>Ga0115566_10000389_pt1 | contig 37891 bp, 32 predicted proteins | sample COGITO_mtgs_1204_3_FD_87173 | JGI IMG/M metagenome (GOLD analysis project Ga0115566, IMG submission 87173) | Pelagic marine microbial communities from North Sea - COGITO_mtgs_120405 | ecosystem: Environmental > Aquatic > Marine > Epipelagic | place: Germany:Helgoland, sampling site Kabeltonne...
AACCACAGTCCCATTTTCTTGTCCTCAAAATATTCTTGTCCCAAATCCTTCATGCGACCGTTCAAGCTACCAGCCGGTGCGCTTTGCCGCGTCGCCTTCAGCGCCCTGCTGGCTTTTTTCTTTCAGAACTTGCTTGAACCAATCCCGAATCACTTTTCTTTCTGGAATATCCCGAAGCACCCAGGTATCTGTGTGATTGGGGAAGGGCAGTGCCTGGAAGGTGAAATTTACTGACGGACATGCGTTCTCAAGATACGTCTTTGTGCCCGCCACACTTTTCTCCTGGCTGATAAACTGTGGTCGATTTCCCAAGTGCCTCAGGCGTGTTGCCGCAGAGTTTTTATCGCTTCCGGCCTCCCACAATCCCGCGCGTTAGCAGCATCTGAAGTTATTCCTGTGCCACGCCCTAACTTGCCTGCAAGCAGCGGCAAGGGCCAGTGGTCCCGCGACTGGCTCGCCGGTCCAAAAGACGGTCCAACTGCCAGCGGGTAGTTCTGCCTGGCGCGGGGTGTCGTCCCAGTTGAACAGGCAGAGAATGGCGCCATCGGGATGAGGAATGCGTCCTAGGCGAAATGTGTGGTCGTCGAACTGGGCTGCGATGCCAGACGGGGGATCAGCTTGGCAAGGCGAGCTGCGTGGTCAGCAGTGAGATCCATCATCCGATCGCTGGCAAGGACCATGCCACCGCTGGCGACCAATCATTTTGCGTTTCACCCCCGATCCAGTCGGTCGGGCTCTGCCTGTAAGCCTCTAAGCCAGCGGGACATCTGTCCCAGGTTGCGCCCGCGCGGGCCAGTCCTATTTCAGGGAATCAAAAGAATTTGGCAGAAAAATGAAAGGGAGAAAAATAAAAGGAGGGACTCAGTTCTCCAATATTTTTTATGCCCTCGTCTTCGGCTACTGGTCCCTACTTTCGTCGTTCTCGGCGTGCTGCTTTGTTTGCGTTTCGTCCAGTTTCTTGTGATCACCAATGACACTTTTCAAGGGGCAGACCTTGAATAGCAGACATTTCTTGCAGCCGGCTACTAAGGCGATTGGGCATATTGTCATTGTCAATTCCTCTCTATGCAGTGTTTGGCGCGGGGATCGTTTAATACGATCTAAGAAGTGGGCATCTGAACAGCCAGCGGAATTAGTGGCAGGCGTTCGGTGAGGTTGCTGAAGCAGTCCAACCTAGGCGAGAAATGGGAGAGTGCAAGCAGGGCGATTGGTAGGCCGTATCCAGATGTGAGATCTAGATTGGCGACTGCCATCCAAGAAAAACTATCGCCGCAGCAGTAGGACAGGAAAGGCACCGTTGGAGTGGGGCGGGGCGGTGCCAGTCAGTCAGCCGTCGGCAGATAGCCGGAAGCCGAATCGGCAGGCCTGTTCGATTGATAGGGAACGCGTACGAGCCGTGAATCCCAGTTGGTAGGCGTAGGAGCGAGAACCTTTGTCATACGACTGACTGAGCCGTCAGAGTGAAGGAAGTTCCGATCCACCGTTCCGCGCACTCCGCCCGATGAGAAGTAGGTATAGATCTTGTATCCGGGGGCTATCAACTGCAAAGGGAGCAACCCAGCACTGTCTGTGGATGCGAAGACATCACCGAGTTACTGGACGCCAGACGTGTGCGGTCCATGTCTGCCACTAAGGGCCCGCGCGGATATTACGTTACATTTTGCTGCTGGCTGTTTTGGTTCCTGGCAAGCCGCGAGCGAGCGGGTATACCTGTAGGTATATCTCGAGCGAGGCAACGCCGCCAGGGGGCAAAACAGTCGCAGCCCTGCCCTGCGGGGCGGGGCGGCGGACAGCCATCTGCGGCGTTGCGTGTCGCATACGTACCTACGGGTACGCATCGCTCCACGCGCCTTGCATATGACCATCCGGCGCTCCCGCCAAAATGTAACGTTATTTCCGCGTGGGCCCTAAGATGTCAAACTCATAGTTCGTGCTGCATGAAGTCCAATTCATGGTGTCGCCAATGCGCAACATGCTCGAGGCGGGTTGCCTATGGTCGATTTCCGCGCCCGCTCAAAATTCATAGCTTGAAAGCACATACGGGCCTCCCACTGTAGCGATGTCATAAGGGGGCTCGCCAACAAACGTACAGTTTGTACGCGGGAGCCCGAGCACGTCGTCGAAAAGCTGTCGATCATCGGCTCCACCCGACTTCAGCAAATGTGGCTGCCGATTGCCGTTCGAGTAAACAGAGCGTTCGGGCAGATAACTGTCGTGCTCCCCTGCCCACGCAGTGAGGCCAATACCCCATTGATGGAGCTCACTAGTGCAGGCGGCCAGCCGAGCTGTGTACCTGGCGCGCGACAGCGCCGGGAGCAGCAGGGACACCAGTATGGCGATGATGACGATCACGACCAATAATTCGATCAGAGTAAATCGCTTTCGCAATGTCCTACCGTCGATATGCGCCATGCCTCCGACCGCTGGGCATTAGTACAATAGGATGACAGCGCCCGGCACGGGAATGCGCGCCGGCGAGTCGAACTGCAGGAAAGCGAACGACCACTCGGTGGTCTGGTCGCTGGCTGCCGCAAGATCGTGCGACGAGACGATGAAGCCCTCGTCCGCACTGCTGTACGCCTGAAGCAGGAAGTTGTCATCGGCGCCATCGAAGGCAGGCGCCACGTCCTTGGTCACGTTGAGCAGCAGGACGCCGTCGTCTTTGCCCAGGAACCCGCCCACCCCGTCCGGGATCGTCAAGAGATACTCGCCGGTGGTGGGCTGCGACGCGACGCTGAAGCTGCCGACGCTGTCCAACACGGTCGCATCGTCGTCAATGCGCCCGGCGATCAGGTTACGAGCGTTCTCAGGAATGTAGACGAAACTCCAGTCGTCGTTCTCGCCGTTGGTTCCGTCATTGGCGTCGCCGCCCTGATCGCTGATGGTGATGTCCCACCCGGAATTGTCCGGCTGAATGCGAGTCGGCGCGTAGTTGCCGCTGGTTTCATTCTGCGCCCCAATGGTGAACAGGTAGCCGTCGGTCGAAGGATTCACGCCGGCGATGTCGAGCGAGTAGTTGCCGCTGGTGACGCCGGCCCCGGATCGCTTGGTGATTGTGACGTCCGTCGTGTTGCCCGCCAGGACGGTGCCGTCCTGATCCACCGTGCCAGCGATCCAGCCGCCAGAAAATGGAAAATGCGCCACAGCGAAATCGTAGTTCGCTTCAGCGCCGCCGCCGGAGATGTCGTTTGTCGCGAACCAGATACCGGGGAAACCGGATGTCCCCGGATTGGTCAGTTCGCCGGTGACATTGATCACCTGCCGTGGTAGGGAGATCCCCAACGCCGTCGGCACGGCGATGGCCACGCCACGCGTCTGCGTCAGGTGCGATCCATTGACGGTCATCCGCTTGTCGCCACTGTTGCTCGCATCGATGACGATCGTGTCGGTGCCCGATTGGTTCAGGACGGTGCCCGACGTGGTGCCGTTGATGTCGATATCGACCAGCAACACCTCCGTTTGGCCCGCCACATAGTGCGCCTCCACCCTCGTGGCGTCGAGCACCGTGTCGTAGAGCGCAAATTCGTCAATCAGTCCGTCGAATGTGCGATTGGCGTAACCATCTTTCCCCACAAAAACAGAGGGCGAGCCGATGCCACCCGTTCCGTTCAATGTCACCCCGTTGGCGAGCGAACTGTCCGTATCCACGAGCACGCCATCGACGTACAGCTTGAGTTCGCCAGCAGTGGTACTGCCGGTAGCGACAACATGGTGCCACTCACTGTGAGCCAGGGGCTCTGTCACAAAGTCGCGAGTGCTGCCCGGGCTGCCCTGTTGAATGCAGCCGACATTACTGGCTGGGACACCTTGCCCCCCGACTTCAACACCGATTCCAAGCAGAACATCATCGTTCCAGCCGCTTTGGTCGTTGCCGAAAATGTGGGACCTGGTGGTCTTCGTCGAGTCCCAGTTGATCCACGCTTCCACCGTCCATTCGGTTAACGAAGAGGCCGCTGCCGCCGCCGCGACCCAGCCACCACCGAAGTCATAGGCAGTGCCGCCCTTGGCAAAGCTCGCCTGGTTGAGCGCCACAGTGCTGACGATGGTGCCGTGATGCGTAGCGCCCAGGGTCCCGCTATTGGTCGCAGTGGTGCCGCTGGTCTCATCAAACTCGTAATAGACGAGGGGGCTATCCCCCAACACCGTGTTTCGGTAATTGGCCGTGCCCGCGTTTGCGACAGTTGTCACGTACAGGCTCGCGGCAAGGCACAACAACGCCACTTGTGTTGGAGTCTTCATGTGGACATTCCCTAAGATAAAAAAGTGGGGTAATCGCATTCTGATATCCGCCCAGCGACACAGCCGGGCTTATGCAATTATTCAGGAATGAGTATACCCCCCCCCAGATCTGCAAGCCCCCGTTGTCTGGTCTGGGCACTGAATCAAACGGGGCAAAGAAGCCAAAATGCTCAGAAGCAAGATGTGAAGTTATTCCCGCGCGGGCCCTTAGCTTGCTTGCCAAGCAGGAGCACCATGCGTTCGGCGAAGACTGGATGACGCTGATTGACCGCGCAGGAATTGAATCGATGAAGGGTGGTTGGAATGGATGATGCACGTGTCGTGGACCTTGAGGTGAAACTTGGCTACCAAGAGCAGATGCTGGATGATCTCAATGAGGTCGTGACCCGACAGCAGGGCCAAATTGATCGCTTGGAGAAGATGGTTGAGCAGTTAACTGACTCCATCTCGGATGTCCAAGAGGCCTCGTCTGGACCCCGTCGGCCGGAAGACGAGCGTCCTCCGCATTATTAGCCCATGACTACTGCTCGTTTCAGGGGGAACTTGTTGACTCGATGACTTGATGACTTAGTGACGGAGCAACATCACCGGGGCATTTCTGCCAGTCTTAGGTAGGACTGCGGAGCACGCGGGCGCTGTGAGCGGGCAGGTCCAGTGGGCCTGTGACTGGCGCATCGGTCCAAAAGTCGGTCCAGGTGCCAGCGGGAAGTTCGGCCTGGCGCGGCGTGTCGTCCCGGTTGAACAGGCAGAGGATCTCGCCATCAGGGCGAACGATGCGCCCCAGGCAAAATGTGTGATCCTCGAACTGTGCCGCGATGCCAGACGGAGGGCCACATTGGCGCATTGCAGTCGAGGATAAAGGTGTCCGGGCCTGCGCCGTCGATGACTGCATGCCTGCCAGCGCGATAGGCATCGACCTGCGTGGCATTGAGATCCATCATCCAACCGAAAGGCAGGGCACTCCACCTATTGGCGTCGAGCTTGAAGTAGGTGCACTGCCACTCCTCTCGCATGTAGGCGTACGCAGGAAGGACGGCCTGGAGAAGCTGGCCAAGCGAATCAGCGAGGGAAAACTAAAGGATCCTGAGAAGATCGAGCAAGCCATTGGCCGCCTCCGTGAGCGGCACAGCCGGGGCGCGCGTTACTACAGCATTGAGCATTGCGATGGTCAGCTTCTTTGGGAGCAACTCGATCACGACCTCAGCGCAGCTGCAAATCTTGACGGTTGTTACGTGCTACAGGCGCACGGTCCGCAAATGTTTGCGATCCAGACTTGGAAATCCTATATGGTCCTGACCAAGGCCGAGGACGGATTTCGTTTACGGTGCGGAGATCGCAAAGCTCTATGAACTGCGGTGCTACGGGGCCTGCGGATGAGCTATTTTTTGAAGGCGAGCTTGATCCGGCGACTGTGAACCCCGGCGGGCTGCATCGCCAGTCCAGAGTCGCAGGGCAGGGGACTATTTGCGGTGCTGCTCTCGGCGATGGAGGTAGGTCGCCAAGGCGGCATCGAGAGGCTCGCCAGTGTGCAGGCGCACGTGGTCGATCTCGTTTGCGAGGCAGAACCGGCGCAGGTCGTCAAGGTCGGCCTGGAGGCCCTCCTGATATTGCTTGCGCACCACTTCCGGAGCAGTGATAAGCTCCTCCTGAGTCTCGCTGTCGACAAAATGGATGGTCTTGTCGAATGAGAAGTTTACTTCGTCCTCGTGTAAAATCTGGATCAGCACGCAGTCATGATTACTGAAGCGAAGCCGGCTGATTCCTTGGCGCAGGGCTGGATCGGGGTCGAGGAAGTCCCCGATGAGGACGATAAGGCCACGCCTGGAGAAGCTCTCGCCGAGACGGTCGAAGGTGCCAGCGTGTTGACAGGCTCCTGCCGCTTTGAGCCGGGCCAGTTCTTCGCAGATGGTGTTGAACTGTCCGCTTCGGTGCCCTGGCGGAATGCTAGTCAGAAGTTGCTCGCTATAGGCGCTCATGCCGATGTTGTCCCCCTGCCGAGTCACCAAGTAGGCAAGGGCGGCCGCAACCGTTGAGCCATAGTGGAGCTTGCTGATCCCAGACTCTCCGGCATAGGCCATGGAGGCGCTGCAGTCCAGCACCACGTAGCAGTTGGTGTTGGTCTCTTCTTGGAAGACCTTGATCTGCAGCTTATCCTGACGAGCCAGGACTTTCCAATCTAAGTACTTGAGATCATCGCCACGCATGTAGTGGCGATACTGCACAAACTCACTGCCAAAGCCATGATAAAGGCTGCGGTGGAGGCCAGATATAAAGCCCTCCACGGTGGTGCGGGCCAACAACGGATAATTGCTGACACGGCTCAATACCTTCGGGTCCAATAGGGACTCTTTCGTCACTAGCGGTGTGCCTCCTCAATACGACGGCCTTGATCAAACGCTTCCCAAAACTCAGCTGCCGAAACAAGAGGCTGACTCCAGCCCAGACGGCGCAGCGACTTCTTAGCGCGGATTTCCTGAAGCCCCACTTTGATCCGTTCCGGTTCAAACACCAGAGTCTGCAGCGGAAGATTCAAAATAGGCGTCAGGTCGGTTACTTTCGAGCCTTCGATGCGGAGCAAGTGGAGTGGGTGATTGCGCAGCGGGTTCAGGTCCGCAACATTGGTGTAGTTTGCGACTAGCGCGTTCAGCCTCATGTCTCGGAGTGGGCTCAGATCTGCGATCTTCGCACCGCTGATGTTCAATTGCTTGAGCGGAAGCGCTCGCAGCGGCGAGAGGTCTTTGACGAAGGATGAGGTCCGCAGAAACTCCAAGGGCATCCCAGCAAGCGGCCGCAGGTCGACGACGCTGGTGTCACCCAGATTCAGAAACTGTAGCTTGATGTTTGCGAGGGGGCGCAGGTCTGAGACGGGCGCGCCGGTCAAGACAAGCATCTGCAGCTCGAGTCCTTCCAGCGGGGATAGGTCTCGCACCCGCGTGTCCGCCAGGTTGAGGTCCGTGATTTGCGAACTCCGCAACGCCTGAATATTGGAGACTTTGGTCTCGGCTGCGGTGAGCTTACGCAGCGGTATGCCAGCGAGAGGCGACAGATCGGTGACTTTGGAGCCACGCAGTGACAGGGTGTGGAGATTTAAGGTCTGCAGGGGGGTGAGATCGGTGACATTGGAATGGTCGAGAATCAGCTGCCAAAGCGGCAGGTCCCGGAGTATGGCGAGATCTTCAATGGGCGTGCCGGACAAATCCAGCGTCGCGCGATCCGAAGGCTGGGTGACGGTGAGCCGTGCGGCGTACTCAGAATGGGCCGCGCGAAAGGTGGCGAAGGCCCGTTCGCGCTTCTCGTAAATATCTTTCGTGAAGTGTCGGGCTAGAAGTTCCTGGTCTTGGGCTTCCAGCAGCGCTGCAAGGCGCTCAAGGTGATCGGCAGATGGCTGGCCGGTGTCGGTCGCAATGAGAGCCTGCACGCTGTCTCGGAGCGCCGCTGCCGCGGCGTTACCGGGCTCGACTTGTAGGCAGCTTTCAATGGCGGACGTGGCACCGGGGAAGTTCTGACGAGCGGCTTCAATCTGGGCCAGGAGTAGATGCGCCTCTGACATACTCGGTGAGTAATCGAGCGCCGCACGAAGCTGTACCAAGGCCTGGTCCAGCTCTCCCAGAACGATCGCTTCCTCGGCCTTCTGGAGGAACTTCGGCGCGTTCTCAGTACGCTCCGCTGCAACCTGCTCTACGGCTGATTGAAACTCATGTAGCTTTGCCGTGGCCTGGTGCCGGACATAGGTCTGCTGGGCAATGGCAGCCAGAAGAATGAGGATGACGCAGGCGCAGACCAGCTGCCAATAGGAGGTCTCGGGGGCATCTACTTCCGCTGGATGGGATACGGATTGAGTAAAGGCGCTATCGGCGTTGCCCTCGACGAAGCCTCCGATGTCCTCGATCAACCTCGCGACGTCAGAGTAGCGGTACGTCTGGTCCAGTCCCAGTGAGGCGCTGATGACGACGGTCACGGCTATCGGAAGCTGCTGGTTGTGGCAGGCTGGCCCGAGAATTCTGCCGCTGACGACATTCTGAATCATCCCGCGCGCGGTGAAATCATCGACATACTCTTGGAGGGTCACGATCCCGTAAAGAATCTTGCCAAGGGCCTGGATATCGTCGGTCTTGGCCGCGTCAGGTTCGGCTCGTCCCCAGCCAGTGACTGTCAGTTCACCGCACGGCCCCAGTAGCAGGCGATGGCTGTCCAGCGCGCCATGCACAATCTCATGGGTGTGGGCATGCTGAATTGTAGCGCAGGCCTTGAGGAAAGCCTCGATGAGATGGACGAGCGGGTAGCCATTGATGGCACTTTGCTGGCCATTGCGCAAATCGGCAAGAACCCGCCGCATGCTCATGCCGTCGAGAAACTTCGTGGCATAGAAGGGCTCGCCCTCTGGTGAAATGCCTGTTGAATGGATCGGGGCGACACCGGGATGATCAAGCAGCGCGATCGTATTCTGCTTCGTGCGAAAGCGTTCAATGTGGGCTTCGTTTTTAGAGTGGCAGACTTTGACCACCACGGTGCGCCCGGAGGGAGTCTCCTCGGCCTCATACAGGCCCCAGATATCGTCTTTAGCGATGACTCTGCCGATCAGGTACCGCTGAGCTGGCACCCACGGCTGCCGCGAATCTGTATCACTTTCCGCCAAAATCATACACGTTTCGACACGATGGGCCTAAGCACGGTCTTAACCGCAGCCAGGTGCAGCGGATGCGTCAGACAGGTATCGAGGTCTGCCTGGTTCCTGAACGTCAGGCAAATCCCGACATCGAAGCTGCTATCGACCAGCGCACGTGAGCTGGGAACCATCTCACCAGCAGTCACCGAGACCACGCCAGGGATCTGGGAAAAGGTGCGCGAAGTCTCAATAATAGCGGCCTGTTGCGCTGAATTTCCGCTGTCATGAAGCCAGCAGAGAACGACATGGTGCAGAAGATCACCGGGCGACCGGGGCTCGACATGCCGACAGCCAAAAAGCAGCACGCTAATGACAAGAAACGGAAGAAGACGAACACTCATCGTTGACACCGGGGCGGCTTCATAGCTGACGTCCAAATCTACGCTCCAACTCTCGATTTGATATACTGATCATGGTAGGACGTCCAGCTGGGCACGTGTAGGGCATCTGGGTTTTGAGCAAATCGGCCATCAGCACCTGCACTTCCTCATCGCTGAAATCCCCCCGGGCACCGGCTGCTGCTCGACAGGCAATGCGCGCCACGCGCCGTTCATCTCCGCGTTTCCGCTTGGCTGATTCTTCCGCCAATTCATCCAGGATTTCGCGCAGCATGCCATGCAAATTCTCATTGGGAAACAAGGTTGGCACCGCGGAAACCAGAAAACTATTGCCGCTGATTTCCTCGATGGCAAACCCCAGGCGTTCCAATTCTTGCATGTTACGTCCCAGTGTCCGCGAGTCAGCTGGCGTCAGATCTATGGTCAAAGGGATAAGCAGTCCCTGGGATGGTGCCTGGGCCTCTCCCAAGCCTTCGAGCATGCGCTCAAAGACGATGCGTTCATGGGCAGCACGGACATCGAGCACGACCAGACCATCCTTGCCTTCAGCCAGAACCAGCGACCGTCCCAGACGCCCTACCGTTGTGAGCGCCTTGAGCTCTCCACTAGCGGCACTACCCGGCTGCGGGCCTACCGGCATAGCAGTCGCCGAACGGGATGATGCCGGCGGGCGGGGTAGGTCTGGTTGGTGTGGCGCAGGGGAGGGAATTCGCGGAAGGGGAACTGTGACTGGTGCCCTCGGTTGCGGTGCTGTCGGGCCGGGGGGCGAAACTCCCAGAGCTCCTGCCGCAGCGGGAGCAGCCTCGGGAGGGGAACTCGTGGCAGCCTGCGGTGCCTGCACCGCAGGTCCGGGTAAGAAGTCAGGGGTGGTGACCAGAGCCCGAAGTGAGCGTTGAACTCCAGTGCAAACCGTCTGCGTCACGATGCGATCGTTGAAAAAACGAACCTCGCGCTTAGCCGGATGCACGTTGATATCAACCTGCTCAGGCGGGAGCTCGACGAACAGAACGACCGGCGGATAGCGCCCCTTGGTGACGAGAGTGTGGTACGCATCTCGGATACCCGCATAGATGGCCCGGGCCTCAACTGGCCGGCCATTCACAAACGTGCGCTGCTCCTTCCGAGAGCTCCGGGTTAACCCAGGTCGGGCCACAAAGCCATGCACCCGGACGGCAAGTTCCTGAAAGTCCACCGGGAGCAAGACGTCCGAGAGGTCTCGTCCCAGCAGCAGGTGCACGCGCGTAGCCAGATCGGTGTTCTTATGCACATCGATAATCACGCGGCCATCGAACGTCAGTTGAAAAGCCACGTCAGGATGTGAAAGCGCCAGCATCACTACTAAGGCTTCGATGTGGGTTTCCTCGGTGCGAATCGCCCGTAGAAACTTCTGGCGCGCTGGTACATTGTAGAACAAATTCCGCACGGTCACAGAAGTCCCCGGGGCGCAACCGCAATCCACCAAGTCCTCCAGTACGCCACCAGCTACAGAGAGTTCCACCCCCACATCGTTGCTCACCGTGCGTGTCTGCAGTGCGAATCGGCTGACCGAGGCAATACTGGGAATGGCCTCTCCGCGAAACCCCATCGTCGCGATCTGCGAGATATCATCCGCCGTTTTGAGTTTGCTGGTAGCATGCGCCTCCAGGCATAGCTGGGCGTCTTCCGCATCCATGCCGCAGCCGTTGTCGATCACACGGATCAGGCTCCGACCACCTCGTTGGATCTGGATCGCGATGCGGCCGGCACCGGCATCAAGGGCATTTTCTGCGAGCTCCTTGACGACCGAGGCTGGTCGCTCCACGACTTCCCCCGCAGCAATGCGGTTGCTGACCTCTTCCGGCAGTATGCGAATGACACTCACGGTAGGGGAGGGAGCCTATTCCTCAAGGCCAAGATGCTTCCGCAGCGCCTGTAGGACGGTGTCCCCATCGAGCAGATTGGGCTCGAGAAAGCTCCCCGTCCGGTAGTTGTTCCAGCTGTCCAAGATCACGCGTGTGAAGCCCAGTTCCTGGGCTCCCTTCAGGCTGCGGATCAGCGCCCGCGCGCGGCGGCGTTTGATCAGCCACACTTCCTTGCCTTGTGCCCATTGCTCGGTGTCAATGCGTGCCACCGGGATCACGATCCCGCCGTCGTTGTGCTCTCCGCTGACCAGCGCGCCTGCCACTCGCTTCGACTCAAAGGCACGAGTCCAAGGATAGGTCTCCATTCTGAGTGCCGGGTGACTAACCAGTTTCAGATGGCCGGCATCACGCAGCATCAGGACAGGCTTGCGTTGCTGCTGGGCTGTACTGCTAAAACCTTGCAGATTTAGAGCCGCCAAGCGATTGAGAAAGCTCTCATACCCAGCCAAAGGAATCCCTGCGCAATTCACGACCACTTGCACGAGCAGGCCCTTTTGTACGGAGGCAAGCTCGTGAAAGCGTCGCAGCCGCGACAGACGCTCCTTGTCGCGCACTTCATCTGGCTGGTAGAAGACGATAATCTCTTGAATCCCTGATCTGGCAATGCGCTCGATATCGCGGGTCATGCGAGTGTCGGGCCACCCCGAATAATCAGGATGCGGCCGCGCAATCGCTCGCTCCTGCGACACGTCGTACGGATAGTAAAGCACGCTATAGCGGATTGATTCCTGGGCAGACGTTGCCCACAGGCTTACCAGCCAGCCAAGGAGCAACAGATTAAGACGCAACTTACTCATGACAAAATCCCTTGCTGATGAACTGCTGAACACTAAACCGGAGCCCGTGGATTCTTACAGCGCGAATCTCCAAGGTCAGGTTTAGAACGTCTGGACACCTTAGGACCGTGAAAATGAAAAGCGAGTAGCCCAAGACGCCTAGCGGGTTCTCATTGCTACGTCGCATAATATATGTTATGTTTAATTGAGGTTCGGCGATGGAGTTCATTTAATCAACCTAAGTTATTGATATGATGGAACTTAAGCTGCCTGTTGACAAGTCTGAAAACATCGACTGTTGATAACCTGTCGAGAACCAGCGGCAGTTTCCCGATTGGCGCAGAATTGCTTCGTTCTGCGGAGCCGGCGCATCCTCGAGGAATTCGCAACTCGCGGACCAAGCCCAGGATCTGCTGCCATGACCAGCGGCTTCTGCTAGCCGTCGTCCAAATTGAAGAACCGCTTAAAGTTCACCAGCAACGTCGATCGCTGATGGCTTTCGCCTGATGAATCACTTCGCAGCGCGATGATCGGATCATGAAGCACCTTGTTTGTGATTCTGGTCACAGCTTGCCGGACGGCCTCACGTTCGCGCTCGTTCCAATCCGGATGCTTCTGAAACAGGCGCGCAAGCTCTCCATCGCTGACGCTGCTCACCCGCGAGCGGAGCGACGAGATGACCGGCCCGACGATGTCAGAAGCAAGCGGTGAACCCTTGGCTAGCGCCTCACGGATGATTCGCGAGGCAATCGCGGCGCACTCCTGTCGCCGCTGCTGGTTTTCTGCGATCAACTTCTGTAGGTCATCCAGATTATAGACAAAGACTTCGCGCAGATCGCTGACGTCTGCCGCCACATCACGGGGGATGGCAATGTCGATGACGAAAAGCGGCGTCTTCCGTCGGCGCATAGCACCGGCGACGAGCTCTCGGGTCAAAACCGGCTCCTCGCTTGCCGTTGAACAAACCACCACATCGGCCTGGCTCAGGCTCGCGCCTAGAGATTCCCATGGTCGATACGACCCGTTAAATCGGCCCGCCAGCGCTTGGCCTCGCTCCTCACTTCTGTTGACGACGACGATACGCCCACCAGCCGCCGCGAAATGCTGGGCGGCGAGTTCAGCCATCTCACCCGCGCCGACCAAGGTAATGGTCTTGTCCGCGAGGCACTCGAAGATGTCACGTGCCAGTTGTACAGCGAGTGTGCTGATTGAAACCTGGCCGAAGCCCACGCGCGACTCATGGCGCGCCCGCTTCACGGTCTCCAGTAAATGCTGCTGGATTTTGCCCATGACATCAGCGCTAATTTTGACTTCCTCGGCATGCGTAAACGCATCCTTGATCTGTCCCAGAATCTGAGGCTCTCCGATCACCATTGACTCGAGGCCCGCTGCTACCCGATAGACGTGCTCGAGTGCTGCGTCGCCAGTGTGCGTGTAAAACATGTTCGCGCGCATCTCGTCAGAAAAATCGGCAGCTTGGCCCAACAACTGCCCTGCCCTATTCACCCCACCAGCGTCGACGGCAAGGCCAAATATTTCCGTGCGGTTGCAGGTACAAACGACCACCACCTCGCCGATCGCAGCACGAATTTCGCGTCCGACCGAGGTCTTTTTGCTGTCCGAAAACGCAAGCTTCTCACGGACTTCAACACCTGCATGCTCATGGTTGAGTCCGACGACATATGGGATCATGGCGCTTCCGACTGTTCCGCAGGCATTTCCTGCTGGCCCTGCTGATCGCTATGCCCTGCGAAGACGAACGACAGCGAGATGCCAAGGAACAGTGCAACGACCGACCGTGCGAGTCCGCCAAACCCTAACTGGCCTAAGTGGTGCGCAACAAACACCCCGGCATAAACGGCCCAAATCATCGCTGCTGTCACGACTTTCGCATCCCACATCCAGCCAGAGGCAAACCCAAGCAAGACCCCCAGCGTCAACAGCAGAAAACCACCATCGAAGGCCACCGCCATTTGCCGATCTAAGGTAGCCAGAGAGGGAAGGCGATCATCGAGGCGATGGCCCTTCAGATTTCGTGCTTTCCAGATCCGCAGCATCGCAGCGCCGAACGCGACCAAGACTAATGCCAGCCCGAGGAAGACGAAAATGATATGCAGGTACACCGGAAGGCCTTGGACGTGCGCCAGTGTGGGTATGGGGTCTTGCGCCGTGAACACGGCATGCAACAGCAACAGGAAGGAGACCGGCATGACGATGGCACCAAGCAGCCGCACGCCGAAACGATGCACCGCAATCAGGTTCACCAACATCGAGAACCAGGCGGCCAGGACGTAGCGTGCCACAGAATTGGCGACCAGCTGTGTCCCTTGCTGAATGACAAGCAGGATGAGGGCTCCAGACAGCAGAGCAAACGAAACAACCGAGCACATCGCGGCCACCCGGAAGATGCGCTCGTTGCCATTGGAACCAAAGACTCCGTAGGCAATCAAGCCCACCAAGGCGAAAGGCAGCGAGGCGTAGAACAAATAATCGAGCATATCAGTCAGCCTGTGGTGATTGTGGACAGCAAACGCTACTCAGGCGCGCTGGCTCGGCAACTCCCCTGCCCTTCGGTGGCCATCGGCGAGGTGTTGCCAGTATTGTGGAGTACCGAAAGGCCCTCGTATCTTCCCACAAACTTATCTAGCTGGCGAAAACTGATTCCTAGTGACTCCGGATCAGAGGTGCAGCCAGTCGCGTTAATTATACAGACTAGCAGTCTGTCGTCGACGAAGCAAAAAATTGTATCAATGTCGTGCAGATTTCAGCGACTGAAGGGCGCATATCGTGAATGAGTAACCGCAATCGCTGGAAAAAATTGCAAATGTAGGAGGTTTGCAGCCGGCGACGCTATGTCCGCCAGGATGCTAGACGACCTCCGGCGTGCTCCAATCAAACCCCGCCGAGTGCGGGGCATGATCGAAGAGCCTTGTCGCAGCCCTACTTGTTGAGCAAACCGCCGAGGGCCTTGGCTGCGCCAGTTGCGGCCTTCTGCGTGGCTTCGTCGACGCCCGCTTCCTTGAGCGCAGCGGCAGCCATCTTCTCCTTGACTGTCCCCATGAGGGTATTGAGCGTGCTCTGCTGAGGGTTGGAGAGATTCGACAGCGACAGAGTGTCCTGGATTCCCTTCAGCGCGGCTGGATAGTCGCCGCTGGCAATATACGTATTGATGACCGCGAGTGCACCATCGTACTTGCCCTGTGCGGCTTTCAGAGCGGCTGCTTGGATAGCGGCAGCTGCCTTGCGTGCCTCCTCCGCGGCCGTTGCTGCGGCTGCCTCTTGGGCAGCTTTCTGTGCAGCTACTTCTGCAGCTGCCTTGCGTGCCATCGCTTCCGCATCAGCCTTGGCCTTTGCTGCGGCTGCCTCCTGAACGGCTTTCTGTACGACGGCTTCTGCGGCAGCGTCAAGCGCCTCGGATTCTGCCTGGGCCTTCGCGGCTACGGCCTCTGCTTGAGCTGCAGCGTCTCCAGTATCACCTGTCTGGCTTGCTCGCGTGTCGGCTGGCTTTTCTTTACTACCGCAACCAGAAACTAGGCTCATTGTGGCAATACATACGAGAACTGCGAGTAATGTGGTTTTCAGCTGTGCCATGTCTCTGTCTTCCTGTGTCTTTGTGATTGCGCAGGGTGCGCCCCTGATGAGACTATCAGTATAGCCTGAAAAACGCAAAAGAGAACCCGAAGCAGCCGTGCGAAGAGAGATTCTGGTTTTCCAAGCCCGCTCAATCCTTCGATTAGCCGAGCTCCTTTGTTGCCTATACTTGGCCAGCTCATCAGTCCAGTCCCAACCCGCGACCACTAATTCAACCAGAATGGGCCAGTCCTCGGTCAGTGAAATTTTTACCGACGCCACGGTAAATAGCAGAGATCTCGGAGCAACTACGAAGACCGTCCACCTCCCCAAACTTCGGCTAATCAGCGGCTTCCCCACTAGCACCGAGCCAAACGCCACGATCAGATTGGTGACCTCCCGCAGAGTGACCACCGCGATCACGGGTAAAACGTCCCCAATCCTCCGACCAGTTACAATCGAATGTCAGCCATTGGCTGCTTTTTGACAGGATCACAGGATGGAAACCAGCGGCCCACCAGCGGTCAACCGCACACCATCGCCTATTGTTCATATGTCACGCTCTTCGCGAGGTTGTGGCTGGGCTAATTGTTTCAGGGGTGATATGCGACCTGCGTACTGGCTAGGGGCTGTCCGAATGGTGCATGAAAAATTGCCCGGCAAACACACGAAAAGGTTGCGCCCCAGCAACAGCACACTACTGCTAATCTTCTAGCCATTGTTCCGGCGTCATTGCGCGTGTTCGGCGGGTTATCTCTCCCCGTGTACCCGGCCAATCGGGCTGACGGTTCGCACTCAACCGTCTGGATGTTGTCGACAATATTCGTAGATCGCCAGCGATGTCGCAGTGGCCACGTTATACGAATAGGGCATGCCCCACACGGGAATTTCGACTACAGCGTCTAACAGTGCCAGGCAGGCATCTGACAGACCTTCGCGCTCGGAGCCCACAACGATCACAGATTCGCGCGGAAAGGCGTATTCGCAAAGCAGGGTGGAATTTGTCGTCTGCTCCAGCCCCACAAGCGTAAAGCCTTGCTGCTTCAGTTCCCTTAGCACCGGCGGTAGGCTGTTGCGAACCGTCAGCGTCACATGCTCGGCACCGTCACGCGTGATCTTGTTCACCAGCTTGGCGGCACCTGTAGCGATCACGTCGCGGACGCCGCTGCAGCCCGCCGTCCGAATAATAGTCGATAGATTCACATGGCTACGCAAGGGACAACAGGCGATCATCAACGGTCTTTCCTGCGTCAGCGTGCGTGGAGGTTGGTGCCGGATATGCTCAAATAGTGGGATAATTCGATCCTTCGGTGTAGGGTCACTCAGCTAGGTTTAAATGCCAGGCCCTTCTCGGGAACAGTAGCTGCATCGAGTCGATGTGTCCAATATCCAACGGCGTGGAGCACGCTTCCTACGGCCCTCACTTGGAAACTGGAGATTGGCGCTTCGCTCCCGATCCAGTTGGGCGTGCCCTGCCCGTCGGGCGGTCTGCGTTGGCTATTGGAACCCGTCGGCGAAGCTGCCAAGCTCGGGGACATGCTTCGCGTAGTAAGGAGGAGTCGCCTCCCTCAATCAGGCAGGCGTCTATTTTGGTTTTTGGCTCTGCTTTGGCCTCTTGATGTTCCGAGCTGTTGACCAAGGGCCCATGCGGAATTGACGCTACATTTTGGCGGGAGCGCCGGATGGTTAGATGCCAGGCGTGTGGAGCGGCGCGTACCCTTAGCGAGGTGTGCGACAGGCAACGTCGCAGATGGCCGTTCGCCGCCCCTTCCCGTAGGGCTGCGGCTCTTTTGCTCCAAATGAAGCGTGGTTTTTAGCCAGAAAGTGCAGACATTGTCGGTGAACTCGCTCTGGAGTGGCAGGAGCCCCGAGAAGGTTGCTGCGCGTGCTAGTGAACACAGCGGCGTTATGGTATACGCCCTAGAGAAGTTCGTTCTCATGCGGGGCGCAGTCCTCCGCACAAATCATCTCACACTACCATTCCCATCATCGCAGCCTCATTTCACGCCGCCATCCCACAAGACCAGACTTGTATCCACCCCAAACACTGCCATCCAGATCCCACCCAGCGCAAGCAGACCACCGCGCAAGAAAATAGCGGTTACCGTCCTGGGACGAATTTGTACCGTCTACAATCACGCATTGCCTGCGCGCCGTGCGCTCGGTAGCCGCTAGGTTACGAATTTTTAGCCGCAGACGATGAGGTAACAAGTGGATCAGATCGACCAAGGCAGTACCAACGAACCACAAATCAGCCAGCTCGAGAAAACCTTCGAGAACGGGCTCTGGAATACGCGCTTTGTGGTGTTTCCTGCAGTATTGTGCAGCTTGCTAGGGGCACTCTTGATGTTTATTGTGGGCAGCTCCCTGATTCTTGGCCAGGTGGGCAAGATGTTCAGCTACTGGCCCCTGAATGACGCCAAGGTCAACGAATTGCTCGGCAAGCTCATCGGTGCCATCGATTTATATCTAATCGGGGTGGTCCTGTTGATCTTCAGTTTTGGGATCTACGAGCTCTTTATTTCCAAGATAGATGTGGGCAGACGCAACACCGATCTTAACATCCTGGAAATTCGCGATCTGGACGAACTCAAAAATCGGATCATCAAGGTGGTGATCATGGTTCTGATTGTGAAGTTCTTCAAGCTGGTTCTGGCAGCGGAGTTCACCACCCCGTTGGAGTTGCTGTACCTGGCTATCGCGATTTTTACGATCGCTCTTGGTACCTACTTCATGCACAAGGCCCACTGAACTCACCGGGGGCTTAGCGGCTCGAAGTCGCCGGCTTCAACTGAAGACGGGCGATCACGTAGGCGTGGTCGCTAGGTTTGGTGCCCATTGCGCCCGGTGACACACCAGTCAATTCGTTGCCATGCAGGATCTCATACTCGGCACGGCCCTCCGCCAACTGCTGCCGTGAGACCACGCCGTGCATCAGCGCATGCAGCTTCCCGCGATGATTATAGTCAAAGCGGTCTAACTCCGGAAGTGTCTCGACGAGATTTACGCTTTCGTCCCCCATCACCACCGCGAGTGGCTGACTGAACTCGAAGTCATTGAAGTCGCCAGTGATGTAGTAGTCGGCACCAGCGTGATGATGCGGCAAGATGAATTCACGAATGAGCTCGCACTGCTCGATGCGCATCTTCAGCTTTGGGTCGAAGCCAGGCTTGTCCGGCGAAAATGGGCCTATCTGGTGCCGCTTAGACGCGAAGTGCACATTCACCAGCAGCAGCGCTCCCCCATCCGGCGTCAGAAATGTTGCAGCCAGGGGCTTTCGCGAGTCGCGGAACGCTGGCGCGTGGACGCCGAGGCGTTGGACCGAGCCCTCCACTAATGAGACGCGAGCCGGATTGTAGAGAAAGCCACAGCGGATGTTTCCACCTGGCTGCCCGCCATCAGATTCCCGCTCAGGGCGCAGATCCGTCCAAGCATAGTTCGGCCCACCAACTTTGCGGACATCGGCAATCAGCCGCAGATAGGTCTGGTCGGCACGCGTGGTTTCCGTGATTTCAGCACCATCATTATCCTGAATCTCTTGGAGGGCGACAATGTCGGGGGAGCCCGCCTGCTCGACAATGGCCTGTGCGAGCGCCCGAAAGCGGCCATCCCCCACATCATCGTCGACATCACGCTTGGGGTCATTCACATATGCCCGGCGCTCCACGTGTACGTCCAGGTTGAAGCCATTGAGCGTAAGCACGGTAATCGCGTCCTCAGTGGGGGCCAATGCGGACATCGCACGCGAGACAATCCTGGGCTCCACCTCAATCCGGCCAGTTGCCGCGATTTGGTACGAGCTGCTACGAAAGTTTAATGGCCCGGTCACCGCAGCAAGCAGCCGTGCCCCCACGTTCACACGCGGTGCTTGGTGGTACTCGATCACACGGAAACCGGGAAACCAACGGTGCGGATTGCTCGGCGCAATCACGATTCCGCCACATTCATGCTGCCTCGTGCGATCCGCACCATGCGGCAGAACCACATAGTCGCCGAACGGGTTACTGGGGGCGATAAACGTGGCTCCCGCCCGTAGTCCCACCAGCATTCCCTCCAAGGCGTTCAGGCGCTCCGCAAGGAGTGCGGCGTCATCCGTCAGCAACTCTGCGGTCAGCCAGACCGGCTCAATCTCCGGAACCTGCTCTTCACTCAAGTCAAGATCCCGCAGCAGAATCTGCGTGGCAGGCTTGTCTCCGGTGGCGCGCTCATAGTTCACGACCTTTCCCGTCACACGCACCAGCTGCCCCAGGCCCGCGCGTTTGTGGTGGCCAAAGACCAGCAGCCCGCAGGAAGCTGCGGAGTTAGCATCGGGCTCGGGATCTTGGATAAAGAAACCACGGCGGCTAAAACCGGTGATGAGGCCTCGGGTGCGAACGGTCTGCCCACCAATCGGCGATTTCAGTCCCGGACCCTGAATTTCCTGGATGGTGAATGTCTTCAATGGTCTGCCTCCATGCGTCTTATTAAATCGGCCGCAACCGCAGCCACCGAGAATTCCGGGTACGCAATCACCGCGCCAGCGTGGGGCAGCCTTCCGACACATCCAGCGCAAGAATGTACAGTTCCTTTTGCGTTTCGCTCACTCAGCCATTTTTTTGGATATTTCTGGAGTCACTATTCAATCTCTTCCCCCTATCGTCTTTGGCTCGAGCGCCCTAGGCAACCTCTTTGAAGTTGTCCCGGACGAAACAAAACTGGCTATCGTGCGGAACTGGCTGAAGGAACAGCCGAATCCGGTGATCGACAGCGCCGGAAAATATGGCGCTGGGCTGGCCTTGGAGATGATCGGCGAGAAGCTTGCCCAGTTGGGCATAGCGCCCGAAGCAGTCACGATCAGCAATAAGCTAGGCTGGAAGCGCAAGCCATTGACGACCCCCGAGCCCACGTTTGAGAAGGGGGCCTGGTTTGGCCTCAAGCACGATGCCGAGGCAGCGATTAGCTATGATGGCATCCTCGACTGCTGGGAACAGGGCAATGCCCTTCTCGGAGACTACAACGCCGACTTGCTGTCCGTCCATGACCCAGACGAGTATCTGGCCGCGGCTAAGTCTGACGATGAAGCAGACGCCCGCTACGCAGACGTTCGGGGCGCATACAGGGCGCTTTGCGAACTCCGCGATTCTGGTCAGGCCACCGGTGTGGGCGTCGGCTCCAAGGACTGGCGCGTGATCCGTCGCCTCCACCAGGACGGTGTGGACCTTGATTGGGTGATGATCGCAAACAGCTACACGATCTACGACCACCCAAAAGGAGTGGAAGAACTCATTGCTGCCCTTCACGCAGACGGGATCGTGGTGGTAAACTCCGCCGTGTTCAACGCAGGCTTTCTGATCGGTGGGCGCTTCTTTGATTACTGTGAAATCACGCCTGAGACACACCCGCAGCAATTCGCCTGGCGCGATGCGTTTTTGGCCCTGTGCAAGACCCACAATGTCTCCGCCCCTCACGCCTGTTGCCAATTCGGAATCCGGCCCGAAGGCGTCGCTGCTCTGGCGCTAAACAGCAGCAATCCGAAGCGCGTAGCGGAAAACGTACGCTTTGTCACCGAGACTATTCCGGATGACTTCTGGACTGCTCTGCAAGACGCGGGCCTCACCTCCTAACAGCCCGTTAATAAACTCGCCTCTGCTGCGAACACGCCTTTCGGGCCTGGCAGTCAGTCGGTCGCAGGCTGGACTTCGACTGTAAGCGCCCCATCAGCCAGCCGGGCTCGTAGCCTGTCTCCCACGGCTACTTCGTCTGCCGCGCGCACGGCCTGGCCTTCCGGCGTCTGCAAGATCGCATAGCCGCGGTCCAACACCCGTTGCGGACTCAGTAACTCAAGCTGTTGCACAAGCGAGGACAGCCGCTCCGTGGCGCGCTCCGGAGCGCGCTGCAGCGCCATTGCCAGCCGCTGCTCATATGCAACGATCTTCTCGCGCTCGCGACCTGTTGCCAGCGAGCGCACCCGTGCCTGCAGCATGGCCGACAGTTGCTCCAGCTGATGCCGCTTGATGCGCATACTCTGCCGCGCGCCTTGCGCTAGCCGCAGGCTGAGCTCGTCCAGCCGTTGGCAATAGAGCTCCACCAGCGCCTGCGGACGCCGCATCACAAAGTGATTGGCCAGGCTGTCCAGGCGGCCACGGCGTACCTGCACGGCCCAGACCATGGCTCGCACCAGCCGGTCACGAGCAGCGCCCACAGTGGCTGCCAGCTCCGCATGCTCGGGCGAAACCAACTCGGCGGCTGCCGACGGGGTCGGCGCTCGAACATCCGCGACGAAATCTGCAACCGTGTGGTCCACTTCGTGTCCGACTGCGCTGATCACCGGCACCGGGCACCGGGCGATGGTCCGCGCCAAGCGTTCGTTATTGAATTCCCAGAGATCCTCGGTGCTGCCGCCGCCACGAGTGATCACGATCACGTCACAGTCGCCGTGGTGCACCAGATCGGCCAGTGCCTGCACGATCGCATCGGCCGCTCCCTCCCCTTGCACCGCCGTTGGCGCGAGTCGCACATGCAGGCCCGCGGTGCGCCGCTCCAACACCTGCAGGAAATCCCGCAGCGCCGCGCCATCAGGGCTGGTCACAATGCCAATACAACTGGGGAGCAAAGGCAGCTTCTTCTTCCTTGCCTCGGCGAACAGTCCTTCTGCGCGCAGCTTTTTGACGCGAGCCTCATATTGCTCCTGGAGCGTCCCCTTTCCCCGGGGCCGCATCGTCTGCACGTTGAGCTGGTAGCTTCCGCGCGCAGGATAGATGCCCATGTTGCCAAAGACCTCCACCTGCGCCCCCTGAGCGATCCCCAGTCGCTTAACGATGGCTGCGCCATCGAAGAACACAGCGTTGAGCTGACTGGCCCCGTCCTTGATCGTGAAGTAGACGTGACCGGAGCGATGAATGGTCAGATTGCCCACCTCACCGCCGATCCACATGGCTGGCACACGACTCTCAATCAGCCGCCGAAGCGCAGTGCTTACCTCACTGACCGTCCAGACCCTGGGTGGCTCGCTCATGGATCGGGCGTCCCTTCAGGCAGAACCTGCGGCGCGACTTCGCAGGCAGAGGCCAACTGCTCCTCCCGGTCCATCTCCAGCTGATACACGTGCAGTAAGATCGCGCAGCTACCAAAGATCAATGGCCCGTAAACCACGCCCATCAGGCCAAAGACCTGAACGCCGCCGATAATCGCAAAGAACAGCAAGCCGGAGGACAGCCCAGTATCTCCTTTCATAAAGAACGGCCGTAAAAAGTTATCCGCACTGCCAACCACCACGGCACACCAGATCGCCAGACCAATTGCCTTCCCCGTCGCGCCGATAATCAGCAGATAGACCACACAAGGCAGCCAAACCAGGGCCGTACCAATCAGCGGCACCAGCGACGTCATCATCATCAGTACGCCATAGAAAAACCACGGAATCCCGACTACGGCGAATGCAATCATTCCCAGCACGCCCTGCGCCAGCGAGGTAAGGCCGGTGCCGACAACTGCTGAGCTCACAATGGTGCGAGCTCGCTCGAACAAGCGTCGCTCGTAGGCATCGGGAAGCGGGCTCACGCGCATCAGGAACTTCACCACATTCTCTCCTTCCCGGAGAAAGTAGAACATGACAAACAGGATGATGATAAAGTTAAAGAGCAGCGAGCCGACATTCGCCAGCAGGGGCAGCAGTTGCTCGTGCAGCGCGTTGACCACAGCACTGACAGCCCACAGCGCGATCTCTTGGAGCTTGTCAATGTGAAACAGGTCGCCGACCGCCGCCATCGGGGGCGCGTTCGCATCTAGGTCCCCGGCAGGCGGTGCGTTGGCGTCTGGATCGCCCGGCAGCGTGCCCGCGCCATCCCCCAGTTTCTCAACCGATTGTTGCAGCTCGCTCAGGTCCATCCTGTCGAGCCGGTCGGCGAGAAAGCGAACTGGCTTCCACTCTAGAAACTTCTTTACCTTCTCGTTCTTGGGCAGCTCCTGCAGATTTCCTTCTTCCACCCAGGTCCCGACTTGTTCGAACCGCTCGACTCCCATGTCCACGAGCGTATAGGCGAATCCGCCCACGGGCCCCAGAATGATCAGGGTTGCCATCGCACAGGTGAGCGCGGCGGCAATACTCTTGCGTCCCTTCAACTTCTTCTCCAGAGCCAAATACACAGGGGCACAGACCGTGGCCGAGACCGCAGCGATGAGGATAGCGTTCAGAAACGGCCGTAGGATCCAGAATACGCCGAAGATCGCGACCAGCAGGACAATCAGTAAGAAGTAGTCGCCCTGTCGTTTCCGGTTCAGGAACGACCGATCGTCAGGGGGAGGGAGCTGAAAGTCATCCATACCTCGTCTCCGTGTTGGGTGTTGCTAAGTAGCTGTTCCTTCACGGTATTCTTGCACGCAAATTGTGCGAACTCCGCAAACCGCGGCAATCAGCCACTAAAAAAATCTCAAAAAAGCTTCTGAGACGTTGAATACTTTGGTCCTGGGGAGCGTCAGAGGCCTGTGAACCGACCTTCAAGAACCCAACAAGAGGCCTCGAAATGACACGCAATCTCACAGCATCCGTTCTCGCCCTCGTACTCTTCGCCGCAGTCGCCACTCCCCAACACGCCCATGCCGGAAACGACGAATGGTCGACCGCCGGAAAGATACTTGCTGGTGTCGTTGGCTTGAGTGTCCTCAGCCAGATGCACCAGGACAGCAATCAACACCGCGCCACCCACAGAACCCGCTCGACCCGCACCGAGTACCGGCATCGTTCGTCACCATTTCGCAACAACTGCCGGCAGCCCGCCGTGGTCCAGCACGAAACCGTTTACGTCTCGCAACCCGCACGGCCTGCCCCCTGCATCACTCCCGCACCGTATGTGGCTCCTGCACGGCCTGCACCACGTTATGTCCCAGATCTTTCCGAGGGTCCGGTAGTCGTCTCGCTCGAAGATGGGCGGCGGTTGTTCCAGCCGCGGATCCGGGGGGCCAAGGCCTACATGCAGGTCTGGTCCGAAGTCACCAGCGAGTGGATCACTATCAAGGAATATCCCAGCATCTACTGATCCCCTTCCCTTCCTCTCCGAGCCCGGAGTGCGTATGCGCTCCGGGCTTTCTGTGCCTGCGAGGCGCCTAGCTACGCGGAAAAATGGAACGAGGCCGGTCGAAGTCCGACAGGCTCCTCGGGGCTGCTCCTTTAATGCACTCGGTCGAACTGAGCCCGAAGGTACAGCCGCGAGGCAACCCCATTATCACCCTACCTTGGGGCAACGCCGTAGGTTGGGATACAACCCCGGGTTGAACGCAGAAGCAACTTGGGGGGGATCGAGATGTACTTCAAGGTACACAAGTCAGGCTTTCGCGTCGAGGCGTACCGACGAGGTACTGCCGACAGGTTGACCCGTTACCAGCCTCCGTGAGGATCGTGGCACGCGATTGTTGAGTGTCACCCTGATCGCTCGCACCAAGCCATCCATGTCCTGCTCAACCTTCTTTACCGAGCAAGCGCGGAAGGTGCTTTCCATCAAGGTCACGCGCAATCGCCAGCAGTCGACGACACCGCCAACCATCGCTGCGGCAGTCGCATGGCTAGCCCCAAGCTTGGCCGGTACCTGGCAAGAAAAAGCGACAGCCCTACAGGGGCCCCTGCCGTGTGGCGAGACTGGAAGCGCCTAACGAATCTGGCCGAAGGCTGGAGTCTGGCTGTTCAGCCATGAGACTTGTTGCCGATGGGAAGCCTACCGGGCATGCCCGGTAGGGGGCCGGGGAACATACATAACGCGACGCAAGACCGTCAATGCCAATAGTGGGCAGAAAAATTAGCAACGATGATGTCCGGTTTATTTTCTGTCCAAGAACAGACAATGCCGCCGTCTCGCGCGATCTCCAAAAGGGCTTTATTCTCAGTCGAGCTGTTAGGCTTGTGCAGTTTTTGCATAGTTGAAGACTCTTGCAGTCCCTTGAACAGGGTTCAGGGTATCCCCCCGAGACTTTCTTGGGGGATAAACTACACATCTGCGAGAGCCCGGCATCGTGGCCCGCAGGAGGATGAACCATGAGGAACAGTAGCACAGCCGTGGGCTTTAATACGGTCAAAGACAAGGTCAGACCTTTCGTGGAATCGGCCTTGGAAGCGAGTGATGGTTTATTGGGCCCGGAAGCCAACGCCGATGCTCACAAAATGGGCGTTTGGATGAACGTCTGATCTTCCTGCTGCTGTAAGAACGGCCCCGGTAGCCTCGGTAGCCGCGGGTCTTGCTTTTGGTAGGAGGAAATTAATCAAGGACGGGGTGGCGCGCGCAGGCGGCTGCCCTTGAAGCTAAAACAAGCGCAACCGTAACCGCGGGAATCGCATCAGGGACCATTATGAATAAATCACTCGCATTGTTTCTTTTTGTCGCCATCACAAACGCCGCCGTTGCGGACACCGCTAACTGGATCTGGAAAGAGGGTAAGGCGAAGGCGGAGAAAGTAGAGTTCCGCAAAACCTTCACCCTGACCACGGTTCCGAAGAAGGCCAGGTTGATGACGACCTGCGACAACGCCTTTACCATGACCATCAACGGCAAACAGGCCTGCGCGTCCAAGGACTGGGAGCAGCCAGCCAAACTAAACGTGGCTAAGTTTCTCAAGAAAGGCGAGAACGAGGTCCTGGTCCAAGCGGAGAACGAAGGCTCGCTGGCGGGCCTTCTGTTCGAGTTGCAGCTGGGAAAAGAGAGAATCGTGTCGGACAAGAGCTGGCAGGCGCGGGCGCCGCAAGGCGAGTGGCAGGCAGCCGTTGAGAAGGGGGCATACGGCAGTGGCCCGTGGGGCAAGGTCTGGGGGAAGGCTGGCGCGCCGGCGCCAGTCAGTAAACCGTCGCCAAGCACAATCGCGACCAAAGCACTGCCCGGCTTCAAAGTCGAAAAGCTGTACACGGTCCCCAAAGCGACAGAGGGCTCCTGGGTCGGAATGACCGTCGACGACAAGGGGCGTTTGATTACCACGGATCAACATGGCGCCATCTATCGCGTAAGTGTCACCGACGTGGTTCAGGTGGAGAAACTGAACGTCAAGACCAAGGGCGGGCACGGCGCCTTGTATGCATTCGGTAGCCTGTACATCATGGTGGGCGAGGGCGGCCAGCATGGGCTCCACCGCTTGACGGATACCAACGGCGATGATCAGTACGACAAAGAAGAGTTCTTAGTGCCGATCAACGCAGGCGGCGAACACGGTACGCACAGCGCCGTATTGAGCCCCGACAAGACGTCCATTTATCTGATCGCCGGTAACACCTCGTACATCCCCGAATCGGTCACTCAATCCCGTTTGGCGAACGCGTGGAAGGAAGACCATTTGTTGCCACGCATGGCCGACGGCCGTGGCCACAACCGCGGGCGTCTGGCGCCTGGCGGCTTCATCTTGAAGGTCAGTCCCGACGGCAAGAGCCAAGAGCTGATCTGCCATGGCTTCCGCAATCAGTTTGACGCAGCCTTCAGTATCGACGGAGAGCTGTTCACCTTTGATGCCGACATGGAATACGACATTGGTGCGCCCTGGTATCGCCCTACTCGCGTGAATCATGTGGTCTCCGGTGCCGACTGGGGCTGGCGCAATGGGACCGGAAAATGGCCCGACTACTACGTCGATACGCTGCCAGCCACCATCAACATCGGCCCAGGGAGCCCGTCCGGTGTCAGCAATGGCCTGGGGGCCAAGTTTCCAGCCAAGTACCAGAAGGCGCTCTTCATCAACGACTGGACCTACGGCACCATGTACGCCGTCCATTTGGAACCGGACGGTGCCAGCTACAAGGCCACCACGGAAGAGTTCGTTTCTGGCAAGCCGTTGGCGCTCACCGATGTGGTGATAAATCCCGGCGACGGTCACATGTATTTCATGGTAGGCGGCCGCCGCTCCCAATCCGCACTCTATCGCATCTCCTATGTCGGCAAAGAATCCACCGCGCCCGCGCAAGCCGCGACGCCGACTTCGGAGCTGCAGCTACGCCGCGAATTGGAAGCGCTGCACGAAACCGGCGTGGGCGAAGAAGCCATTGCCAAAGCCTGGCCGCAGCTGTCTCATGCGGACCGCTTTGTTCGCTACGCCGCGCGGGTTGCCATCGAAAAGCAACCGGTCGCCCAATGGCAGAGCCGCGTCGCGACCGAGTCGAACTCCTGGGGCATCATTGAGTCCACCGCGGCGCTGGCCCGCATGGGCAGCAAAGACCAACAGTCCACCGTCCTAGCGGCATTGAACAAGATTGACTACACCAAGGCCGCCAACGATCTGTTGCTCGGCGCCTTGCGTGCCTATCAGCTGGCTTTCACGCGGCTGGGGAAACCCAGCGCGCCTGACGCCGCCGCCGTCCTCGCAAAGCTCGACGGCTTGTTCCCGCACCATGACAACTTCGTCAATCGCGAGCTCAGCCAGCTGTTGTTGTACCTCGATGCGCCCAAGGCCGTTTCCCGTACCGTACAGCTCATCCTGACTGCGCCTGACGACGAGCAAGAGAAGATCCTTGCCGACAGCGTCTTGGCCCGAAATGACCGCTACGCGGCTGCGGCCAAGCGCATGGAGAGCTTTCGCCCGAACGTCCAGCAGTTCGCCCTAGCGTTCTCGCTACGCTCGATCAAGACTGGCTGGACGGACGCCGATCACGCCTCCTATTTCTCCTGGTATCCACGCGCCAAAACCTGGCAGGGCGGAAACAGCTTTGCGATCTTTATCGAGAATGCCAGAAAAGAAGCGCTGGCCAACGTCACCGACGTCGCCAAGCGTGCCGAATACGACACCGCCTCCAGCAAGTCGCTCACCAAGCCGCGTGCCATCAGCCCAGCAAAGGGCCCGGGACGCGCCTGGACCGTTGACGGAGCGGTTACGGCAGTCAAGGACAATCTGGCGGGTCGTAACTTCAAGAGCGGCGAGAACCTGTTCCATGCGACCGCCTGCGCCAGTTGCCATCGTTTTGCTGGCCAAGGTATGGGCATTGGCCCGGATCTCACCGGCTCCGTCAATCGCTATACCCTCCGTGACATGCTGGAGAACATCATCGAGCCGTCCAAGGTCATTTCCGATCAATACGGCAGCACCCACTTCACGATGAACGACGGGTCGGAAATCATTGGTCGTCTCGGCACGGAAGAAGACGGCGTGGCACACATCATGACCAACCCCTTCTCGCCAGACTCGAACGTCGACGTCGAACTCGCCAACGTCAAGACTCAGAAGCCCTACCCTGTCTCGTCCATGCCTCCCGGCCTGGTCTATCCGCTCAATCCAGACGAACTCAGCGACCTGATCGCCTACATCTACTCCGCCGGAGATCCCGAACACGCATACTTCACCAAGGCCAGCTATCAGCCCGAAATGGAAGGCGCCAAGGCCTTGTTCAACGGCACAGATTTGTCGGGCTGGAAGGGCGATCCCAAGCTCTGGTCCGTCAAGGACGGCATCATCTACGGCACCACCATAGGCAACAAGCTCAAGGCCAACACCTTTCTTGTCTGGGACGGTGAAGTCGACGACTTCCACCTCTCCTTCGAGGCCAAATGCACCGGCAACAATTCCGGCATGATGTATCGCTCGCAATGGCTGAACGAGGCCGACCATCGACTGCGCGGCTATCAGGCAGACATTCATCCGAACCCACCGTACGTCGCGATGCTCTATGCGGAACAGCTCGACAAACGTGGCATTGTCGCCCGTCGTGGGCAAAAAGTTGAAGTCGGTACCGACGGCAAGCCTAAGGTTGTGGGCAAGACCTGCGAGGTCACCCCGGTCAAGACCGACGAATGGCAGACCTACGAAATCATCTGTCGTGGCAACCACATGATTCACAAGCTCAATGGCGAGGTGGCCGTCGACATTATCGACAATCACCCCAATAAGCAGCTCAAGGGCCTGATTGGCATGCAACTGCACGCTGGCCCTGCTATGGAGTGCTGGCTTCGCAACGTCCGCCTCAAAGAGCTTTAAGCGTTCGTGAGGGCCGAACGGACCGGCAAGAATGGGAGGCAGAAAAATGAAAACGGTGACGCCCCTACCCGTTTGGCTGTCGAAGCGTTACTGGTCGGTATGGATGATTAGGACGTTTCGCTGACGCATGCCGCTCCTCCGTCAGTGCGTGTTTGTTGGGCGGCGGAAAAGTCACTTTCAACCGTTGAATAGGCCTTTTTGGGAAGTCCGAGGGCGGCCTGGCCCGTTGCGGCCCTGATAAGTCCGCGAATCGCAAAACTGCCACAGCGCTACGCAAGCCACGCCTTCATTCTCAAGCGCCTCACGACAGATGATACCCAGCAGGTTCTTCTCGTCTGCCTGCCAGGCAAGGCTTTCGGCAAAAACGAGGATGCCCTGTTCATCACAACGATCCAGAAATCGCGGATCCTGCTGATAATGCGCGCCTCGGACAAAATTGCAGCCCCGGTCACGCAGTAGTTGCAGATCGGCGATTAGCATGGCGTCGGGCAGAACCGGTCCACATTGTGGATGCGCTTCGTGGCGGCAGTAGCCAAGCGACTTGATGGCGTGGCCATTGAGCAGTATCTAGCCGTTTTCGGCAGGTACCTCGCGCAGCCCAAAACGCACGGTCACCGCGTCATCGCCGGTGTCGACAGTCAGCAGGTGCAGGTTTGGCGCATCCGGGCTCCACAGAGTTAGGTTCACAACTTTACGGCCGTAAACTCGGGGCCCGGTGCATCCAGCATCTCCCCTTCATCAAGCGCATGCCGAAATGGCACAGGTTCGCCACGGAATGCCACCCGCACCTGGATCGTCCCGGTGCTGATGCAGTCTGTTGTCACGTGGACGTTCGCGACAGGGTTCGCTGGCAACTCCTCAAGCCAGACCTGGCGAATGATCCCGCCGTAGTTATAGAAATCGAAGAAGTCCTCGTGCAACGGACACCGCTCAAAGTCGTAGCGGTTGTCGGTGACAACGACAAGTTCACGTCGTCCGCCTGCGCTTGCGGGCACAGCAACCTCGAACGGCGTGTACGTGCCAATATGTATGGCCAGCAGCGCACCGTCTACATACACCTTGCACGACATTCCGGCACCGCCAGTCTTCAGCAGGCTCAACGTATGCGCCGTTACCTCAACCAGACGGCGATAGATCCCTAGGCCACGTTTTCCCGCATAGGCAGGAAACGCGTCAAACGCAGAAGGAACCGGCAGGCGATCGTTGTACACGACCGCCTCGACGTCAAAGTCATCCTACCCAACGGCGTCCGTAAAGGCAAAGTCCCAGAGCTGTTTCAGATCACGTGTCTTGCGGGTAGGAAAGTGTGGATACGCTTTCACGCGCCAGCAATCCGCGGCATGGGCATCGGCTCGATCGCCATGTCCGCGTATACCAGACTGAGAAGCAGGTCCTTCTCTGCACTCTTGACCACCAGCTGATCCAGAAAAAGCTCCGCGTCGGGTCCCCCGTCTACGCCCCGACGCAACGCCGATGGCGTTGGAGAGTCTTGGCGGCTGGCCCCAGGGTTGGGGCAACCCTGGGCTATATGGCGGAACGCCTTTGGCGTTGGAGAATCATCCACCTCGTCCCCCGCGAAGGACTAGGATTGGGTTGAGCGGGGAGTGAACAGAATTGAATCCCGAAAGTGCAGGCGTTCAACTTCACACCGCTTCCCTGCGTCGCGGTGAGTTCTGAGGCCCAGCCAGCTTTCTGAGCACAGTCATCACTGCCCAGGGGGGGATGGCCGTCACGCGAGGGGGCACGCAGATGCAGATGAAAACCGAGATTCTCTCATGACTCGCTAGCATGCCGCGGGATCCATGCTGATCAAAAATCAAACCTGATCGATCCATTCCTCAATTTGCCTACTGCCATGATCTCGGCTATCTTCAGTGTCACGCTGGAGCTTTTGCCTTCCGTCGGACAATCGCGGAGCAGAGGCAACGGCAGCAGCGACTTTCGACAAATAGCACGTTCCCCCGCGAGCTGGGCGTCCACGGGAAACCAACAGTAAGAGGTGAACGGACGATGAAGATCCTGCTCAGTCTGGCCGTCCGTGTTGACACTCGGCTACGGGCCCTCGGCATCTGCTGCGGATATCCTCAGCAGATTCGGGACCTTGACGAAGGACGGCGATTTAGCCCTTACAGGTATCGGGAACTGGCACGACAGATGCGCCCTTCCCTTCGCTGTGCCACGTGTGCACTGCCCCTCTGCCGGGGCACAGCGAAACGGTCTGTTGATTTAATGGGCAACTGCCCCAAATTCGCTGCGGATCTCGCAAGATTGGGCACTGGCCCATGTCGCTAAATATACTTTTGCCTTCATTACCGTGTTCACCGAAGGCTGGAGTGTAGACCTGGCCGTCACAAACGGCCCCGTAAGCCGCCTGCGACTCGGCCAAGCCGCGAGTGGAACCGATGACTTCGACCCTCAGTTCGACCAGCTCATGCCGCCCCCCGCTCCGGGTGCACCGAGCATCAGTGGCCAGCTGGTCGATATCCGCGGGCTTGCGGACCTCGCAAGCTGGCACTATCGCATCGACAACTCAACCGGGATCCAGGACATCATCCTCAGCTGGGACGTGTTTGCAGTCCCAGCTGGACTTCGTTTGTTGGGCCAGGACCTCAACGGTCAGGAATCGGTAACCATTGACATGGCCACCAAGAGTGTGCTTGTGGTGCCGGCCAGGCAAGCGTGGGACATCGAGATTCTGTTCGGCGCGACCAGCGTAGATCTGAGCCTGCACCAAGGTTGGAATTTCATCTCGCTGCCTCTGCTGCCGCTGGACACCAGCACCGACGCTGTGTTTGACCATGATGCCGTGATCAGCGTGATGACTTGGGCGAACAAGCATTGGACCATTCCTAAGCATATTCTACCGTGGCGCGGTTATCAGGTGTTTGCCAGCTTTGCCACCACCGTGACGGTGAAGGGGCGCGATCGCTCGGGCGTAGCCAAAATTGGGCCAGAATGGACAGCCGCCGGTGTGAGCGGCGTGGTGCCGTACCAACCTCGCGCATTCAGCGATGCGCTGGACCGACAGTCCATTGCGCTGCCAATGTGGTATGATCTCGGTGGCGGCTACCTGGCCAGTTCCTACTGGCTGGATCCATTCCTGGGCTACTGGGTCTACCACCAAAAGCAGAACATGTGGCCATGGCGCAGCGATGCCAGCGCCCGCTACCCCATGGCCATCGCCTTCCGTCCCTTTAGTGGCGGCGTAGCCGGAGACGACACCCGCTTCCGCAACTACGAGGCCCTCAGCGAGAAGGATCGCGACCTGACCGTAGACGTCGAGAGTAATTTCCCGCACGTGCTTTCAATCCAACATGATTCGTTCGCGACGATCGGCGCGAGCCAGACCGAGGCTGCGGGCGTGTATCCAGGCCATTGGTTGTTTGAACTGGGAACGCGCGTGGTGGATGCCCTGGACGCGACGCAGGACGACACCGTCACGATCGAGGTCGAGGATGCGACGGTCTTCCAGGAAAATGATCTGGCGATGATTCACGCGGTCGATATCTCCGGCGGCGGTTGGAGCCACATCTGGGAGCCACATGAAGAGATCAAGATTCTTAGCGTCATTGACAGCACTCACGTCGAGATCAAACGCTCCCGGTATTCCACCAGCGCTGTGGCTTGGACCCCTGACGAGGATACCGCAATTTTGCTGCAGCCGCATATGCTCACTTGGGCCAATCTGGACAGCAGTTGGACGGTCAATGTCTCCCTGGCAAGTCCGCAGGATACCGCTGGCAACCTTGGCTACGACATCTTCGCCGACTACGTGATTGACCGCTTCGAGACGCTGAGCGAATCGATCCCAGATGGCATCGTCTTCGACGGCGGCCGCTGGCGCTACACCAAGCTGGAGTTCCCAGTCGACGCAGACAACGACCTAGTCGCCGACTACGGCTTTATCGACGGCATCAATGCCTTTGGTCTCGGCGCCAGCAAGTTCATTAGCCAGATTCGCGAGCACTACGACGAACTTGGCTGCCCGATCATTGTCCAGGCAGACTCCAGCATCCCGGAATGGGGCTACCGCTCCTACGGGACAGCTGACGGCATGGAGATGGAGAACTTCCCACTGGTTGAGAATTACGGCAGTTTCAGCGCTGGTCTGACCCACCTGGACCAATGGGTACAATTCGCGAACTCCGCAAATCCTTACAGTTATGCCTTCACCAAAGATGATTCGCTGCATTACTCGTGTGCGGAGTCCGCCCTCCCCAGCACGAACGCAAACTTCCGCGTTGGTCTGGCAGCAAGCCTGATGGTGGGCATGCCACACGCCTACGCCGCCGAAACTGGTGACGGCCGCGCTGCCGAGGAAGGTGAAGGCGAGGATTCGGCCGAGACCTGCTTTGACATCTATGACTGGGATGAATACAAGGGCGGCGACCTGGAGGATCATGATTGGCTGGGCGCGCCACTGACCGAGGCCATCCGGCTGCCAAATTATGATGTGAGTGACAATCTGCTGGATGGCGGCGAGTGGTCCTACACCAAATTCGAGGATGCCACCTATGCGGCGGCGTGTGACGGGTGTGAAACTGGTTCTACGTTCACCTTGACCGTGGACGCAGTGCCAGCGGACACCGTGACCTCAGCAAACATCTTTCACCCGCACGTATCCGGCGCCCTGCTGCGAGTGGTCCCCACAGCATCCAATCGTGGGAAGTCCGCCACGGAGTTTACCGTGGTCTTTGAGGCCTGGGGCGCCAATACGTACAACGATGACCTAAGCTATGACTGGGTGACGCAGGTTCCGCGTCTCTTGCGCGTGCACTTGGTCGATGACTTGGACAACGGGGTCCATGGCGCCGACCAGTCTCAAGACGTCATGGTGTTGCCAGCGAGCGGCGAGCTCACTCCTGTGAATCTCGCGAACACATTCCAGGCCAACCTTCCTTCTCTGTCGTCAGTGACGATCAGCGGCCAGACGTACAGCCTGTCCTTCCGTTATCCAGCCGCAGCGCAGATCAGCAGGATCAAGTTTGAGTCGGGCGAAGAGACAGGCCAGGTCACGATTCGCAACGTCGCCTTATACCGGGGCGGCGGTGACCGTTTTGTCCGTTACTTCGACAATGGTGCCGTGATCTTGAATATGACCGAGGATGCTTGGAGCCTAAATCTCGGAACCACCTATTCCCCAGATGGCTACGCCCGCCTCTTGGGGACACTCGCTGCTGGCGACGCAGTCAATACCGGCGTGCAAGGCAACGGCGCAGACCGTACCGAGTTCTTTGTCCCCGCAGAGAACGCCCTACTCGTTCGCCGCCTGCGCGAATTCTGAGGAAGAACCGCCGATTATACGACCTTTTCCCTGTCAGGCTTGCGCGGAGAAAAGCGGGTGGAGTTCCGTGGTCAACTCTTCTCAGGCTCGATAAAGACGTTTCCGGCGACAATGCGGCTGATGGCGTGGCTTTGCCCGCCAACGCGAATCGTCAGAGGCCCGTCAAAGGGGGCGAGCGCTAGCACCTCAACAGGGGTGCCAAGCCCGATGCCGATGTCTGTAAGGTAACGGAGCATCTCTGGATCACGGTCGTTTACCTCGCTGATGGGCGCAGTCGTGCCGGGGGAGACGTCGACGAGGGGCTGGCGCGTTCGTTTGATAAAGGAGCCATCCCGCGCAGGAATCGGGGCGCCGTGGGGGTCAAATTGCGGATTGCCCAGCGCGGCTGCCATGCGATCTTCAAGCTCTTCGGAGATGGCGTGTTCGAGCTTCTCTGCCTCCTGGTGCACGAGATCCCACGGAACGTCCAGAGATTTACTCAGGAACAGCTCGATTAAGCGGTGATGGCGGAGGACTTCCAAGGCGACGTGGCGACCGGCTTCGGAAAGCTCGACGCCCTGGTAGCGCTCGTGCTTCACGAGACCTTCGGCTGCCAGCTTCTTGACCATGCCAGTCGCGGATGCGGGGGCGACTGATAGTGCCCGGGAAAGCTCCTTCATCGAGACCTTGGACTATTCCTGGCGCAGCAGGTAGATGGTCTTGAGGTAGTCTTCTACAGCTTGGGATGGCATTGCGCGCCCGTTGCAGTCCGAAAAGCAGAGCCCTATCGGTAAGTCGCTCCGTGCCAGCGGCAAGTTGCCATAGTCAGAGATTGACGGTCATATAGACAGAGAGAACGATGTGCAGGCAGACCATCACTAGCAGGGCCAGCACCCCAAGTACCTTCCAGCTACCGCCTGCTGCTCCCAAAGTCACATCGCGATGAGCGCGTGCGGGAATGGTCGACAGCATCGCCGAAAGATGGACGGCTCTCGGGAAGAATAACAGCGAGGCAGCGCCTGCAGTGAGCACGATCTCAGCAATCAAAGCGCCCAACGCCCAGATTTCACAGGTGAGTACAGTGCTGACTAGAAACATCGAAATCGCGAGCAGAGGGGCGAAGGTTTACGTGGCTTTCGCCAGCGCAATTGGATTCAACGCAGCTTGCACACCGTCTGTCGCGATGATGCGGATCAGGCACACGCCGATAAAAACCAGTGCCGTCCACGAAGACATAAAATCCACGGCACCCGTGAGAATGATCATTTCTGTGGCCTGCTTGGCGCCCAGCAGCATGGCATGAGGCGCTTGAATGCAGGCGCTAAGCGCAGAAATAATGAGCCCGATAAAGTCGCACCAGACCAGTGATCTTGCGGAAAATTGGGGCCGGTCAATGCTCTGTGCGAAGTCCGCAAGATCTTGATCCGGGACGATGCCAGACTCGCGCCGGAGGCGACCGTTCAGAATGGTGGCGCTGGTAGCGTGCCATTCGATGCCGATTCCGGGAAACGGAGAGACCATGCCGCATTCGGGAAAAGCACGGAGGATGCGCTCGGACTCGTGTTGCCAGCAGGGCAGGAAGAGGACGTCGGCATCGGCCATGGTGATGACCTCGGCGAACGAGCCTCGCACCACATTTGCGAGGCTGTCGACTTTGCCGAAATTGCGGGAATTGATGACCAGCTGGTCAATGAGTCCTGCGGTTTACGAACTCCGCAACTGGTGGACCACGTCGGCATGACAGCCGTTGGCGATCACAGTCACGACGGTGTGAGTGGGATCGCTGGTGGCGTGCAAGGACCGCAGGCTCAGATTTAGGATCTCCGGCAGCTGCTCGAAATAGCCGGCGGTTTCGGGGGTATAAACGGGGAGAATGACCTGATGCCGCGCGAACGGCGGCAAGTCCTCGTGGGACTTGACTGGATTCTAGCCAATTCTCACCCGTTAAATCCCAGTGTGCTGACTACAATTAGAGCTTGGTCGCAAACTCACGTGCTTTCTGGGCAAGGCCTTCAGCAAGCGCGACGTCCAGACTGGCGATCTTGTTGGCCTTGGCGTAGTCCCGCACATCCTGCGTGATCTTCATGCTGCAGAATTTGGGTCCGCACATGCTGCAGAAGTGGGCAACCTTGCTGGAGTCCTTGGGCAGAGTTTCATCGTGATACTCTTTGGCGCGCCAGGGATCGAGCGAGAGGTTGAATTGGTCATGCCAGCGAAACTCGTAGCGAGCCTTGGACAGGGCGTTGTCGCGCACCTGTGAGCCGGGATGGCCTTTTGCGAGGTCCGCAGCGTGGGCCGCGATTTTGTAGGTGACGATGCCCTCGCGCACGTCATTGCGGTCAGGAAGACCAAGATGCTCTTTCGGGGTGACGTAGCAGAGCATAGCGCAGCCGTACCAGCCGATCTGGGCAGCGCCGATTCCGGAGGTGATATGGTCGTAGCCAGGGGCGATATCGGTGGTCAGCGGGCCAAGGGTGTAGAACGGAGCCTCGAAGCAGTCCTCGAGTTCCCGGTCCATGTTTTCCTTGATCATCTGCATCGGCACGTGGCCAGGGCCTTCGATCATGACTTGGACGTCGTGCTCCCAAGCCAGCTTGGTGAGCTCGCCGAGGGTCTGGAGTTCGGCAAACTGGGCGGTATCGTTGGCGTCGGCAATGCAGCCAGGACGCAGACCGTCGCCGAGAGAGAAGGCCACATCGTAGGCCTTCATGATCTCGCAGATTTCTTCGAAGTGGGTGTAGAGGAAGTTTTCCTTGTGGTGAACCAGGCACCACTTGGCCATGATCGAGCCACCGCGGCTGACGATACCGGTGACGCGCTCAGTCGTGAGCGGGAGGTAGGCAAGACGGACACCGGAGTGGATGGTGAAATAGTCTACGCCCTGCTCGGCCTGCTCGATGAGCGTGTCGCGAAACAGCTCCCAAGTCAGTTCGGCGGGATCGCCATTCACTTTCTCAAGCGCTTGGTAGATCGGCACGGTGCCGACGGGAACTGGGCAATTACGCACGATCCACTCGCGGGTCTCATGAATGTGGCGACCCGTGGACAAGTCCATCAGGGTGTCTGCCCCCCAACGTGTGGCCCAGGTCATCTTCTCGACTTCTTCTTCGATCGATGACGTGACGATGGAGGTGCCGATGTTGGCGTTGATCTTGACCAAGAAGTTCCGGCCGATCGCCATTGGCTCAAGTTCTGGATGGTTGATGTTGGACGGGATGATGGCCCGGCCG
>Ga0115566_10000397_pt1 | contig 37551 bp, 28 predicted proteins | sample COGITO_mtgs_1204_3_FD_87173 | JGI IMG/M metagenome (GOLD analysis project Ga0115566, IMG submission 87173) | Pelagic marine microbial communities from North Sea - COGITO_mtgs_120405 | ecosystem: Environmental > Aquatic > Marine > Epipelagic | place: Germany:Helgoland, sampling site Kabeltonne...
GACCAAGAAATAGGCACCATTAGGAAGGTCCATCAGCGCCAATCTATTGAGCCCAGTAGAGGCCCCTGCTTCCACCACACGGCGCCCTATAGAGTCGTATAGCGTGGCTTCTACCTGCTGCTCTTCCACTCCATAGACCTCAAATATGAGGCTCTCAGAGGCTGGATTGGGGTACACAGAGCCAAGCTTTAGCTGTCCCGGTACTGCTGGCTCAACCGTGTGCGTGGAGGTACCAAAGAGCCGACTGGGAAGGCTCGGGTCAAGGATAAACGGATTGGCGTTTCCTTGGTGACTGGCGATCTTAGCGGATCGTGCTATCTCGCGACCAGAGGGCTCATCAGTAAGGCTCCATTCAGCCAGCACGCTCCTCTGTTGGTCAAAGAAAAAGCCATTGGCGGCATCGCTGTAGATGGCATTGAAGTAGAACACGGCTCTTGCAACGTCGCCTTTGACCGACTCTCGCGGCTCAAAGCGAGATGAAGCCGATTCGGAGTACTCATCTATATCGGCCTGCGGGATGGAGGAGAGCCGCTCAGATTCTCTGAACCAGTAGGTGGTCTCCGCATCAGGTATCTCCGCGTAGGGATTGTTGCCTCTCGTGGAGTTCACATTGTCTTTTGCCGGGAAGAGCGAGTGCATGTCACTGCGCTGTGGCTCTTCGCTTGCCCCCATAGACTGCGGCCATGAATGCTCTGCGTTGATTCCACCGTTATACATGACCGTGCTGGCATCACCGCCTGAGTAGGACAGTTCAAAGCCTGTGTAGATACCCTCTACGACATCACCGGGTCTCAGATCAACGCTTGAGTACATCGTATCACGCGCCACATCGTAGCCCAATGTTTTACCAGGCGTGAACGAGGACTTGATGCTGTTGAGGAGGGGCGTGCCGCTCAGGCCTTCATAGAGCGTTCCGGTAGTGGCTACATAAACAGGTAAGCTTACAGATAGGCCCTCGTCATCGGTGCCTGTAACTGTGTACATGGCTATCCCCGGCTCATCATCCGCATGAAGGGCAAGAGACCAGAGCGTCTCTCCGGGATAGCCAGTGTTTGTGAAAGCTTCCAGTGAGGCATCCGGTGTCACTGATACGCTGACCTGCCCACCCTGAGGGTCACTAATCAGTATACGCAGAGAGCCAACTTCCCCAACGGGGATAGCAATGCCTTCGGGCATAAGCACTACAACAGGTCGCCGCGCCTCAAGAGCCGAGATCACCGTGACGGTTACGTTGACCCCAACCGCAATCGTCCGGTCCGATGCAGTAATAGTGAACACATGTGAACCAACCTGAGACTCCTCAGGCGTCCAACTAAATTGCCCCGACAGCGGGTCAATAGCAGCTCCACTCGGAAGGCTACTTCCACCATACTCAATGGCGTCGGCGTCACTGTCGGTAGCAACGAAAGTCAGGCTCAGGGCCTCGCCAGCCACAGCGCCTGCGCTCTGGGGGGCTGATGTGAACTCAGGGGGGGTGTTAGAAGAGCCGTCCGTGACAGCGAAGGACCCTGCAAAGCTTAGCCTACTTGCGTTGTCACACGCCCAGTTCTGCTTGTCGCCAATGGCTGATAGTAGCTCAGCCTTTGTACCGCTCGTCGTGCCGCCGTAGGCGATATTGTCGCACTCATCTACGGCTACGGCCGTCTGAACGTTAACAAGACCAGAGGGTATAGCGGAGGTGTTAGAGGAGGTTGCGTCGGATTGCCATCCCGAGCCTTCAAAATTGACGGCATATATCATGGTCGGATTGCTAACCGAACCCTGGAAGGCTATCAGCTGATCACCAGAGGCTGAGAACTGAGGCGCGCCGCCGCTATCGTCTATGACGACAACGCTTCCCCTGGGGATCGTGCTTGATAAGGTATAGAACAGCTCATCCTCGTTTGCCCGAAACGACCCACTTGCCTGCCACCCATGATCGGTAAAGCCAATCACCTCACCAGCGGGGATGTCAACGAGAGCCACGAATCCAAAGGCATCAGGATTATCAGAGTTGACGCCAATGATTGCAATGTCTCCTGCGCTTAGAGATTGACCACGGGCGGGTAAAGACAGTAGGAGGCAGAACAGCAGAAGCGAAAGCCCTGCTACAATACCTCTATGACCGGAGAAGCTGTTCATTATTTGCGTAACCAAACGGATTGTTAGTGGACTATATTCTATGCAATGCCCGACGGCATCCCAACATAATCATCTCATGAATATGCTTAAGACAGTTACAGCCCTCGGGGTATTTCTCCTTTAAACATCAGTTCCTCTTGCCCAAGTTGTAATCACCGAGGTTGACGCAGATCAGTCGGGGACCGACTCAGCCGAGTTTGTTGAGCTTTATGATGGAGGGATAGGTTCTACAGACCTATCTGGTCTTGTACTGATCTTATTCAATGGTAATGGCGATCAGTCTTACGAGGTATTTGATCTTGATGGCTACTCTACCTCTGCCTCGGGCTTCTTTGATCTCTGCGGCGATGCGGCTAATGTTGCCAACTGTGATATAGATGTTGGCCCTGAGACAAACCTCATTCAAAACGGGGCTGATGCGATAGCCCTGAATGTTGGCGATGGGTCAAGCTTCCCGGGTGGAACAACGGTTACAACGGATAACCTCGTAGATGCACTCGTCTATGATACTGCCGATGATGACGATGCTGGCCTACTTGTTCTTCTCAACAGCAATGAGCCACAGGTAGATGAGCGTGGCGGTGGTGATTGTACGGGACACTCCAACCAGCGTAACACCGACGGTGAAGGTGGTGCTCGTAATACGTCAGCATACCTTCAGCGCACTCCTACGCCCGGTGCCAACAATGCCGTATCAGGTACCAATACGGATGCCACTGATCTACCCGCAGGATACTCCTTGTCTGCAGCCTACCCGAACCCCTTCAATCCCACGACGTAGTTCACCTTCGCCATCCCACAGGCACAAAAGGTCCGCATCATGGCGACAGGCCTGTTTGGCAGAGAAGTAGCGACACTGATGGCGGGAGAGACAGTCTCAGCGGGCGTTCACACAATGTAGTTCCATGCGGCTGGCCTCGCCTCGGGTTCGTACCTCATCCGCATGGAGGCTGGTAGCTTTGCGGCAACTCAGCGGGTTACGCTGCTCAAGCAGCCTGCCTACTTAGCTCCTGTTCTGACATGTCAAAACTTTTTCAGATAAGACGAGGTTACGATACTTGTACCCTTGTCTCAGTAGAGAAAAAGGTATGCGACACAACTGGATGAAGGATGCTGTTTGGCACATGGCACTCAAAGCCATAGAGGCCAGACTTATCGCTGAAGAGGCGCGGTTGGAGAGCCTGTGTATCATCTCCTCCTCAGTATTCGCAGGACATTGTATTCCACATGACCTTGAAATACTCTCTCGGATTGGTTGTCCAGCCCAAGCTCGTGTCAACGATGCATAAGTGGTCACGATGATTAAAGAATGGGGAATGGGACAAGCGTCCCATTCCCCATTCTTCTAGACCATGACCTATCAAGCGGCTACTTCGTAGAAGGAATACCAGCGCCACCGGAAGGGGCAAAGTTCCCGTGAATCAAGAGCCAGTCTCCTGACCATGGGTCCAGGCTCCAGACGCTAGAAGCGCGAGCTCGGTATTCTACAACATTATCATCGTCCGTCTTGTACTGGCCTGCGTTCATGTGCGTTGCCACAGCCGTGCGATAATCGCTGTTGAACGTTACGTCGACGTCCGACACCTCCAGAGAGAGCCATTCAGCACCTGCTCCAAGCGCGGCAAGAACCTCGTCCTTGGTAGCGCTGTAGCATGCCTCCAAATTGGAATCGCAGTGCGATGAAGTCGGTGCCAGTAGTGCTGCACGGGCTTCCATGTCAGCCTCCTCATCTGAACCTGACCAGAACGCTTGAACCTGATCATGGATAGCCTTTGCGAGATTTTCCTCATTCATGGCGCGCCAGATGGTACCAGCCCGATCTGCGTACATAGAAGGATTACCACCTTTATCTACAGCTGAGCGAATGGCCGTCCAGGCACCTGCTTTTTCGCCCGCGTTCCATAGAATCTCAGACCGGGAGTCGGCTGCGTTAGGACCCTCGTGGGCTGCATCGTAAAGGTCCAAATAACGAAGAGCCCTCACCATATCGGCCTCTTCAACACCCCATACAGCATCTGCGTAGGCATATGCGAGCATATTGTAGGCGCTCGCGGCATGGTCTGGATAGGCCTCAGCGAAATCCTCCATATTTTCCGCAACGGTACCTCTATTTGTATCCCAAGAGGACATCCAAGAAAAAACAGGCGCTTCATTGCCCGACTCAACGATGGCCGTTGCAGCAGGCTGCCACGGATCGTCGCTTTGCGTGAGATCCAGCCATAGGCGCTCATCTGACGACAAGCTCATCTCCGACGCTTCGCTAAGAAGGGCATCTTGGGAATCTCCAGAGGCATTGGCCTGCACCAATTTTGCAATACCACAGCCTTCATCAATCAGAAGCGCGGCACGAGCCATACCGATGGCCATGGATCTTTCAACATTGATGAAGGAGGTAAACGCCTGATCAGCGATTACTGCCCCGTCATCAGAACAACTGGTGTTGCCAAACCAACTAGATTGAGCTTGAGCGGTAAAACCCAGCGAGGCAAGGAATATCACACTGAAAAAGAGTTTCATGTAGCTAAGAAGAAATTGAGAGGGTCATTACGGGTGGCGACCTAGATAAGGAAAGATTAAAAAAAAAACTAACAAATTTTATTGTAAAGTAAAGTGATCAGATCTCGTTTTAGAGACGTGCCCGAAGCAATGCCGACTTCATCGAACAGGTATGGATCACGCGGCGTCCCAGGCCAACACCCGCCGGCACGCTACACAGCAAATCATATACGCATAGTAGGGGCTCTCAGTTAACCTACTTTGAGCAGGTAAACTGTATTTGCGGCAGTAGTTCTAGTGGTTTCCAGTATTCTTTTTTTTATTGGCAAAATATCCAATTGGATAATGGTCATGATTTCAGACATAGGTAGCGCCGTGACACGTCGACTTCAGCTTGTCTTTGTCTGCATCCTCCTTTCCTTGTCCCTTGCTTGGATCTCACAAGCCCAAGTTTATTCGGTGCCCTCTGGAGGCGTGTGGGCAGATGGCAGTACGTGGCAGGGCGGTGTGATCCCCACCTCCACTGATCAGGTGGTCATTCGCGGTATCGTCAGCATCAACGCCAGTGCGACGGTGGCTCAGGTCACCGTGGAATCCGGCGCTACTCTTCGGGGCAGATTGGACAGAACATTAACGGTTACTAGAGATCTGACCAACAACGGGACCATCCGTGACCGGTACTCTGGCAACTGGTGGCTGTATCTGGTCATTGGTGGCGACGTAACCAACAACGGCACATGGACGAACTACCGAACAACCTTGAACGGATCGGGTAATCAAACCATCAGCCAGGCGGCGGGGACAAATTGGGGAACGCAGATCGTGCTTAAAACCACCTCTTAGCATCGCATCGGAACAAATTGACTACCCAGTTGACTATTGTGGGTATCATTAGAGATATTAATTGGAATTCTACAATGTAACCTGCCTTTCAAAGAACCATGCAAAAATCTCTCCTCCTCTCTCTTGCAGCAGCTTTTACCATCCTCACAGGCTGCCAAATGGCCGATTCTACACCACAGGAGGTTGAAGTCTCGGCAGATACTACTTCGGCAGAAGCTGCCTTCGATGCTATCAAATCCCTCGAAGGCACGTGGGAAGGTACACTTGTCTTAAGTGACGGTCGTGAAATGCCCACAAGTAATGAGTTCAAGGTGGTTTCGGGCGGCAATACGGTAGTAGAAACACTGATTGAAGGTGATGTCGAGATGGCAACCACTTATACCATGGAGGGTGGTAGTATGCTAACTAAGCATTATTGCGTTTTGGGCACTGAACCTACCTTCGTAGGCACGCTGATAGACGGTGTCGCCATCGAGTTTACACCGACAGCAGGTACTCCATACACCGTCGGGGAAGATGATTTCGTGACAGGTATGACCTTTGACGTCTCCAAAGCGGCATCCCAGACCCTTCGCAGAACTGGAATAATCTCAATGGATGGCCAGGACGTAACCAGCGAGGCAATTCTTACGAAAGCGACACAGTAGGGGATCTGCCTATGCACGACGGGGCCGGTTCGCTTGAGTATGACCGATGCTCTTGCCTCGGGCAGGTACCTGATCAGAATGGAAGCAGGAGACTTCGTGGCCACTCAGCAGGTCGTGCTGCTGAAATAGGGCGCGCATTTCTGAGAGGGGTAACCGCGGGCCTATCACCCGTTTTTACCCCCCTCTCTGCGCTATTGATTTCCAGATCCGCTCAGAAGTATTGACAATAAGTCAACGATTGCCCTACTCTAATAGTCGTCTGGTGTTGACATTCGGGCCTCGAGTCACAGTTCATAACTGCAGGTAATAGCTATGAAATCCTTTCATTCTCTTCTTCTCTTTGTTCTACTGTCATTTGGAATAGGCGCTTTGACCGCTTGTTCTGTTAAAAAGGATGACTCGGATGGTACAAACGTCAAGGGTCTGGTTGAGGCGCATATGAGTGCCTTTGAGGAGGCTTGGACAAGCGGCGATGGGTCCAAGGTTGGAGCGTTTTACGCAGAGGACGCCGTCCGAATTGTCTTCAGTATGCAAACCCCCTTGTATGGACGTGATGCCATTTCTCAGAACTTTTCGGCGGGATTTTCCCAAGACGAGGGAGATCCGTTGCTTTCTCTTACTCTCGTTGAAGCTCGCGAGATGGGAGAAGGCGTGATTATGGCAGTTGGTGAATGGGAGGCTCCAAATGAGGGTCAAGGAATTAGAGGGGCGTGGCTAAACGTTTACCGTTCCGATGGGCAAACACTCAGCTCCGTATTTGATCACGCTGTCGTCTACAATCCTGTGACGGACCTCACTCAAGTTGAGCGTGTTTTTGACGAGGTCCACAAAGGAGAGGGCTCTGACATGGTGGAACGGGCCATAGCACGGTATACCTCTCTCACTAATGCTGGGGATATAGCCGGACTCTCTGTTCAGATGTTTGAGGAAGACGGCGTCCAAGTCACAGAAAACGGAATCTTAAAAGGGCACGAGGCCCTCGCCTCAGGGATTCAACCACCGCCAGAGGGCGTGCGCCTCACGGCTCAATCATATGGATACCGACCGGTCTCCGATGACCTTGTTATAAACTGGGGTGGATATCAAATTGAGAGTAGCGAGGGCGGCTTACTCGGCTTTGGCCAGTGGGGCAACCTCTTGCGAGTCGTTGACGGCGAACTCATTCTGGTTGTTGAAGCAGCGGGTGCCCACTCAGCCGACTAAGTTGCCACCCCCGTAGCGGCACTCACACAAAAAAGTCTCCGGAATACCCGTGGCAGTCTGAATGGAAGGACTGTCTCGTGGAATTATTGGGCCAACCCCTTCGTCCTGTGCGCGAGTATCACCTCTTGTTTGGGATGCTGGAGGTTGACATGGCAAAGGCGTGAATCTGGATTTGGCTTTGGGAATACCACACGCATTCCCGACAGGGGTAACCGCAACCCCTGATACTCGCCTTACCCCCCTACCCCGCAGCTCCAAATTCACAGTGTGATCCGGACCTTTGACGGAAAACTACCGTCAAAACTACTTAATGCTAACCAGCGCACTTCTTTCTGTTACTGGCGAGGCTGTTAGGAGGCAATGACTTACAGGCGAAGCAGATCGGCGTAGGCAAGGGTCTGCAAAACCCTGTACGGCGGTTCGAATCCGCCCGTCACCTCATAAAGCTTCCCGTAGGGCGCGCAGCGTCCAGCGGGAAGCTTTTTTAGTATGGTGCGCGGATGAGAACCGCCCAGGCGGTTTGACACGAGCGGCCGCAGGCCGCGACTGATGAGGACGCGGCTGCGTCCGAATAATTCCGCCCGTCACCTCCATAGAGACATAGTGGCCACTCGCCATTACGTCTATAAAAACAGTCTCTTGTAGCTAATCGCTGCAAGGGGCTTTGTTTTTATAGACCTCGCCCACGTCACCAGAAAAACAGCAAACTGCTGTCAAAACTGATGAACGACCAACCACTTGGCCATACGTCGTTGCGATCTTTCAGCCAATAACAATCCGTTCAATCGTTACAAGATGGAGAAGCGGCGCACGGCGGAGCGCCAAAAGTTATCGCTCGAGGAGACTAGGAAATTGTAAGCTGTCAGTTTGTAAGGTGTTGCAGCGCTCGTACGTGACGCGTTCGTGCTTTCATTCTACGGAGCAGCGTCTTGTTGGCCACTGTTCATTCATGATGATACCAACAAGGTGGCAGGGGAAGCGCAGGGGCTGAGATATTGTCGGAATCAAGAGAGTGAGGGAAATCATTCCGATAAGAAGCGCTCTCAATCCGATCCTTTCTCAAAAATGTAAATTCCATTACTTTGGGTATCTCCAGATTAAAGACTTTGACGGGACCACAACAGTTATTAGGGTGAAGATGAAGACAGCTGTGTGTGTTAAGGAGTTTTTTGAATATTCTAGGCTTGGTTTTATCCAAGATGTCGAGATTGTGGAACTCTATTACAATAATTCTGAATCGGTTCAATAATTCATCAGACACACAGCTGAAGACCTCATATTCGAAGCCTTCAATATCCATTTGCATCAGAAGGTCCTTGTCATCGTCTTCGCATGATTCTGCTACCCATTGCTCAAGTGTTATGAAGTTTTCTCTCTTGTATCCGCCGATAAACGTTTTAGAGAACTCAAACAACTCTGCTTCCCTAATCGGGTATGGAGCCATCCAGATTCGCTCTGCTGGCCACATGCATATCACAGAAATTCGACCCTCGAATGCAGACGGCAATATTAGCTCTTTAGGCTTTGTCCCGACGGCTTCGGTGTTGTCGGATTCTCTCGCCATGGTCCTTACAGCGCCTATTGGTCCTTCTGAATCACGAACATTTGATGTTGTATTAATAGCTGACGCAGATGCAGCATCATTGACCTCAGTACCCATTTTTGCAGCGTCCGTTCTTCGAACGGATGAGTCTGACCTTCTGACCTCAATGGCGGGAAGTACCACGGGAGCTGAGGAAGTATGGAATAGCATGACAGCAGAATGGCCGTATGCTGAACGACCGTTTTTTAGCATGGTGGATAAGGCTGGCTTTTCAAAAAAGATCGATCCGGTTACGATATCCGTTGTTGTCCTTGCTGTTGGTTCGGCACTTCTTACGTATGCAATCTTAGCTTATGAAGGACAATCCGAAGTGGAAATCATTTTGGAAAACGACAAACGAGATGCGCTGGCCGACGCCCTAGCGATATTGAGAGATGGTGATAAAAGAAACCTTGGATCACCTGATGAGCAGGATTTAGCCAGCAAGTTTGATGGCTATCAAAGTAGCGGCACAAATATGTCCGCTGGTGTCACATCTTCTTTCGATCCCAATGAAAAAGCAGGTCCCACAGGAGTTGGTCCTGAGGGATTTGTCTCGGCGCTGGGTAGAACGACCTACAAAATCTTCTTTGAAAACAAGGCGGAAGCAACAGCAGCAGCCTATCAGATTGTGATTGACGATACACTCTCGTCGGTTTTTGATCCAACTACTTTTGAGGTTGAGGGGTCTAGTCATGAAGGCTGGACGGTGACGCGCATTGGAAATCATCTTCACTGGGAAATCCAGGGAATCGAGCTCCCACCAAATGTGACGCCCCCAGAAGGGGAGGGTTATGTTCAGTTTTCTGTGGAGCCCATAGGAGGCTTACCAAGCGGGACATCATTGGAAAACCACGCAACGATTGTATTTGACTTCAATGATCCAATCGTGACCAATACGTTTGTAAACACGCTTGATTTCGGAAAACCGACAACAACGATGCAGGCGTTAGAGCAAACAGTTTCCACGGATTCCATATGGGTATACTGGGAGTCGTCTGACCCCACAGGAGAGTCTGGTATTAGGTCAACGACGTTATATCAGTCAATCGACGGGGCTGCTTTCACAGCGATCAGCACCTCATATTCTGACTCTGCCCGAGTTGATGTTGAGCCGGGTCACGAGTATTCCTTTTATGCGATTTCTCGAGATCGTGTGGGCAACGTAGAGCAGCAACGCCCTGCAGTTGTCACGACCCAAGTGGTCAGCGGAGTGGCCACAGAAGAGGAAACCCTGCCATTTGTGTTCGCTCTCGAATCCAACTACCCGAATCCATTTAACCCAGTTACAACGATTCGGTATTCGCTTCCAACTCATGGGGGCGTTCGCCTGAATGTCTATGACGTAACGGGAAGACACGTGGCCGAGCTGATAAACGGCGAAATGCCCGCTGGCAGGCATAGTGTCACACGGAATGCTCGCCAGGTTTCTAGCGGGGTATACTTCTACCGGCTAGAACAGGCTGGTCAAATAGTAACACGGTCCATGATCCTTCTTAAATAGAGATTCTCCAGCGGGTTGGTTCATTTCGGACCTGGCCTATAAATCCGAACTGCAACGACTGATCAGTCGTCCATGGACATCTTTCCGTTAACAGTATCCTCGTCCTCAATGCGCCCTAACCGTCGTAGCAAGGCGAGAATTAATTGATATCATTTATTGCTGTGCGGCTCCTAACAGGAGCCGCACAGTTTCGTTTTTACGGACTGTCCCGTACGTTGACATCATGCACTCACAGCGCAGGACACCCACCATGAAACAGCTCTTAATACTGTTTTTCATCGCCCTTCTCATGATTCCAGAAGCTTCTGCTCAGGAATGGGCCAATTTCGGTCGATTCGCCGAAGATAATGCCGCTCTGGGAGCGCCTGCCGATGGGGAGCGACGAGTAGTTTTCATGGGCGACTCCATCACCGAGGGGTGGAGTGAGCTTTATCCCGATTTCTTCGAGGACCAGCCATTCATCAATCGCGGAATTAGTGGGCAAGTGACCGCTCAGATGCTCCTCCGCTTCAGAGAAGATGTACTAGACCTAAATCCCTCCATCGTTTTCATCCTGGCTGGCACGAACGATATTGCCCTGAACCAGGGGCCAATTCCTCTCGAAACGGTGGCCGGCCACATTGAATCCATGGCGGAACTGGCTTGGGCCAACGGCGTCGACCCCGTTATTTGCTCCGTGCTTCCTGCGTCCCATTATCCGTGGCGGGAGGGTGTGGATCCATCGACCGAAATCCCCAAACTGAATGCTATGCTACAGGCATACGCTCAAAAGATGGGCTTCAGGTATCTGGACTATTTTGGCGCAATGACGGACGGCAATAACGGACTACAAGCTGACCTCACATCCGATGCGGTGCATCTTACCGAAGCCGGTTATGCCCGCCTCTCAGAACTAGCAACGGCTATGCTCACAACCTTTGAACCGAAGTAACTATGGATTCGCGAATCAAAACCCATACCCGGCCCATAACGTTGGGAGTGATCGTAGGTAACCGTGGGTTTTTCCCCGACCACCTCTGTTTGAAAGGGAGAGCACAGGTATTGCAGGTGTTAGAAGCGTCTGGGATTCGCGCCGTCATTGTTGATGAGGACGCCACGTCAAACGGGGCCATTGAAAGTCTGCAGGAGTCACGTCGATGTGCCGATCTGTTCAAGGCGCATCGAGACGAAATCGATGGCATCCTGGTGACACTTCCAAACTTTGGGGATGAACGCGCTATCGCCAACACGATTCGCTTTTCGGGGCTCGACGTGCCCGTTCTGGTGCACGCATTCCAGGACGCTACCAACGAAATGTCCATCGCCAACCGCCGGGACAGTTTTTGCGGTAAGATGAGCGCTTGCAATAATCTTAGGCAATACGGCATCCGGTTTTCGCTCACGAGCGAGCACACCATGGACCCAACGAGTGAGGCCTTCCGGGCTGATCTTGAAGCGTTTGCTGCTGTTTGCCGGGTGGTTGGATCGATCAAGGGTGCCCGATTCGGGCAGATCGGTGCACGGCCGGCAGCTTTCAACACTGTCCGCTTCAGCGAGAAACTGCTCGAGCGCACCGGCATCAGCGTGGAAACCCTAGATCTCTCCGAACTACTCGGGTGGATCCGGAAAATGACGGATTCCGATGCCGAGGTAACGGCCAAACTGGAAGAAATTCAGGGTTATACCCGCACCGAGCATATCCCTAAAGACCGACTCATACTGCAGGCAAAGCTTGGTGCCGCCATCGACCGATTCGTGACTGATCACGAGCTTGATGCCACGGCCATCCAGTGCTGGACGGCCCTTCAGGAGTTTTATGGGGTCGTTCCCTGCACCTGCATGAGTATGATGAGCAATAATCTTCAGGCGAGCGCCTGTGAGGCCGACATAGCCGGCGTGCTCAGCATGTTTGCCTTGCAGCAAGCCGCTCTCAAACCCGCAGCGCTTCTCGACTGGAACAACAACTACGGTACGGACCCCGACAAAGGAGTCGTTTTCCATTGCTCCAATCTCCCGAAAGCCTTCTTTGCCGATCACGAGATGGACTATCAGGAAATCATCGCCAGCTCTGTGGGAAAAGAGAATACGTATGGGACGATGGTTGGCCGAATAGCGGCTGGGGACTTCACGTATGCCCGTGTCACGACAGACGACTTGACTGGTACGATCCGATCCTACGTCGGCGAAGGCAAGTTCACAGACGATACGCTCAAGACCTTCGGTGGATATGGTGTTTTTCATGTCAACGAGCTCCAGGTTCTCCTGCGGCACATTTGTACCCAAGGGTTTGAGCACCACGTCGCGGCAACACGCGCTCGCGTTTCAGGCGTCCTCGAAGAGGCGTTTAGCACGTACCTCGACTGGGATGTCTACCGGCATGTCTGATAGTCCCTCTGTAGTAGAAACGTGCCTCTCGTAGCCTAGCTAACACCCATGACACCAATTGATTGGCTCATCATTGGAGCCTACTTCCTGATCATCGTGGCCATCGTATGGTGGTCTTCTCGGCGGCAGGAGACCTCGACCGATTATTTCCTAGCGGGCCGTGACATTGGATGGTTTGCCGTGGGCGCGTCTCTGTTCGCGTCCAACATCGGAAGTGAGCATATCGTAGGGTTGGCCGGAAGTGGTGCAGCCAATGGCATGGCGCAAGCCCACTGGGAGCTCCACGCATGGATCATGATCATGCTGGCATGGGTGTTCGTGCCGTTCTACTATCGGGCGGGCGTCTTCACCATGCCTGAATTCTTGGAAAAACGCTTCGATTCACGCTCGCGCTGGGTCCTGTCGATCGTGTCCCTTATCGCGTATATCCTAACCAAGGTTTCCGTCACGGTGTATGCCGGCGCCCTGGTGTTCAAGACGTTGCTTCCCGACACCTTTGGCACGCCTGACAACGCCTTTTGGATCGGTGCCGTGACGACCGTGGTGCTCACCGGAATCTACACCGTGTTCGGAGGCCTAAGGGCCGTTGTGTACACGGAGGTCATGCAGACCTTCTTACTGTTAATCGGCTCTGTGTTTATCACATTCTTTGGTCTCGAAATGCTCGGTGGATGGGGCGAACTCAAGATGGTCCTCGCAGATAACGCCGACCAGTTTGCGTTGTGGCGGCCCAATTCGGATCCCAATTTTCCGTGGCTCGGGGTGATGATCGCCTCGCCCATCATCGGCATATGGTATTGGTGTACCGATCAATACATAGTCCAGCGCACCTTGTCTGCCCGTTCGCTGAAAGATGCACGCCGAGGGGCCATTTTCGGAGGTTTCCTGAAGGTCTGGCCGGTGTTCATCTTCCTGGTACCAGGTATGATTGGCTATGCTTTGCAGAGCAAAGGTCTTCTACCCATTCCAGTTGACGTCGACGGCAACGTCTTGGGAGACATGGTCTTCCCGACGATGGTCGCCGACCTGTTGCCCGTCGGACTGCGGGGCTTGGTCGTAGGTGGGCTTCTTAGCGCCCTGATGAGTTCGCTCGCGTCGTTGTTCAACTCGTGTGCGACTCTGTTCACAGTCGATATCTACGAAAAGCTGCGGCCGGGCCGGTCGGAGCAGACTCTTGTGCGCGTGGGCCGGATTGCGACGTCCGTGGTTGTAGGCTTCGGCTTGCTCTGGATCCCGATCATGAAGCGGATCTCGGAAGGCAACGCGGGCCTTTATGACTATTTGCAAAATGTGCAGGGCTTTCTCGCACCGCCAATAACGGCTGTGTTTCTGCTCGGGATCTTCTCGCGACGTATAAATTCAGAAGGTGCATTTTACGGCCTTGTTGTCGGGTTCGTGCTGGGGATGTTCAAGCTCACCGTCCAGACCTTGACACAAAGTGGCGTCATCGATCCGGCATCCATGCTCGGGGCGATCGGTGTCTTTAACGCCTATTACTTCTCCGGTGTGCTCTTTCTCTTCTCGGTCATTCTGATCGTGCTGCTGTCCTACATGTCGGAAGCGCCAACGGATGCGAAGGTTGAAGGATTGACGTTCGGTTCAGTGACGGACGCTCAGAAGCTCGAAAACCGTGAGAGCTGGGGGTGGCAGGAAGTCGCCGCAACGGTAGTAGTGCTCGGGCTGGTGCTGGGCGTGTATATCTACTTCAGTTTCTGGCTGGGGTGATCCGGCGGTAAGCGGGCCGTAGGCTACTCTTCGCAGATAACGACCAGGGTTGCTTGGGTTTGGCTAGTGCACAGCCGATACCCTCAGTATGAAAACACTGATTACAAACGGCCATCGCATAGACGCGCCTGGATCTAGCCTAAGCGGCATCGAAGTGGTCCTATACGACGGTGAGCCTGTCTCCCGAAAATGGTCTATCCTCGGTGCAACGCACGCGTTTAAGGCCGAAGAAAATGGCCGAGAGGTTGAATATTGCGTCGAAATCGGCACACGCTGGCTCGGGTTTACCGCCACGTGCCGGATTATGCGGGACGGCGAATTACTCTTTAGCGACTGCTAAACGCCGAAGCCGGCTTGCGGGCCACTGCAGACAGTCCAGCCAAGGCAAGCGCACTTCGGATGCTCAGCAGTTCTGGCGACCGCTATTCGTGTCGGTACCGGACAAGCAACTTGGGGTCTGAGGACTCGGCGACTTCGTCGCCGCATAATCTGCACATCCAGATGATTCGATCCGGTCTTCCACCTGACACCCCCCAGAATACTCCGTACCAGAATTTCGCCTTCTTGTGCTTGGCCTTCGGACTGATCCAGACACTTTTCATGTCATGTCCACAGGAGCAAAAGGCATGCGCCTCGGCAAGTGTCTCTGCGGTTACGGTGATCATTTGGTGTGTTCTCTGAATTGCATAGGTCTGACTCGTGAAGATGGAATGGGATCCTGCAAGGCGGTGATAGACATCATAGATGAGATAGGTTAATCGAAGATTTTCGTATCATGCTTGCTGCAAAAGAATAGGAGCCCCATATTTTCCCTTAGACACGATGTCCTCCCCCGACACCCGCGACCCGCGCATTGCTGAAGCAATAACAAGGTATTGGAAGAAGAATTTGACAATCATGGCCATTCTGCTCTTGATCTGGGCAGCAGCCGGCCTAGGAGCAGGTATCCTGTTTGCAGACACCCTAAATGACTTTGCACTAGGCGGGATACCCCTTGGTTTCTGGTTCGCCCAGCAAGGAAGTATCATCGTGTTTGTAGCACTCGTTCTGGTCTAAGCGATATTGCTAAATCGCCTGGATCGCCAGCATCACATCGACCTTGAAAATGTGATGTCTGCAGGGGATCTCGGACAAGGCCACCAGTCGACAGTTGATTTGGCTGCTACAACGCAGGGTTCAGTCGGAGGTGCATCATGAGTGTACAGACTTGGACCTTTCTATTCGTCGGCATCACATTTTCGATCTATCTCGCGATAGCATGGCTTTCCCGGGTATCGGACACGAAAGGATTTTACGTAGCTGGACAGGGCATCCCGGCTATAGCCAACGGGATGGCTACCGCAGCAGACTGGATGAGTGCTGCGTCATTTATTTCAATGGCAGGCCTCATCTCAACATTAGGATATGCCGGCGGCATGTACCTGATGGGCTGGACCGGCGGATACGTATTGCTCGCACTTTTGCTAGCCCCGTACCTGCGCAAATTTGGCCATTACACGGTACCTGACTTCATTGGTGATAGGTTTCGCTCTGATACGGCTCGGGTCGTAGCCGTAATCTGTGCTGTGTTCGTGAGCTTTACCTACGTGGCTTTCCAGGCATTGAAATCCCGAACTCCATGCTGGACAATGATTCGGTTGGGAAAATCGTTAGGATCGAATTGATTGACGTATCCCGGAGCTAATACCGCGCGATATACTTCTCCTTCAACGCCAGCAGCATCCATGGCTCGTGCCAGATTTGGATCCACCATAAACTCGCGGGCAGATATCTCGTCGGGTGCTGTGCTGATCATCCAGACAATGCTGTCCTCATCGGCCCCTTGCATGATATAGGAGTCCGTTATACCCCATGCTTCGCGGGTAGAGGCCAGCTCTTCATGGGTCATTTTCCACAAGGAATAGTCTTTTACCTCATGCCCGAAAATGACGTAGACTAGGTCTCCGGCTAAAGTATCCGCGACGGTCGGTTCGTTCGCAGGCCGCATTTCCTCTCCTTCGGGGGCAGAACATGCCGCAACAAGCAGTAAAAGGGATAAAACAGCGAAATAGGAATAGAGACGATACAATCTACGCATAGCGAAAACTCCCGGGTGGGTGCCGTGCCAGAGTCAATTCCTTCCCGAATGGTGGTGTGACAGTAATCTAAATGTAGGATCCGCTCTTTAGCGTACAAAAAAGGTAGGCGGAACCCCTACATCAGTGTAAGGAAAGGTCGCTTTGTGTGATAGTCAGGCCGGTCGCTTCACCTAGCCCAATGCTATCTACCAGGTGAACAGACTACTATCTGACAAAGACCAGAACACCATGTCCACGCTCGTCGCCGGCGCGAAGCGTGTAATAATAATTTCCAGCAGGCAGATCACGTGGAATCCAGTCTATACGATGTTTCCCTGGTTCCAAGCGCCGGTCAATGATGCGCGCCTGATGTCGACCCAGCGAATCGAATACATCCAAAATGACGTGGCTTCGGACCGGGATGGTGAATGGGATCGTAGCGCGGCGGGTGAATGGCTGAGGATAGGTCGGCAACACCGAGAAACGAATTGGCACTCGACTGTCTTCTACCCGGATAACGGCATCTAAGCGTACCGCGATTTCTAGCGTAAGGTCACTGCTTTCACCGAAAACGTCAGTTACCCGAATATCAAAGGAGGCATTGCCAACATCGCCCATGGTTGCAAAAAGAGAATCGTTGCGAATAGAGACATCGGTGACGTTATCTGATGAAGAGAGGAGTTCATACGTCAAGTCGTCCTCATCCTGATCAAAGAAATGATTCTTTAGCCAAAAGCTGGCCGCCTCACCAGGAAAAAACTCAGGACCTTGAAAGAGGTCGGTCAATTCGGGTGCAGTATTCTCGCGCACACGAATGTGTAGAGACTGCTCAATGCTAGCTCCTCGTCCGTCGCTCGCGCGAATACTCACGAATCCTGTCCCGGTCTTGTGCGCGGCAAAATGAAGAGTCTGATCAATTATAGATGCTTCGGCGACACTAGGGTCCCCATTGAAGATCCAGAATCGAAGAGAATCACCATCGGGTTCATCAAAAACATCGGTGATGGGCCAGTTTTGCTCGGTGCCGGGCCGCATGTATTGAGGGTTGGCAGGCAGGCCGGGAGCAGTCGGAGCGGTATTCGACACAACGACTACGTCAAACTCAATTTGATCACTCAGTCCATCGGGATCGGTAGCTGTGAACGTTAAGCGCGCTACACCGGGTTCTTCAGGATAAATGACCACCCCAAATGTCTGCAGCTCGGTACGTACAATCCCTGCAGGGACAACTTCGGCGGAATAAATCATCCTGTCATTTTCTGGATCAGCAAAATGAACGGAATAGCCGAGATAGACTACGGCACCTCCTTCCCCCAGTTCTAGGGTGCCCCCATCTGTTAGGCGGAATGGACCTTTGTTAGCAGGTGGTGTCACCACTACACGACGATCAGACCACTCTGAGACCCCGGTTGGGTTTACAGCTCGGACACGCCAGTGATATCGTGCTCCGCGTTGCATTCCTGTTATTCGAAATTTGGTTGCACGGACGGCCTGGCTTAGAAAAACGTCTGCAAAAAGACTATCCGTCGCGACTTCAATCTCAAACTCGGCCCACTGCTGACGCTGCCAACTAACGAATGCTTCGTCTCCTGAAATGCGCACAAGTGGACTTGTAAAGACCTGAACGGTATCGGGTGCGGGAATGAAAGATGTATCGCCCGATTCTTCGAAGAGAAACGCCCTCATGATGAGTTCGCTATCAGCCTCCTTGTCGAAAGAAGACATCGAAACAGTAGACACGACCACGTTGCCAACACGAGCGGCTAGGATGCCATTCCCTTGCTTTAGTAGTGGTTCTCCATCTGGGGGGAGCGTGAGAAAACGCGGTTGGGATAAGCTACCAAGAAACATATGTAGACCCTCTAAGGGACCTACGCCGTCAATCGAATCAACCCTAGCGGTGGCCCCCGTTTCAATCCCAACAGTTTCCTGCAACCATGTCTCAGCAATCTGGCTCGACGTGGGTTTCTGGGCAAAAAGATGCAGTTTTCCACCCCGTCCCAGGTGATTGGCCAGCACAGAAATATCTGTTTCTGAGTTGAGTGGTGCAGCATGTCGTCCGGCAATGATCCAGTCGAAATGAGACACGTCCGCATCAGGCATTGGCCCGCGTACCTGAGTTTCCCACCAAGATGCTGAGTAACCCAAATCGGCTAGAAGGGCGAGGTTTTTGTTCGTGCGTGAGGATGCCTCCTGTTCGGCTAAAAACAGAAGGTCCCCATCGGCTGAAAACGATGCAGAGGAATAGTAGGCGGGCATAGCCTGTCTTGTCTTGTTGCCTACTTCGTCTTCAGCCTCAAGAATGAGGCGATACTCAGCCTGTATTATTGGATAGAATCGACCGGTAAAAATCCCATCTCCTGCGACGTAGTCTAGGTCATTTGATAGATCGCCGGTGTCTCGCATGGGTATGCGCGCAAGAACCATAGACTCGTCAAACCGATCGACCATTACCGCTTCTACAGCTACCACCTCGCTTCCGTCAAGGAAACTGGATCGGATTTCCATCGACCCACCTGGGAAGGCAAAAGAGGCACCTGCTTTGCGAAGAGAGGCCAGCGGAAAGGGCCCCGTTCGATCTGAGCCACGTACGGTCCAAGAAAGGGTGTCAGCCAGCAAAAGTTGCCCCGTTACACCTCCAAGGCGGATTTCATATGGGATCCGAACCGTGTTACCCCCCGGAGCGTGGCCAGAAATCCAGATGACTGGAATTCTCTTTTTGAGCGTTGACCCTTCATCGACGGCCAAGGTTTGAGAAAGGGAAAGTTCTTCAAAAGTAGCAGCATCCGTTCCTGTCCAAGGAGACACAAAAGGATCAAATCGAGTGTCGATGCTGACCGTAGCCCCGGCCACGGTTTGTGCTTGTGAGCTGGAAAAGAAAAGCTCGACGCCATAGAGGCCTCCAGCTGATACGTCGGAGACATCGACTGCTAAGCTCTGCTCGCCCGACTGAAGAAGAAGGTCGGACTGAAAGGTGCGCACTCTCTGCGGTTGTAACGGGGGAATGACCTCGAGGTCAAACCGGCGCTGTCCCGAGGGAAGGTCGACGGTGATTCGTTCGGGTGAAAACGAAAACAGTGAAGGGTCAACCGAGAGCTGATAGGAGCCTGATGGAAGATCATCGATATAAAAGATGCCGTCATTGTTCGTCCTTGACCCGCGCACCACAGGTCCCTCCAAGCGCACGTTTAACCCTGATATACCGAGTGTGCCTAATCGCACTGTTCCAGAAACAGCGTGCATTGCACCTGGAGCCTCAGCGGCGTCAGGAGTGCCTATGAGTAGCGAGAATGCTTGGGAAGCGGTCTGAAGCGATACAGGGGCTTTGACGCGCACGCGAACGATCCCCGGCGCTGCCACGAACACAACTTGTTCGATATTGTCTCGGTCATTGATGCCGGTTGAGGCGGCAGCAAAAGGTTGATCTGGATCAAGGACCCACGGTAAATGCGTTCCACTACCATCCACAACCTCGATGTCCAAGTCATGTACGAGGTTTGCTGTTCGACTATTTAACTGGTTTGGACGTTCGTCGCCGGCCGGATCCGTCCAGGCCATCGTTACTCGGAAAATGCCTTCTTCCTGAACTGGGATCTCGATTTCGAAGGAGCCTCCAGCGGTCACTTCGTTTTCCAGCATCCATACCGGATAGGGCCGAGTGGGGGCAAGACTCTTTTCGGAAATAGCATGCTGCCGTAGGTGCAAGGCAGCCCGCTCCGCATTCAACTGACCCCACCCAAAACGGTAATCTGGTCCAGGGAATTCACCAGCTTCATCTGCGCTATGGACCAAGAGCCCACGAATGGTTGAGGAAAGGGGGATAAAACCTGGAAATTCGCGTTGATAGAGCTCCTGCAGCAAGGCAACAGACCCAGCGACCACGGGGGCAGCCATCGATGTGCCTGAGGAGGTACCATAGTCCGTGTCTGAGCCGGCCTTGGCCGACAAGAGTTCCGTACCGTTTGCCACGAGGTCTGGCTTGATGCGGCCATCATCAACTGGCCCCCACCCGGAAAACGACGTCATAACGACATCGCCCGGCACCTCAACACCCCACGGGGCATCATCCACGGCGCCTACTGTTAGGACATTTTTTGCTACGCCTGTATCTCCGATTGTGTCGTACCCATCGCCACCGCCGTCAGCGCCTCGAACGGCATCGGAAAGAACCCATCCCTGATCATAAACATAGTGAGGGGCACCATCGAGAGGACCCTGTCGGTCCCGCTCATTGCCAGCAGATTTCACGATGACCAAGTGGGCACCGGCATGGGCAATATCATCCCATGCTGCCGCTTGTGCTCCGTAGAGTCCAAACCGAATATCTTCCCTAGGCGATACAGATGGATCTCCCATCCACCCCCAAAGGCCGTTTCCACGGATATTTGGAGTCCACCCTAGCGGGTCGCCGTAGCTGTGGTTGGAGACTAGTAGCCCCATTGCTGCAGAACGGGCCATTTCGGCGACATCGTCATTCCAATCATGGCCTTCAATCAGGGCTTCAGGGGCCATGCCACGCGCTTCCAGCCAATCTCCCGAAGCAACCAATGTGCCGGCCACGTGGGTTGCATGGGTTTGCACGAGGGAAAAAGTATCGACATTCATCACTCGTCCCACTAGCTCGACGTGCGTGGGCAAGGGGTTGCCAGCATCCCACAAGCCGATTACCTGACCGCTACCGGAAAGATCAAGGCCACTTGTGCCGCCGGCCAAAAGAGGTGTCACTCGCGCCGACGCTGCCGCTTCACGGTTGTGAGTCAGTTTAAGCAAAGGGCGCCCGTTTCGGATGCCGAGCCATTCTCGCACCGCTCCTGTTGAATCAACAAAGATGCGGGCGCCGCCTTTCGCGGCGATCAGGGAATCCAAGCTCGCAGAAGCTTCGCGAAAGGCGGCGCCCTCACGAGATGAAATTTCTAACAGTCGCTCAACATCTGTGTGCTCTCCCAAAATCCTCTGACCGGCATTCTGTTGCCTTGCCTGAACTGGTGCAGCTATGGCTGCCCACAGAAGAGCAAATAGAAGCAAGTAGCCGGCGAGAGAGATGTCCAGGCGCATGACTCAATCAGTAGTGGGTTGTCGACTCACAACCTTCGTTTCACCGTCCGGATCCCGTTTCTAACTGCCAGCAGACGGTATTGGGTATTTTAGTAGCCTAAAACCGATTATTGGAGCGAGAAAAGAAAGTATCTTTTCATTCTTGCTGTATCAGTCTTTCCTCAACACGCCGTGTTCACCTACCGTCTCTCGCAGCCTCTCTTTTTTGTCATGCTGGCACTACTTCCCTTGTGGTCTGGCTGCAGCGATACTGTGATTGATCCATTTGATAATGACGAACGTTACTTCACCGTTTACGGTCATCTAGACCTGCTCCAAACAGAGCATAAACTGCGTGTTATTCCTATCACGCGGTTTGCAGAATCCATCAACTCAACGACTGCTTTTCAAGCATCGATTGATGCAGAGGTGTACACGACGGATCTGTTTACCGGGGTCAGAACCCAATGGACGCACAAACTGGAGCCACTAAATGATGGGTCGTATGGCCATGTTTACACGGGCAAGTTTCTGGTAGGCGCCAACAGAACGTATCGCCTCGAAGTGATCCGTTCTGATGGTAAAATGGCGACAGCGGAAACGCATGTACCCGTAATCAACACTCCCACACTATTCGAGCTAGGACCGGAAGTATTCGAAAACGACTCCACGCTAGTTTATCGGGATATCAAGATCCCTGAAATTGCCTCTCCGTGGAATATTAGAGCGATTTACTTATGGGGATCGGGCCCAATCAATCGACGTATCTTCGTCCCTTATGGACGACCCGGACACAGAACCGATGATGGCGGCTGGGAGATGCGAATGAACATTTCGGATGATCAGCAAGCCGTCAGAGACAATGTTCAATGGTCTATCGACCGAGGTCAGATTCCAAATGCAGATACATATAGCCTAACGGCTATGGGTATCCAGATACGCATTCTTGACAAGAACTGGGATCCACCTGGGGGTGTCTTCGATCCTGAAATTCTTGCTCAACCTGGCGCGATGTCAAATGTCGAAAATGGCTATGGGTTCTTTGGCAGTGTGGGCTTATATGTCGAAGAATGGAATGCTACGCATATTTCAACACTACTCGGACATCCATTCTAAACATGTTGAATCAACCTAGGTGTTATGTTCATGATGTAGCCCGATGTATCTCCTTGGCAGTTGGCCCGTAGGGAAGGTATATGTCCTGTTAAACGGAGCTCATAAACATGTCGCTTTTTCGTCGATTATCCTGCGCCCTCAAAAGCCTGTTTTTCTTCTGGCGCCGAAGTCCTTAGCAACGGTTTGTCACCTGCGCTTCGTATGGATCGAAAGATTGCCGCTCTTACACTTCTACGGCCCCACAAATGAGTTGTGAAGCAATCCTATATTGGGATAAATTTACCCTGATGGTCCACCATGTTTGACTGGCTTGCTGACCCTAACGCATGGGTAGCTCTTGGTACCCTGACCGCTCTGGAAATCGTCCTGGGCGTAGACAATATCGTATTCATCTCAATCCTTGCCGGCAAGCTACCCGCGGCTCAACAGGCACGGGCACGAACGATAGGTCTTGCCCTGGCGCTCTTTGGACGAGTGGGTCTTCTCTTTTCCTTGTCTTGGATCATGCAGCTGACTGCTCCGTGGATATCGTTGCTCAGTTACGACCTTTCCGGACGAGATCTCATCTTGGTTGGAGGGGGACTGTTCCTGCTGACTAAAAGCACCAGGGAAATCCACGACAAACTAGAAGGTGAAGAAGAGTCTCACGGGTCGACAATGGCCGCCAGTTTCGGACAAGTACTTTTTCAAATCCTGATATTGGACTTGGTTTTTTCCTTGGATTCTGTGATCACGGCGGTCGGAATGGTCGAAGAACTTACCATCATGATTGTCGCGGTGGTCATCGCCATCATCTTCATGATGTTCACTGCCGGGGCCGTATCACGCTTCATTGAAGCGCACCCAACTGTCAAGATGCTGGCCCTCTCGTTCCTGTTGATGGTCGGGGTTGCCCTGATCGCCGAGGGTGTAGATTTCCACATTCCACGCGGATATATCTACTTCGCGATGGCCTTCTCGATCTTTGTGGAAATGCTCAATCTCAAGTTGCGCAAGCCGAGTGGAGAGCCCGTTAAACTGCGTCAGAGCCCCCCATCGGGACTTTAACCCGCTCTAGCCAAATTAGATGATGAGCGGCGCGTGCACTACGAGTCGTGTTTCAGGATAATGAGGGACATATCATCTTCGAGCATGTCGGACTCGTGCTCAAGCTTTTGCACATGGTTGAAGACACGTTCAACGATATCCTTAGCCGGGCGATGAGCGTGTCTGCGAATCAATTCGATTAGCCCTTTCTCCTCAAACGGAGTTCCATCTTCGTTCATTCGTTCCGTAATGCCGTCCGTGTAGAGAGCCAGGATGGATCCTATAGGAACGTTTCCGTATCCACGTTGCAGCGGAATATCCGGGAGGGGACCCATGATCGGACCGGTTGGATCAAGTCGAGCGACAGAATCAGGACAGATTACCAGACACGAAGTATGCCCAGCGTTGGTATACAGGATGCCACCATCACGATCGAGCTCACCATAAAAAACGGATACAAAGCGGGTAGAAAACGTGGTCTTGTGCAATACTCGATTCAGTTTCTTCATCGTGTAGAGCATCTTCATATTGATACCAACACCCATTCGGATCCCCATCAACACATCGCGAACGAGGAGTGCCGCAGGTAAACCATGACCGGAGGCATCCCCGATGGTTAGGCCCATCAGGCCGTCTTCCAGGTCGATGAAGTCATACAAGTCCCCGCCAACAGCTTCTGCCGGAACGGATCGGGCAGCAATGTCCCAACCGGTAAACGTTGGCGGACTCGTCGGCAAGAGACTTCGCTGGATGGCGGCAGCTGTTGCCATTTCACTGCTTGCGGCGTCAGATCGGAGTCGGTAGTTGAGGGCAAAACGAGTCCCATTCAGGCAAAAGGCCAATTCATCTTGAACCCATCCCTCACGGAGGCTAAACATCATGATGTACCGATGCCCGGGAGGCCCATCGATCAAAAAAGCGACAAACTGTCCGGCATCGCCTGGTCTAGGCCGATACCAGGCTGGGATTTCGGACGGTGTTTCGAAAAGAAACGACCCGTGCTGAGTCAGCACCTTAACGGCGGGGTCCGTTCCTTCTAGCCTGGCAGGGAAAACGTCCGATGCTCCCGATACATGCAGTAGTTCATATACGCCAAACAGATCCCTGTAAAGGTGTCCATTGGCAAATTTGAGCTCTTCGCCGAAAGAAGAACTCAGGTCGTCAAGAATTTGGGGGAGGAGGTTGCTTTGCTCGCCATCACTGGCGATGCTTGCAAGCATCCGGTCCATTTTCCGATAAAATTGCTTTGGTTCGATCATCGGGGCGACCTGATGGTCGTAATGCTGGTTTCAGCACGAAGCGTGCGCAGTCAGGGAGAGGTGAGTCTTCTCCCGTTAGGGTCTACGCCGGCAAAAATACGGATCAGAACGGTGCCGTATCGTCTGGAGATGGAAGAGCCGGGGAATTCGAAGTTCCCGGAACGTAATCCGTTGGGCCGTAATAAGTTGTCAAATTCTCGAAGCGAGCATACTGATTGACGAAAGCCAAACTCACGTCACCGATGGGTCCGTTACGCTGCTTTCCGATGATGAGCTCGGCTATTCCTTCGGTTGAGTTACCGTTTTCATCGACCGTAATCCCATAGCGCTCTGCGCGGTAAATAAATGCTACTACGTCTGCATCCTGCTCGATCGAACCTGATTCCCTAAGGTCTGAGAGTTGTGGGCGCTTGTCGCCACCGCGCGTTTCAACTGCTCGGGAAAGCTGAGAAAGAGCAATCACGGGCACGTTCAATTCCTTTGCCAGCCCTTTTAGGGACCGGGAGATGTGGGCAATTTCCTGCTCTCTGTTGGAGTTTTTACCCATTCCAGAACCATGCATTAGCTGGAGGTAATCGACAATGATGATACCGATGTCGTGCTCAGCTTTGAGGCGCCGGCATTTAGCTCGCAGCTCTAAAACAGTCAGGCCCGCTGTATCGTCAATGTAAATAGGAGCCTCGCTCAGGCGTCCAGCAGCCTTGGCCAAGCGAGGCCAATCATCATCATTTAATCGACCGGTACGAGCAGCCTGGGCGTCGACCCGAGCTTCCGACGTAAGAAGGCGTTGAGCAAGCTGCCCCGAGCTCATTTCGAGCGAAAAAATTGCTACGCCAGTCGGATTTTCCTTGTCGAGCGCTGCGTTACGGGCCATGGCCAGCGTAAGAGCAGTCTTTCCCATGGAAGGACGCGCCGCAATAATGATGAGGTCAGAAGGCTGCCATCCACCTGTCATCTCGTCGATTCGCTTGAAACCGCTAGGGACTCCGGTGATACCGCCTTCTCGGCCATGGATGGACTCGAGGCGAGTAAGCGTTTCTTTCAACACATCGTGCATCGATGTGGCTGCCCGTCTAAGCTGTGAGTCAGAAATCTTAAAAAGGTCGCCTTCGGCTTCATCCAGAAGCTCAAACGCATCAGCCGATGGCTCGTAGGCCCGCGTGATAACGTTTGTCATCGTTTCGATTAATTTCCGAAGTAATGATTTCTCGGAGATTATGCGCGCGTGGTACTCCACATTAGCGGCTGTATCAACTGAAGCTGTTAGTTCAGATAGGTAGTAGGTACCACCAATCATTTCAAGCTTTTCGCGCCGCTGCAATTCATCGCCCAGCGTCACGAGATCGACCGGGTTACTTCGTTCGAAGAGACTCAGAATAGCTTCATAGATCGTGTTGTGGCGATCTGTATAAAACGCTCCAGGTACCAGTATTTCGATGGTCTTGGGAATGGCCTCTCGTTCGAGCAGCATGGCGCCGAGAACGGACTGCTCCACGTTCATGGCTTGCGGCGGCACCTTGGCACCAGACATCATCGCGGTGGACGGCATGTCACCGGAAAGGGAGCGGGGAGAGATTTGTGGGAGCATTTCGGACATGGTCGGGTCAGGCCGTCAATTCGTCATACCGGGCGCGCAGTAGCTGCACGTCTTCCCAGGTTGGACGTTTCCAATTGGAGTTTCTGAGCAGTGCAGCCGGGTGATACGTTACCAGCACCGGTATGCCGTGATAATCATGAAACGTGCCACGCAGTTCCTTTAGGGATGTTTGTATCCCCAGAAGGGACGTACCAGACGTTCGCCCAACACACAAGATTAATTTGGGCTTAATTAGGGTTATCTGCTTGTGTAGAATCGGAATATGGGTCGCAATCTCTTCGGCCAGTGGATCACGGTTGTTCGGCGGACGACTCTTGAGGATGTTAGCGATGTACACATCCTCTCGTTCGAACCCGATGGACTGAAGAATCTGTGTCAGCAATTTTCCGGCGCGCCCAACAAAGGGTTCGCCCTGTTTGTCCTCCTCTGCCCCTGGCGCTTCACCGATAACCAATAGATCTGCATCGGAACGACCAACGCCAAACACTGGTTTGATACGTGTCCGATCGAGCTCGATCAACTCGGTTGCTGCCACCCAGGCGGCGACCTCTTCCAAAGAAATGAGATCGTGCAATGGGGAATTTTCAGGAATCAGAGTAGCAATCTGCTCATAAACGTCAGGCGTAGCTGCAGAAGATTCAGGCATAGATTCGGGGGAGGGCTCTGGAGTTGGTTCAAGATGAGCTAATGATCTAGCGGTCTGCGCTTCATCCGGGTCGTCCATAGGGGGAGCAGCAGGTTCTGATTCTGGCCCAAGGGCCTCGATATCACCTTCCTTCCCCACATATAGTACATCACCGAACAGGGATATCTGGTGCTCGAAAACGGCGCGCAGTTCGTCGAGTTCAGTCGGCATGGGAGAACGTGAAGGGATGGATCGGTCCGTGGATCTGGAATGATTGTAAAGTAAAGGACACAGATCAAGCACGGGGCGAAGAATTCCCCCGTTATGTCAACATCGATTTCCACACGATTGTGGAGAACTACACCGTGGACGCTTGATGCGAGCGCCTTCAACGCACACTTTACGACGGCAAATAGCCAAGCACGGTGTATTCCAGAATAGCTTCGGCAACATCCGCTTTCGGTAGCACGGGTAGGGACACCTCCTCACCTGCACGGGAGACAAGCGTCACCTTGTTGGTACCAGGTCCAAATCCAGCTCCTTCTTCTGTCGGATTATTGAGTACGATCCAATCAAGATTTTTGCGCTTCAGCTTGCCCTTTGCATTAGCTAATCCATCGTCCGTTTCGAGTGCGAAACCTACGAGTGTTTGATCAGAACGCTTATTTCGGCCTAAATCAGCAAGAATATCTACCGTTGGCTGTAGCGATAGGCTGAGTGCTTGTCTATCCTTCTTGACTTTACCTTCGGCCGGATCAGCGATGGTGAAATCAGCCACGGCAGCCACCATTACCACAACATCTGCGTCTGCATGTTGCATGACGGCGGTGTGCATGTCTGCGGTCGAGATGACGTCTACCCGCCTGACGTTTTCCGGCTCGGCGAGAGAAGTTGGTCCGCTTACCAAAACCACATCGGCGCCTCGCCGGGCTGCTGCACGAGCGATTTCATATCCCATCGTGCCACTTGAATGATTCGATATATAGCGGACCGGATCGATGGCTTCCCTAGTGGGGCCCGCCGATATAAGGACTTTTTTTCCAGCTAGCGGACCACTGACCAATGCCCGCACGCGACTCAGCACCAAGGACGATTCCTCCACAATCGCGGGTGGTTCTGGCAAGCGACCTTGCCCGACAAGTCCGCTTGCCAGTTCACCATGTTCGGCTTCCATCACATGAACACCGCGTTTGGCCAGCGTCTCCAGGTTGGTCCGAACACTCTCGTGTACATACATATCATGATCCATCGCGGGACAGACCAGAACAGGGCATCGCACGGTCAACGCTACAGCTGTCAGCATGGAATCGCATGCGCCGCTTGCAAGTTTGGATAGCGTCTGAGCAGTCATGGGGGCGACAACAAACAGATCGGCCCATAACCCAAGAGCTACATGCACCGTCCAGGACCCCGACATGTTTTCAGGGAAAATCTCGACATGTACCTCGTTCTCTGAAAGCGTTCCTAGCGTCAGCGGCGTCACAAAGCGCGTCGCGCCGGGTGTCATAACGACCTTCACTTCGCACCCCGCCTTCTTGAAGCCCCGAACGAGTTCCGCTGTCTTGTAGGCTGCAATTCCGCCGCTAACTCCCAGCAGGATGCGGCGTCCTACTAGGTCCAACGTGTCAGACGTGGTTGATGATGGCGTGTTGTTCATGTCCAAACGGGTTCAGGATGGCTCGCAGGAATCCAGGAACGAGCGAACGAGGGCAATGAGTTCGGCAGAAGCCCGGTCCAAGTCATCATTCATGATCTGGTGGTCGAACCGATTAGCGAACGACTGTTCATACGTGGCTTTCTCGATTCGTGTCCGAAGGGTTTCCTCTGTTTCTGTTCCGCGCAGACGGAGGCGGCTTTCCAACTCGTCCATCGACGGCACGCTCACAAACACGGCTAAGCAACGACTTTCATAGGATTCTTTGACATTGAGGGCCCCCACAACATCTACATCGAGCAGCACAGGTGCGTTAACGCTGGAGCGATCCACTTCGGATCGTAGGGTGCCGTAGAAGCGCCCTGGATAGACTTCCTCGTATTCAAGCAACTGATTTTGGTCGATGGCATCGCGAAACGATTCTTCGTTAAGAAAATGGTAGTCGACACCGTCATTTTCACCTGCTCGTGGTGGCCTAGTGGTGGCAGACACCGAAAACCGGATGCTGGGTAGCTCGGTCATTAAATGTTTGGCCAAGGAGGATTTTCCCGACCCACTGGGCGCTGCGACGATGATGATGCACGGATCGCTCTTCTTGGCAGTATGCCCACTCTCGTCACTCAACGTTCTCGACCTGCTCCTTGATTTTTTCTAGCTCTTCTTTCATTCCCACAACAAGATGGGCCATTTCAGCGTCATTGGATTTAGAGCCGATCGTGTTAATCTCCCGGTTCATTTCTTGGGACAAAAAATTAAGCTTTCGACCAACGGGCTCACCCGATGAGATGGCCTCCCTGAATAGTTTGAGGTGCGAATCTAGCCGTACGCATTCTTCTCGTACATCGAGCTTGTCAGCGAGCATGGCCATCTCGAACTCAATGCGCTCCTTGTCGATTCGGCCTTCTTCGATGATCTCAGCAAGGCGATCACGCAGCCGTTGTCCTGAGGAGGCAACCCGTTCTGGAGCTTGCCGTTCTGCTTCTCTTAGGCGCGTCTCGATCCCAACAAGGCGCTCAGATAGCTCGATTTGCAGGGCATCTCCTTCCTGCAATCGCATGGTCTGTATTCCCTTACAGGCGGCGTCCAATGCGTTTTGCGTGGCTTCCCAGATGGCCTCAGCATTCTCTTCGATCGGGTCTTCTGCTTGAAAGATCTCGTTGTATTTCTGAAGGTGTTCCAGTCGGACTGGCTCTTCGATTCCGGCTGCTACACGCAATTCATCCAACAAGGAGCGGTAGGCAGCAGCAGCTCGTTTATCGACTTTCAGGCCGATCGAATCGGGCACGGGGTCAGTCACGGTGATGAAAGCGGAAATGCGACCACGCGAAAAGGCAGTCTTGATGATCCGCTGGATTTCTCCCTCATGTTCATTAAGGGACTTGGGTGAGCGAAGCGAGATCTCGCAGTATCGGCTATTGACCGATTTGAGTTCGACGACGGCTTCGTAGCCGGCGACTTCAGCTTCGCCCCGGCCGTAGCCGGTCATGCTGGCAATCATGGTGTTGGGGTCCGGTTATGGAGTAACGTAACCAGCGTCTGGCGACCGGCTCATAGTGCCCGGCTTGCGCGCTGACGCGGGGTACGCAATATACGACGTAACTGGCTGCGACTTGCGAGCCTATCTCGTCACGGGTACCGGCTCGGGTACCTGTTGATTAATGTAGAACGTCGTTGAGAGGTTGCCATCTGCATCAATTCCGAAGGCAATCAAGTCAAGATCTCCATCTCCATTGTAGTCTCCGAAGGCTGCCGCAGCGTGCACAAAGCCCTTTACGTCAAGTTCTGCAACGAATTGACCCTCCACATTGCGGTATAGGCGGCCGACGGTTTCGCCAAGTGGGCTTCGGGCTCCTACAATAAAGACATCCTCGTCCCCATCATTTTCGTAGTCACCCCAGATTGCGGTACCAGTAACGACGCCGTCGAAGGGAAATGGGTGCGCCAAGAATGTACCACCCTGATTGACGAGCATTATTGAAATGCCGCGAAGCATGTCAGGGCCAAGTTCGCCACCCGTGAGCATCAAGTCTGGCTTTCCGTCTCCATTCACGTCACCCCAGTTGACAGAGCCTCCCATAACATCTGGTAACCCTGTTCCGGTAGGTGTGAACACGCCGCCAGAACCGACATTTTGGTTATTCAGAATTGCTGCCCCGAAACGACCATTTCCAAAATCACCCGTGATCGCAAGGTCTTGGTCCCCATCGCTGTCTATATCAGCAAACGCTGCATCACCAAACATGAAAGGTGAAATACCAGCTTCTGCCGGAGTCATAGACTGCCCCGTATTATTAATCCATACGTCGGCTACTAGATCATAGGGCTGTGTGAGGGATGTGGCACCAGATATAAAAAGGTCTTCATATCCATCTCCATTCAAGTCAACCCACTTTACTACGCCTCCCCATACGTTGGGCAACCCCTGCACTTCCAAGGGAATAAACAGACCAACCTGATTGATATAGATTTGTGTGAGAGGTTGGCCGTTTTGCTTCGCAACGCCTGAAATAACCAAGTCAGGATCCCCATCTCTATCGAAATCACCCCAAGAGGCATTGGGTTGAGAAACCTGCTCCAAAGACACTCCTGAGTCCACAAGCGACTTGAAGATGTATTCGCCGCCATTGTTGTCGAGGATGATTTCAGCATCATTAGCTCGATATAGAGTCAGCACCGAAGTCCCATCTGTGTCCCCACCCACTAGCAAGTCGAGATCTCCATCCAAATCATAGTCCGCAAACTCGGCAATGCCTGATGAAATGCGCGGCAAGCCAAAATCATAGAGCGCAGGCTCTTGCAGCGTAGAGTTAGCAACATCTGGCTGCCCAAAGCTAAAGCTGTTTACATCGCTGCTCCCGCGGATTGAAAACCCATCAGTGGCCGTGACAGACCAAGAATAAATCTGATTTTTCGGCAGGATTTCAGTGTTCATTTCCAGAAATGGCTCCGAAATAGCGGGGAAGGAAAGCCGCAGTCCTGGTCCTGAAAGGTTTAGCGTGTAATCCACGCCATCGACATCGTTTGCTGCTTCCCACTCGAAGAGAATAGTCTCAGCACTAGTTTCAACGAATCCTGCGTTCACGGGCCCCATAAGCCGGAAAGCATTTGGTGGGTCATTTTGCCCCCTGAATTGAACAAACGTATAGTGGTGGTTTACAGCGAGGTTGGTGAATTCCTCTACGATTCCATCAGGCCAATTGATAAGTACACGATCAATGACTTCAGAGGAGCCTACACCAAAATGGGCTCTCAATTCGTCGTGTTGCGTGCCATCACCGCTTCCGGAGCGAATTACACGAATCTGTTCGGTATCCCCGGAAAAAAGATGGATCCGCGCACCTACGGCAAACCGGTTGAAGGTGGCATCACGCAGCTGGAATGTTGCCCAGTTGTTATCACCTCCGTCATTGATCATGATGGCTGTGCCAAACTGATCCGGAATCACCAGGTCCATCCAGCCGTCATTATTGAGGTCCCCCATCCCAACAACGGTATCCGAGGTTGAGTCTAGGGCGATGCTCATTTCCCAAATGTCCTCGAACGTTCCATCACCCTGATTGTGATAAAGGCGTCCCTGGTTGTTAAAGGGTAGATAAATGTCCTGCCAGCCATCGTTATCAAAGTCGGCAATCGCTGCTGGTCCATTTGGCAGGTTGGGAAAAGAACGAATTCCAGCCTCTTCCGCAACATTAATCAGTTGGCCACCATCATTACGATAAAGCTCGGTATATGAAGTCTTCAGATCCTGACTTGTATTAACGACCAGCAGGTCTTCCCAGCCATCATTATTGTAATCAAACCAACGTCCTTCGAGGGACGGTGCGGTTGACTCAACACCTGCTCCTTGTCGGGTTGTGGTATAACGGTCACTGTTAGAATTATTGATCTTGAGTTCGTTGCCTGCGCCACATCGAGCAGCAAAGAAGTCAGGATCAAGGTCCTGATCGTAATCGGCTACAGCCAAACCACATGTTGGAGATCCAGTATCGGATCCCATTAGGGCACCAACGTTAATGAATCCGTCGCCAGCACTTCCCAAGAAAACAGGGTTGTTACCGTTACTCGTTCCAACAACAAAATCAAGAAAACCATCTTGGTTTACATCAGCCCAAAATCCCCCGATCGGACTGTCTTGGAAAATCAGGTTAGTGCTACTATTGCCAAGGTCGAATTTTTCCCCGGACCGGTTAAGGTAAAACCGTGAACCGGGTGCGCCATCCATTATCAGAAGGTCGAGAAGACCGTCTTTATTGGCATCACCGAAAATGCCTCCTCTAACCGCATTACCCTCCAGTCGGATATCGGCTTGCTCTAATACATTGTGGAAGGAGCCGTCCAGTGCTTGGCGATATAAACGGCCTGCGTGATACATATCCAACAGACCGTCGGCATTGTAGTCGGCCAGCGCAATATTCTGAATGGTAATATCAGATGCAGGTAGGCTCTGCAAACGAGAATACTCGTTGGTGAATGTTTGCGCTTGTGTTGTTTTAAGAGCGCAAATCGAGAACATTCCTGCTATTGCTAGTAGGAAAATGGGGCGATTAGGCCACAATACCGTTAGGGACATGCGGGATTGGGTAATTGCTGGCAGTGGTGGAAAATCTGTTTGATAGTAAGTCCAACCTACGAAAGGAGTGGAGCCAGAAAAAAGATCAGCGGAAAGCCTAGTGGTTAACCTCGATGTTTTCCCAACAATGGACGTCATCCTTTGATGAATCATTCCGCACGAAGGAAGTCGCAAATGTGGCTGGACGTCTTTGCGGATCATCGTCACAAGCTCGTGTCAGGATCACTGCCGGCTTCATCCTGATACATGACCGTCGGATTAGATTGTTGGCATCATCACTGCGTACGATCCAAGAACCCAATCTACTGTTGTGTCATCTGTTGAACAATGAGCGCTGCTGCGTTCGGTAACTCGTATTTGGGAATTCGTCCACATGAGCCACCTACAAAGAGCGCCCCATTCACTTTCATGAATGGGGCGCTCTATTCGCGGAGAGAGAGGGATTCGAACCCTCGGTACGGTTACCCGCACACACGCTTTCCAAGCGTGCTCCTTCAGCCACTCGGACACCTCTCCGTGCCGAAAGCGATCAAATGCCTTCCTTAGGGCCTTGTTTCAGTTCGTTGGTGCAGGCTCGGTGAATCCTGAAAGCCCGAATCAGACCTCCATGACCTCTTTTTCCTTGTTATCGAGCAAAGCATCAATGCGAGTCACATGGTTGTCTGTCAATGACTGCAGACGATCTTCCGCTTCATAGCGCATGTCTTCCTGCAGTTTTTCTTCTTCCTGTGTGGTCTTGATCATGTCCTTTGAATGACGGCGTACGTTTCTGATCGCCACCTTTGCATCCTCTCCTTTAGAACGAGCTGCCTTAACAAGGTCTCTCCTGCGTTCCTCGGAAAGAGGGGGGACCGGGAGACGGATCATGTTGCCATCATTGGACGGATTCAACCCCAGATTGGCAGCCTGGATCGCTTTTTCGATATCTGGTAGCGCAGCACGATCCCACGGCTGCACAACAAGCAGATCGGCCTGAGGGGCGTTTACACTAGCCATCTGATTGAGTGGCGTAACAGAGCCATAATAGTCCACGCGCACGTTTTCTAGCATTGACGGCGTAGCTCGGCCCGCGCGAATCGACATCATTTCTTGGCGCAGGTGCTCAATGCTCTTATCCATGAGCTCTGCTGCTTCTTCCAGAATCAGTTCGAGGTCTTCGTGTATCATGACAGCATGTGTGGATTGAGTGGGATGTTTAGGCTACAACCGGTTCTTCAGCGTTTTTACTCCAGTGAACAAACGTTCCGACGGATTCTCCCTTCACAAGGCGAAGGAGATTTCCACCCGTGTCCATATTGAACACGATTATCGGCATGTCGGATTCCTTGCACAGGGTAAAAGCAGTCATATCCATCACTTTCAAGTCTCTGGAGATGACGTCTTGTCCGTGAATCCGGGTAAATCGTACTGCATGTGGGTCCTTTTCTGGATCCGCGCTGTAAATACCATCAACGCGCGTTCCTTTCAGGATCACATCGGCTTCGATCTCCAATGATCGTAGGGCAGCAGCCGTGTCAGTGGTAAAATATGGGTTACCCGTACCCGCACCGAAGATGACTACTCGGCCCTTTTCAAGGTGGCGAACAGCACGACGGCGGATAAACGGCTCGGCGATTTCATCCATGTTCAGACTGGATTGAAGCCGAGTATGGACGCCTTCTTGTTCAAGAGCGTCCTGAAGAGCCATAGCGTTAATCATCGTCGCCAGCATGCCCATGTAGTCAGCATGAGAACGAGTCATCCCCTTGGAGGCATTATTGACACCTCGGAAGATGTTGCCGCCGCCTATTACAATGGCAAGCTCGACACCGTGTTCGACACACTGGCGAATCTCATCCGCATAGCCAGTTAGGACATTTTCGTCAATACCGAACTGCTTGGAGCCCATCAGGGATTCACCACTCAGCTTGAGCAGGATGCGCTGGCGCGAGGGTGTATCAGATGATGAATCAGTCACGGAGTCTCGGATGGGAAGTAAGTCATTTAATATCGAATCAAACTAACGTTCCGCCCCTTGTGGATCAATTTGAAAGGGTAATACGAACGCTTCATTCAAACAAAAAGCGGGAGCCTGCTTTGCAGACTCCCGCTTCACGTACGTAGTCAATACCGAAAAGGAAATAGCCACTGGCTCATTCCAATCAACAAAAACCTCATTAGCCGCCTAGGGCGAACCGAACGAAGGTTTTAACATCGGCACTTGCGCTCTTGAGCATCTCGCCAACCGTCATGGAAGAGTCCTTGACGAAAGGCTGCTCGGTAAGCACATTATCTTTGAAGTAGCGATCCAACTTACCCGTTGCGATGCGCTCGATGATCTGCTCAGGCTTTCCTTCTTCGCGAGCGGCTTCTGCAGCGATTTTCAGCTCCCGCTCCTGCAAGTCCTGTGGTACTTCATCACGGCTTGTAGAAACTGGATTAAGCGCTGCAACCTGCATGGCCACGTCGCGACCGGCAGCCTGAAGATCGCCCGACCCGGAAATGTCCACGAGGACACCAAGACGCGCACCAGGATGGATGTAAGAAACGATACTACCGCCCTCGCTAGTCAATACCGCGGTACGACGGACATCGATTTTTTCACCGATCTTTCCTGTCATATCCGTGAGGGCATTTTCTACCGTGCGACCGTCCTTCATAGCAACACCCATGAGGGACTCACGGTCGGCAGGAAGTGTCTCGAGTACGAGGTCGGCGATTTGGCCAGCGAACACCTGGAAGTCTTCATTGCGGGCAACGAAGTCTGTTTCACAGTTCACTTCGACCAGGATAGCTGTTTTGCCATCGGCTGTTGAACCGGTAGCCACAATGCCTTCTTTAGCATCGCGATCGGCGCGTTTGGCAGCCACTTTCTGGCCTTTGGTGCGGAGTAGGTCGATGGCAGCCTCAAAATCTCCACCAGCTTCGGTGAGGGCTTTTTTGCAATCCATCATGCCGACGCCAGTGGCTTCGCGCAATTTTTTTACGTCTGCAGCAGAAATAGACATGGTTATTCTGTCGTTTTCGATGGTTTCGAGGGACTGAGAGTCCACCGAGAATCAAATGTTACTCGGGCAACAGTGCCCGGAATCAGCCAGCCGAGTTACTTGGCGTCTTTGGATTCAGCCATTTCGGCTTCGTCCTGCTTGCGCTTCTCTTTTTCGGCTTTTTGGGACGCATCGGCGATCACTTTTTCCTTCTCACCTTCCATCACTGCCGCAGCAATGACACCAGTGATGAGGTCAATCGATTTGAGCGCATCGTCGTTGGCCGGAATCGGGAAATCGACGAGGTCAGGATCGCAGTTGGTATCCACAATGGCGATGATGGGGATTCCAAGCTTCTTAGCTTCCTTCACGGCGATGTGTTCGCGGTTAATATCCACGATGAACAAAGCGCTTGGTACACGAGCCATATCCTTAATACCGGAGAGCGTTTTCTCCAGCTTCTCGCGCTCACGGGCTCTCATGAGCCGCTCTTTCTTTTTGAGCTGCTCCATGGTGCCGTCCGCTTCCATCTTGATCAGTTCTTCCATGCGGCGAATAGACCGACGGATAGTCTGAAAGTTGGTCAGTGTGCCACCAAACCAGCGCTCAACGACGTATGGAGAACCGCATTCCGTTGCATGCTTGCGTATGACGTCGCGAGCCTGCTTTTTCGTACCGGTGAAGAGAATCTTCTTACCGCGACGAGAGAAACGGGCGACAGCTTCGGCAGCCTCATCCAGATACGCCTGGGTATGATTGAGGTTGATGATGTGGATTCCGTTGCGCTCCATGAAGATGTGAGTGCGCATTTTTGGATTCCACCGGCTCGTAAGGTGGCCGAAGTGGGTGCCTGCTTTAAGCAGGTCTTCAATCTGGGCGCGGTGCGCCGTCTGGGCGGTGTTTTCGCTCATTGGGTTGTTGTGGGTTGATGTCCGCTACACCGTTCATTAGCCGACCGAACCATACGCCCCAATAAATCGGGTACGATAGGTCACCCCGGTCAGCATCCGGGTGTATGAGAGATATAAATCCGGTCGAAACCAAAAAGGCATCGACCGGAAAGGAGTTCGACTAGCGTTTCGAGAACTGGAAACGTTTACGCGCTTTCGGCTGTCCGTACTTCTTACGCTCGACCATACGTGGGTCACGCGTCATGAAGCCA
>Ga0115566_10000399_pt1 | contig 37507 bp, 37 predicted proteins | sample COGITO_mtgs_1204_3_FD_87173 | JGI IMG/M metagenome (GOLD analysis project Ga0115566, IMG submission 87173) | Pelagic marine microbial communities from North Sea - COGITO_mtgs_120405 | ecosystem: Environmental > Aquatic > Marine > Epipelagic | place: Germany:Helgoland, sampling site Kabeltonne...
TGCCTCCTTGCAACCGAGCCAGCGCACGTCGGCTTGCAGCGCCAACGGCCCGCTCACCTCCGGTCCGACGTGGATCGCGGTGACCAGCACGACCCTGTCTTTGTAGCCGAAGTTAACGAACTCTCCATCCACAAACCGAGCGGGCACTGGCCAGTGCAACGGGCCAGCGGTCACACCAGCCGGGAGTGTCCAAGTCACAGAGGTAGCAGTTCCGGTATTGCCCGGATTCTTCCAATACGTATGCCAACCACTCTGCATCTCCAGCTCCACGCCCACCAGAAAGGTGTCACTGGGAGTCGTTTGCGAGCGTTCCAACAGCAGTCTGGCCTCGATGTTGGCGCGACCGGGCAGTGGCAGATTTCCGAACTGTGCAAAGCACGGGGCAGCAACGAACAGAACAGCGAGAAGGCGACAGACCAGAGTCATGAACTCAAGCTCCTAGAATGAAAATGCAGTACTCGCATGTATACGAAGTTGGCAGCAGCCAATGTCAAAGTTTTGCGATCATTGGGGGGCTTTTTGTTTTTGAGCCTCCTTGGCTCGATAAGTTGCAATGTTCGCCAGAATCTTCTGAACCCCCTCATGTTCCGGGCGCAACCGAGCAAAGGTCCCGAAGTGCTCCGCTGCCGTATCGAGATCGTCAACTTCCAGCAGCAGTAACCCCAGATTGTAATGCGGGCTTGGGAAATCTGGGTCAATCTCGATCGCTGTCCGATAGGCGGCGATCGCATCGTAGGTGCGCTTCAGCTTGCGCAGCGCGTTGCCGCGATTGCTGTGGGCCATTGCGTATTCTGGATCCACCGCGATCGCCGCATCGAAGAAGAGCAGCGCGTCCTCGGTCCTGCCATCCTCAAGCGCAAAGGTGCCAAGATTCAGGTTAGCCAACGGATGCGTCGGTTCGCTGACCAAGATTCGCTCGTACTCCTGCAGGGCGTCGCTCCTGCGCGATGAGGCGAGATAGAAGTTCGCCAGTTCCTGGCGGAGCTGCGTTACGTTCGGGGCCACCTTCAAGGCCGCAGATAACTCCTCGATCGCCCCATCCATGTCATTCGCCTCCCTGAGTGCCTGGGCAAACTGAAGCCTGGCCTGCAGGTGAGCAGGATCCGTCCGGGCAGCGCGTTCGAAGCTGGCCAATGCGGACGCCGCATCACCGACCGCTAGCTGAGATTCGGCCAGCAAGCGGTGCGCCTCGGAGAAGGAAGGGTCTGCCTTCACGGTTTCAGCGAGCAGCGGGATTGCCTCCTCGTGCCGGGAAAGTTTCTGCAGCAGGAGCCCCCAGTCACGGCGGACATCCGCTTTCTTCTGGTTCAGCGCATCGGCTCGTTCATAATAGTGCACGGCCTCGCTGAGACGGTTCAGCTTGCGGCAGACCAAGCCCGCCCCCAGGTAGTTCATGTAGTAGTCCGGCAGCAACTGGATCCCCCTAGCGTACGAAGCGAGAGCTTCGTCATTCCGGCCCAGTAGCCGCAGGCAATCGCCCTGCCAGGCATACGCGCCGCCATCCTCATGCACGCTAATGCTGCGTGCCACGGCCTCTAGCGCGCCCTTCACCCACTTCTCGGGGTCTCCTTCTCCTCGGCGTTGCATCAGCTGCTGGCAGAGCAGGAGCTGCGCACGAGAATTGTTGCGTAATCCTTCCCAGTCCGTGGTGGCCAGCGCATACGTACTTTTCCAGGCTGGCAAGCGAGCGAGCGTACGCCCAGAGCCAAGTGCCACGACGCTCACAATACCAGCAATTGCCAATCCTCTCGGGATCCGAGTTCCAGCCAGCACAGCTGCCACCAGCCCGCAGAAAGCTAGACTGGGCGCAAACAAAAAGCGCTCTCCGAATACCGTGCCGACCGTGAACAGTAGGTTCGAGACCGGCAGCAATAGCAGCACGTACCAGGCCACGCCGTACGCAAACACCGGCTTGGATCGCCACCGGGCCGCGGCAGTCCCGATCAGCGTCAGATGCACCACCAGCGCAAGCAAAACGACCCAGCTCCCCCAACTTTGCACTGGGATCTGATTGTAGGAGTAGTCGTACAGCAGCGGATGCGGGATGACCAGCAGTTTTGCGTAGTTCGCAAGCGCGAATGTCGCGGTGGCCAGCCGTTCACCGGTTGCGGAGTTCGCAAACGGATCATTCATCACTGTGGCCAACGGCCGCTCAAGGCCTTGCAGCACCAGAAAACGTACGGCCACAAAAGCGAGTGCACAGGCAGCGCAGGCCATGGCAATCTTGCGTGCCCAGACGCCTGCCTGTGGTCGCGCAACAAGCACGCCCAAGGGGATCAGCACCGCGTAAGCCACGCCCGTTTCCTTTGAGAAAACGCACGCTAGGTAACTCAGCGTGCCCAGCCAGAATGATTCCTGTTCATCGTTATCGATGGCACTCAGAAACTGGCAGCCAGCCATCAGCGCAAACAGCAGACATAGGATCTCATCGCGGCCCTTGATGTTGGCCACAACTTCAGTGTGCACAGGATGTGCTGCAAAGCACAATGCCGTAAATAGCGCGACCGTTGCCGCTTTGCCCCGGCTTGCGATCAGCAGTACACGATAGATCAGCAAGCAGCACCCGAGATAAAGCAGCAGGTTGAGCAAATGGCTGAGGCCGGGAATCAGCTCCCAGAATTGGTACTCAATGGCAAAGGAAACCTGCGATAGCGGGCGATAACGACCACCGACCACGCTGGTCAGATCCGAATGCCCAGAGAAGGCATCGGTCGCAAGCAAGGAAGGAATCCCGCCGAAGCCTTGCTTAACGTGCGCATTTTCGCTGTAGACCACGGCGTCATCAAGCACAAAGCCAAAGCCCAAGGTCCAGCAATACAACACGCACACCAGGGCGGCGATTACGGTTTGGTGGCGTTTGGTCTGTGTGGCGATTTGCATCGAAATCTCAGAGGGTGTGCGTGTCACAGCTGGGAGCCTGAATCGGCGTCTCAGTTACAAATTCTGCCGGGGTAGCGGGGTTAATCACGGCGCGCAGTGGCTCTTGGCTGCATCGAAGCGAGTATGTAATCGTATGGGTGGCCGCATTCGGCGCAACGCAGCCGCCAGGGAATTTGCCCGTATCGAAATTTTCCATAAGCGAAAGGGAACGTCCCGAGACTGCAGCGGTCCATTGAATACCCGTAGGAGGACGATAGGTTACCACAGCCGTGTTTGTCATCCCACCGCTTTTCGAGGTTTGCCATGTATCGTTTTTTGCCCTTTCTTTTCCTTGCCATTTTCTCCTATGGCACAATCAATACGAACGTGCTCCTTGCTCCGGAAATGGACGCTCCGATGCTGGAGACGACGACCGAACATGACCTCTTCTCTCCTCTACCCGTTTACCAGGTAGACAGCCCTCGCCAGGTCGTTCAGGCAGAAGGCTGGACCGGCGTCGCTGACTTCAGCGCAGCCGTGCGTGCCTGTTGGGCGAAGGAAGGCCTCTTCTTTCGCATCGATATCACCGACAATGACAATCAGTTCCGCGATACGGCTGGTGATCGCATCCTGCTGAAATTCCATCATTCCAGCTGTGGTCCGGACAAGACGGTGCGAAGCTGGGACTTGGCGCTCTACCCGGAAGCCGCTGAGCAGTTCACCGAAACTGAGGTCATCGGCGAGCGGGCGCTCAAGCGAAAAGTCGGCGACCCTGTCACCCAGTTCCTGACCACTGTGGATGGCTACTCCATCCTCCTATTCTTGGAAACTACGGGCTGGGACGCAGCCCCCCAACGGAGCGGCTCCATGCTCCTCCAGGCTCATTTTCGTGACGTCGACGCAGAAGACAAGAAGCCCCATGAGTTCGCGCTCTTCGCCGCCGGCAAGCAGGGCCGTGTAGAAGATGGACGCATCTCGTTCACTGGAGGCCGCTGGAGTTCCGTACACACTTCTGCGATAGTGACCGGTGAGCATTCCGCATTGCTCCTGTTAGACGCAGGAAATCTCACTGACTCGCCAGCCAAGGTAGTCATCACCGTGGCCGGCAAGCCTGGTGCGGAAGCCCTAAAGCGACTGGAACAAGAAATTGCGCTTCCGGCAGGAAAATATTTTCAGGCGCATCCGATCACTGTTGACTTCAAAGGCTTACCAGCCGGAGCCTATACCTTGAGTTCCAAGATCTCTTACGCCCCCGGCTCGGATTCGGCAAAGTTGACGTACAGCGCTGGAAGCGGCATCGTCTATGCGCCGACACTGTTGACCCGGCGTGAGAAGCGCCCGGTGCGCGACCTCCAAGTGTTCAAGCACCAAATGTCCAGCCGCCGTGCCTTCTCCTACATGGCCGGTGCGGGAAAGGTCCTGTGGAGCGCAGGCACCTACAATGCTTCGTCTTCAGATCTCCGGGAGAAACTTCGCCTCCCGGGTGAGCGGATCGTCCAAGTCCCCGGTGGCAAAAGTGGCGATGTACCTTGGGCCCTGTTCGGGGGTGGCGATACCCTCGATGGTGTAGCCGAGCCACTTGTTCTGAAGTTTGACCCCAACATGGGGAGTCTCGAGAAGAAGTTGCAGCCGTTACCTAAGATTGTGGAGAAGAATGAAGTGCCCAAGGCAAGAGAAGGCCAACTTTTCAGACGCCTCCTACTCCTGGGCGTGGTTGTCACAAATGACGGTGGTGAGCCTCCGGTCCTACGGGTTAGCAATGCGCAAACTGAGCTCTTACCAGACACCCCGATCCAGCCCCCTCAAGATGGCAAGGCTCACTCCTATGTCTTTCGCATCTGGCTCACCGACAGGCTGGACCGCGAGGTCCGCATAGAGAATTCCTCTCGCCGTGGCGGCCTCCTCGAAATCGACTTCCTGGCAGTAGTGGGCGGAGACACCGCCACTGGCTATGGCCTCGGCCAACCAGAAATGAAGTTCTCCGGCCCCGACGAAGCAGAGCACTTCACCCGCCAACTCTACACCTCGCTCTATTTCATGCGCAACTACATGATTGACGCCAAAGGCAACGCCTTTCGCAGCCTGCCCGGCGGCGTAAGTGAGAAGGCCAGTCCCACAGATTACGCACTTCTGCTGAACGAACTTGCAAGCTGGGGGAGCTTGCCGGAAGCAAAGAAGATGGTTGGGAATGTTCCCCCCCTGATGGGCCGCCGCATTTCACATCAAAATCTCGAGTTAACGGCTGCGCAGCCTTTGCTGGTGCTCGGCGTTTACAACGCCTGGCGTAAGAATGGCCGCCCCAAGGAGATGCTCTCGCGTCTCTGGTCTCCCTGTGTGTCCAGCCCAATCAACCAAATCATCAAGGTAGCAGAAGCCCATCCCGTTGGCCTCGTGAACGCCCGCGGTGAATTCGGTGCGGAGAACCCAGAATTGGAAGGCTACACGCGCCCCGTTGCCTCGGCTGTCAGCGCGGCGATCAACGCAGCCATCGAAATGGCCTATGACTCGGACCGCGGCATTCAGGCCACGACCTGGAGGCGCAGCTTAGACACCTTCGATAAGAACATCCGTCGCAACTTCGCCGCTCAGGATGGCGGGACAGATATCAACTCCACCACCATCTACCCCGCGGCCTACGGGCTGCCCTCCATCGCGACGATTACCACAGAAATCCCTCAGGATGTCTGGCTCTATGGCTGGTATGAAGACGGATCTCCAGTCTGCTACAGCGGTGACGTCCGCGTATTCGACACCCCTTACCTCTTCTCCGGAGAAGCTTTCCGAACCTACCGCACTGGCTTCACCATCAACGACAAGCGCAAGTTGCAGGCCATGCAGAAGACCTTCGACCATATGCTGGCAAATTCGCTGGTCTTCTCCAATGCGTCGTGGCATCACTCCACTGTCATGACCTACAAAAGCACTGATCTACACCTGTGGACCACGCTGGCGGCACTCATGCTGGATAATCGGGAGTGGGCCAAAAAGGCCTTGCATGGCTTTATCCGCTACACCTACGACGAAGGCATCATCCCTCGTGTGAGCGGCGAACGCGTGGCCGAGTGCGAAATCTCCCCGTTCACCTTTGAGGAGCGCCTTAACGTCAGCAGCGTGGGCGTGAATCTAGGCCCAAGTGGCGACGACCTCAACATTCCGACCGCTGTGGGCGCCATGCAGATCGCGCGCGCCATGGCCGGGATCGATGACCACAACGTCCGCTTGTTGCGTCTCGAGCCACGCCTCCCCATCGATAACTCCAAGGACGACAACGACTGGACCAAAGTTGAAGTATCCGACTGGATGATCAGCCATGACTTCGAGGACGCGAAGGCTCTGCCCATTAACTTCTACAGCTTTGAGAAACTCAAGGACTCTAGCTACAATCTCGTGCTTGACTGCGACCAGCGCCTGCGCCAGGTAGAGGTGCGCATTGGTCCATTTTCGACTCGGATCCGCAAAGTACAGCTGGCGTCCGGTGGCGAAATGCGGGAAGTATCCACCGTGCGAACGGCAGATGCAGCCTGGGCCGTCACGACCTACGACAAGGTCAAGAATCTGGACATAATTGCCCGGGCTATTCGTAACTAACCCGGCAAATAGCCTGCGCTCTTCCAACGTTTTGACATAGAATTACAGCCCCCGTGCATCCTAATCCTGACGGGTTGCATCCAACCGGTCAACATGTACATTTCCTTTTCAGATATCCGACACCTGCAACTCTGGCCCGCAGCCGGGGTCTAGGTAAGCTAGCCAAAGTTCACCGCCACATCTTTTTCACCATCCACAACCACGCGCAGAGACTGCGCACAAACACGACAAACACGACAAGGACGACACTCCCATGACCAAAACCGCATTCATTCTCGCAATTCTTATCGGCCTGGCAATGCCTGGCTTCGCTGGCGGCTCACACTCCAAGAAAGACGGTTCCCATGCAAAGTCAGGTAAGTGCTGTGGCACGGACGGTTCCTGCTGCAAGGGAGCAAAGAAAGAGCATTCCCATGCAAAGTCAGGTAAGTGCTGTGGCACGGATGGTTCCTGCTGTGCGGGAGCAAAGAAAGAGCATTCCCATGCAAAGTCAGGTAAGTGCTGTGGCACGGACGGTTCCTGCTGCAAGGGAGCAAAGAAAGCTGCCTGCTCCGCCACTTGCACTGTCAAGAAGGCTGCAAAGTCTTGCGCGGAAGGCTGCACCAAGCCTTGCTGCGCCAAAGACGCCGCGGAATAGCAGTGGCCTCTTGATCCGGGGGTGAAGTCGCTGACTTCGCCCCTGATCACAGCGCCGGGTTCGCACTGCGAGCCCGGCGTTTTTTGTTTTCAACGAATCCCCGGCTATGACCATTTCTCCCGGAGATTCTTGACATCTCGAGCGAAAGTGGTTTGTTAGCTGTTTTTTCTTACGCGGATACTCCTGCCAAAATGCGCAAATATATCGACAAAGCCGCAGTGCTGATTGAAGCTCTGCCGTACATCCAGCGGTTTCGCGGGGACACCGTTGTCGTCAAATTTGGTGGTAGCGCTATGGAAGATCCAGACTGCGTGGCCAGCACCCTGCGGGACATCGTCTTCATGGAATGCGTAGGCATGAAACCGGTCATTGTCCACGGTGGCGGAAAGGCCATCAGCACCCGGCTGGGCCAGCTCGGCATTGCCAGTCGCTTCATCAATGGCATGCGGTATACCTGTAAGGACACGATTGGCGTGGTCGACGATGTCTTGCACAGCGACGTCAACGAGAAGCTTGTGGACGGCGTTCGCAAGCTCGGAGGCAGGGCGCGCGACCTTTCCGGCAAGAAAATTCTGGGTGCCCGTAGGCTTTCTCACACCGATGAGGCTGGTGCCCCGGTCGATCTCGGCTTCGTCGGGGATGTCGTCAGTGTGGATGTCGGCCCAATCTGTGAGTTGCTCGCGGCCAACGAACTTCCCGTCATCACACCGGTTGGCCTCGATGACCAGCAGCGTCCCTTTAACATCAACGCCGACCTGTGCGCCTGCCGCGTCGCCCAGGCACTTCAGGCAGCCAAGCTGGTCTTTCTCTCCGATGTCCCCGGCCTGCTGGCGGATCCAAAGAATCCAGACAGCCTCATCTCCACATTACACACCAAGGAAATCGCTCAGCTTGTGGCCGACGGTGTAATTTCCGGCGGCATGGCTCCGAAGATTGCCAGCGCCTCGGCAGCGATCTCCGCCGGCGTCCGCAAGGTCCATCTCATTGACGGGCGCCTTCAGCATTCGTTGCTGCTCGAGATCTTTACCGATCACGGCGTCGGCACCCAGATCATTGGCACATGAAAGAGCCCGCTCGGCGCATCTATCCCCCCGAGCAGCACGTAGTTTAATCCAAGAGTTTCCCCTATGAACACTGCAGCCATTTCGCATCTCTACGACCTTCACGTGCTCCCGGTCTACGCACCGAAGATAGCGCTCGTGCGAGGCAGCGGGAGTCGCGTGTGGGATGCCGACGGAAAGGAATACTTGGATTTCACCTCAGGAATCAGCGTCTGTAACCTCGGCCATTGTCCCGAGCCAGTCACTGCTGCGGTCTCCGCACAGGCAGCCCAACTTGTGCATGTCTCCAATCTCTTCTACAACCAGCCTCAGGCCGAGCTCGCAGAACGCCTCTCGACCCTGAGCAATGGCTACAAGTTCTTCTTCGCGAACAGCGGTGCCGAGGCCAACGAAGGTCTCATCAAGTTCGCCAGAAAGTGGGGCAATCCGCAGGGTAAGAACCAGATCATTGCCATGCAGCACTCCTTCCACGGTCGGACCTTGGGGACACTGGCGGCCACCGATAAGCCGGCAATTCGCGAAGGCTTCGAGCCGGCAATGACTGGCTTTTCCTTCGTGCCTTTCAACGACCTCCAAGCCGTCCGTGATGCCATCACGCCCGAGACTGCCGCCGTACTGCTCGAGCCGGTGCAAGCAGAGGGTGGCGTCTACCCCGCGGACCAAGCCTACCTCACTGCTCTCCGCGAGTTGTGCGATAAATGCGGCATTCTTTTGCTCTGTGATGAAGTGCAGACCGGGATCGGGCGCTGCGGTGCGATGTTCGCACACCAGCTCTATGGCATCCAGCCAGACGCCTTTTCCCTGGCCAAAGCCCTTGGTAATGGCTACCCGATCGGTGGCTTTGGCGTTCGCCCTGACTGGCTCGATGTGCTCGGTGTCGGCAGTCATGCTACGACCTTCGGCGGCACCCCTCTAGCTTGCGCCGCAGCCGGAGCCGTGCTCGACACTATCCGGGACCAGAACATTCTGGCGAACTGCATCCAAGCTGCCCAGTATCTTGCTGAGCAACTTACCCAATTAACGGCCAATTCTCCCAGCTGGCACGACGTCCGGCACCTTGGCCTATTGATCGGCTTACCGTGCGACCATGCCGTCAGCAGCGTGGTCGCAGCAGCCGCAAAACGCGGTCTCTTGGTGCTTAGCGCCGGGGCCAACGTGTTGCGTCTACTTCCCCCTTTAACGGTGACCAGCGGCGAGATTGATCAAGCCGTTGCGATCCTCGCAGATTCTCTCGCGGAGGCCCAAGCATGAAGGATCTGACCAATCTGGCAGACCTGTCCCCCCAGGAATTACACGACATCCTGGCTCACGCCCATGAACTCAAGAAATCACGCGCTACCAGCGGCCGCGACATCCTTGCTGGCAAGACCATCGCCATGATCTTCTCCAAGGCCTCGACCCGCACCCGCGTGTCTTTCGAGGTGGGCATTCACGAGCTCGGCGGCAATGCCCTGTTCTTGGGAGCCAAGGACCTACAAATCGGCCGCGGCGAGTCCATTCATGACACCGCCCAGGTGCTCGCGCGCTACGTCCAAGGAGTTGTGATTCGGACCCACGCCCACGAAGACCTAACGGAGTTTGCGAAGTTCGCAAGCGTCCCGGTGATCAATGCCTTAACCGATCAGTTTCACCCGTGCCAGCTAATCGCCGACCTGCTGACCATGCAGGAGACCTTCGGCACGCTGGAAGGTCGCAAGGTTGCCTACTTTGGAGACGGAGCCAGCAACATGGCGCGCACTTGGGCACTGGCTGCCTATCAGACTGGCTTGGACCTGCACATCTGCGCCCCCGCTGCGTATCAACTGGATCTCAACGGCTTGCCCGAGGTCTCTCAAAACGGCTCCGTCACACTGACCGAAGATGCGGAGTCCGCAGCCTCTGGTGCCCACGTGCTCTACACAGATGTCTGGGTGAGCATGGGGTTCGAAGAAGAGAAGGTCGAGCGCCTGTCCGCACTCGGTCCGTTCCAAGTGAACGACGCGACCGTGGCCGCAGCCGCGGATAACGTCTGCATCATGCACTGCTTACCCGCGCATCGTGGCGAAGAAATTACCGGCTCCGTACTGGACGGCTGCCATTCAGTCATTTGGGATCAAGCAGAAAACCGCCTGCACGCCCAGAAAGCCATTATGGCCAAGTTGATGGCATGACTGCCGGAGACATAGACCGCCAAATCGCCGCCTTGCTAAAGCAGCGGCGCTCTTTAGCTGGCGACTCCTCCGCGCCAGTTGCAGACGACCTGCCCGCACGAGTGCGCCGAACCACAGATGCTGTGGCCACCTCCGAGCCGGACCTGCCGGCGCCGTTGGTCCACGGGATCTGGCGCGAGATCGTGCTCGATGAGTTCGCCGCTCACGCGCCGGTCACCGTCGCCTATCTCGGCCCCGCAGGTTCTTTTACCCACCAAGCTGCGCTCAACGCCTTTGGCGAACAATGCCTCGGCGAGACCGCAGAGACGATCTCCGGGGTCTTTCACAGCGTTGAAAAGCAGAATGTGTGCTATGGCGTCGTTCCCATCGAGAACTCCACGGAGGGCGCTGTCACCCACACCTTCGACATGTTCCAGAATGCGAACGTCGGCATTTGCGGAGAAATCCTGCTGCCGATTCATCACAGCCTACTGAGCAACTGCGAGCTCTCCGAGGTCACCACCGTCTGCAGCCATCCACAGGCTTTAGCTCAGTGCCGCGGCTGGCTCCAGCAACACCTGCCGCACGTCGACTGCGTCGCTGTGTCCAGCACCACGCGAGCCGCTGAGAAAGCTGCGCAGTCCGCAACCACCGCGGCCATTGCCGGGCTCCTCGCAGCGGAGCTCTATCACCTGCCCGTACGGGCAGAGAACATCGAGGACATGGCCGACAACACCACACGCTTTCTCGTCATCGGTCGCGATCAACCCGCCGCGACCGGCGACGATAAGACCTCCGTCGTCATCGTTCTGCGAGACCGTATCGGCGGACTGCATACGGCTCTCAGCCCATTTAGCCAGCACGGGATCAACCTCACCATGATCCAGAGTCGCCCGCAGACCGGAAACTGGCAATACTGCTTTTTCATTGATTATGAAGGCCACGCGGACTCAGGTGCCAGCAAGCAGGCCCTCGAAGATCTCCAGGCTTGCTGCCAGTCTTTTCGCGTGCTCGGGAGCTACCCGCGCGCCACGCTTAATGCCAAGTAGAGTTGATCGACTCCGTAGGCAGGGACGACAGCCGTCCCAACGTCCCTGAAAACTCCGCGCACGCAGGCATGGTAAGATCGTCTATGAGATATGCACAATCCTAGAGTACTGATATGCACCCCTTTGTAGTAACCCGACGTGTCGAATACGCAGACACAGACATGGCTGGCATCGTGCATTTCACTCAGTTCTATCAGTACATGGAAGCCACCGAGCACGCGCTGTTCCGGAGCTTCAACGTCTGCATCAACCATAAGCTTGATGACGGTCACATCATGGGCTGGCCACGCCGCTCTTGCGCCTTCGAGTTCTCCCGCCCGCTGCGCTTTGAGGACGAGTTCGACGTCCAACTAAGCATCGACCGCATCGGCAATAAATCCGTCACCTATTCTGCAGACATCGTCCATCACGGAACTGTCGTTGCCAGTGGCACATCCACCAGCGTCTGCTGTCAGATTGAACTCGGCACAGGCTGCCCGCCCGAAGCGATCAGTATTCCCGACTGGATTCGCGAACATCTTCGCCCGTATCTAAAGGAAGCCAGTCCATGATCCGTCTTATCGTACTCTCTCTCGTTCTCACGACCTCCCTGCAGGCCCTCGACTGGCCGCGCTTCCTGGGCCCTGACGGCAAAAGCTACTCGACCGAGACCGGCATCAACAAGGATTGGACGGCAAACCCGCCGAAAGAGCTATGGCGGCGTAACATGTCTGATGGCGGCTACGGCGGTCCCGTCGTCGTCGCGGGTGTCGTCTACATCCAGGATCACAAGAATGGCCAGGAAGTCCTACTGGCCCTGGACCAGAAGAGCGGCAAGGAACTCTGGCGTCACAGCTTCAAAGAAGCCAAGGAACACAAATTCGGCCTCACCCGCACTACCCCCTTGGTGCAAAACGGTGTCATCTACACCATCAGCAGCTTGGGTACCGTCACCGCCGTAACCATTCGCACCCAGGAACGCCTCTGGCAGACCAAGCGCTTCACCGAGGGCGAGCTCCCCAAATGGCAAGTCAGTAACTCCCCCATCATCGACAACGGTCGGCTCCTGACTATGACTGCCGGCAAAAACGCGCTCCTGACGGGCCTCCACCTAGAAACCGGAAAAACCATCTGGCAAGGTGGCGGTACCGATCAACTGGGCTACGCCACCCCAGCCATCGGCACCATCAACGGCACGAAACAATACATCGCCTTTTCAGGCAAAAGCATCCGCGGGGTCGACCCGATATCCGGCGACATCATCTGGTCCATGGATTGGCCGACCAAGTACGACGTCAACGGCTCCACCCCCTTTATCATCTCCGACGACGGCGTCCTCGTCACCAGCGGCTATCGCAACAAAACCGCCCTGCTCAAAATCAAAGGCCACTCCTGTAAAATCGTCTGGGAAAACAAAAAAATCAACACCCGTTTCAGCAGCCCGATCTTCTACAAAGGCCACATCTACACCACTACCGAACCCCGCTTCATTGTCTGTTTCGACCCGTACACCGGCAAAGAAAAGTGGCGCACCACGAGCAGCAACGAGATTGGCGTTGGACATGGCGCACTCACTGGTGTGGATGACGTTCTCATCGCTCTCAGTGATATGGATGGCTCCGTCATCATGGCCCGCATGACACCAGACAGCTACCAGGAGCTTGGCCGCATCCAGCCTTTTGAAGAAAAACAGTCGTGGACAGCGCCGGTCGTCGCCAACAAGAAACTGCTCGTTCGCAGTAAGAGCGCGCTGGTCTGCCTAGATCTCTCTGCCTCAAACTGAACGAGTCCCCATCATGACAGTACTTCGTAGCATTCCCGTTCTCATCGCCCTTCTCGCCGGCTCCGCCCTAGCCCAGGACTGGACGCAGTGGCGAGGGCACGGCGCACATGGTGCATCGGCCGAAACTGGCCTGCCGGACACTTGGTCCCAGACCGGTGAGAACTTGCTCTGGTCCGCAGACGTCGGCGTGCGATCCGCGCCGCTCATCCACAAAGGGCGCGTCTATGCCATCTCCCGCACCAGCCATGGCGAAGTGCCCCAGGAACGCGTCGTGGTCCTCGATCTAGACACCGGCAAGGTCATCTGGGAACATCGTTTTAATGCCTTCCTAACTGACATCGTCGCCCACCGCCTCGGCTGGTCCAATCTGGCAATCGACCCCGAAACCGGCTACATTTACGCACACGGCATTCAGGGCCTCATGTTTTGCTTCGACCAAGACGGCGAGATCATCTGGGAGCACAGCCTCAGTGAGGAACTGGGCCGGATCTCCGGCTACGGCGGACGGACCTACAGCCCCGTGGTTGAAGGCGACCTGGTCATCATTAGCTCGCTCACCAGCAGCTGGGGCCCGCATGGCAAGGGCCAGCACCGCTTCTTCGGTCTCGATAAGCTCACGGGCGAGATTCGCTGGCTGCAGGGAGTCGGGGGCAAGCCCAAGAACACCTCCTACTCGGTCCCTGTCATCACCACCTTTGACCAAGGCCGGATCATGTTTACCGGACTTGGCGACGGTAGCATCGCCGCGATGCGTCCCACCACCGGTGAGCTCCTGTGGAACGTTCCCCTGTCCGAAGATGCCATCATGGCCTCTGTCCTCTATCATGACGGAAAGGTCTACGCCGTCCATGGCCGCACCAACGTCGACTCAGGAGTTATGGGCCGCCTGCTCTGCCTCGAGGCTGGCACCGGCAAGGAACTCTGGCGCGTCGAAGGCCTATCCGATCATTTTGCAACGCCCGCCCTCCACGGTGGTCTACTCTACGCGGTCACCAATACCGGCACCCTGATCTGCCTTGATGCCAACACCGGCACCCAGTACTGGACCTTTGACGCCGGCAACGAGGGCAAGGGCTCGCCAGTCTATGCCGACGGTAAGATCTACCTAGGCGATGTCCCCGGTGCCTGGCGCATTCTCAAAGTATCCAAGGCAGGCTGCCAGCTCCTGAGCGAAGAGAAGTTCACCCGGCCCGACGGCGGACCAGACGAGGTCTATTCCAGTCCGGCGATCGCCGACGGTAAGGTCGTCATCAGCACACTCAGCCGCATGTTCTGCCTCTCCACCAAGCCTGCTGACTTTCGCTCCGCTATCTCCACTGCCTCGCCCAGCATGCCCAAGCCCGGCCCGACTGCGCACTGGCAGCTTGAGCCAGCCGAAACCTGGCTCGCCCCCAACGACAGCCTCCAGTTCCGTCTCGTCGGCTTCGATGCCAAGGGCACCCCTACAGGCGAAACGCCCCCCAAGGCGAAGTTCGCAGTCAAGGGAATATCCGGCGGCATGTCCGGCACCGGCCTGTTCCGCGCGGGCGGCAACCGCATCCAGGCTGGCTTGGTAACTGCCAGAATTGAAGAGACCACCCTCAACTCGCGCGTTCGCATCTTCCCGGCCCTCCCCTACGAGGAGGACTTCGAGTCACTCAAGGCCGACCTGCCCCCTCCCGGCTGGATCACCTCTAAGCTCAAGGCCATCGTCACCGAACACGATGGCAACAAAGTCCTGCGCAAGCTCGCCGAGCGCCCGGCCCCGCCCTTCGCCCGCCTCCGCTGCTACATGACCCCCGCCCTCGAAGCTGGCTACAGCGTCCAAGCAGACATCTTCGGTATCACGAAGAAGAAACGCTTCTTGCCCGACATGGGCCTGATCAACAGTCGCTATCTGCTGATCATGATCGGTAGCTCGGAGCGTACTCGCCGCTTGCGCCTCGTTTCTTGGGCCCCCGTTCCGCGCATCATCCAAGAAGTCGAGTTTCCCTGGCAAGGCGATGCCTGGTACACGGCCAAGCTGCACGTTTCGATCGCCGAAGGCGTCGGTACCATCAGCGCTAAAGTCTGGAAGCAAGGCACCGACGAGCCCGCGGCTTGGTCCATTCAGATGAAGGATGACCATCCGAACCCCGCCGGCAGCCCCGGCCTCTATGCCTACGCCGTCGGCGTTACCTCCAAGTCCAAAGGGACCGAAGTTCTCTTTGACAACGTCATCATTGACCGTCCTTGAACCAAGCAACTGAGACACACCCTATGAATTTCCACCAGACCACTTTACTCTGCGCCCTGCTCGCCATCGCCGGTCAGTCTGCAGACTGGCCCCATTGGGGCGGCGGCTCCGGCCGAAACATGATCAACACCGTCGAGAAGAACCTCCCGGATGATTGGGACGTGAAGTCCGGCAAAAGTGTAAAATGGAAGGTCAAGCTCGGCTCGCTGACCTACGGCAGCGCCGTCGTTGCCGATGGCCGCGTCTACATCGGCACCAACAACGAAGCCCACCTCGACCCGAACGTAAAAGGCGATAAAGGCAACATCGTCGTCGTCGCCGAGAAGGACGGCTCCTTCCTTTGGCAAGCCGTGCACGACAAGCTCTCTGCCGGGCGCGTAAACGACTGGCCCCATCAGGGCATCTGCTCCACGCCACAAGTTGTCGGCGACCGCCTCTGGTACCTCAGCAATCGCTGCGAAGCTACCTGTGCCGATGTCAACGGCTTTGCCGACCAGAACGACGGCATGACCGCCGAGACCTACACCGCCACCGGCCACGCAGACGTCATCTGGTCCTACGACATGATCGAAGAGCTCGGCGTCTTTCCTCACAACCTCGCCACCTCCTCCCCGCTCGTCGATGACGGCATCGTCTTCCTCATCACTGGCAACGGCGTCGACGAAGGCCACTTAAATATTCCCGTCAACTCCGCCCCCAGCGTTGTCGCCTTTGACGCCAAGACCGGCGAGTTGCTCTGGGAGTTTGCCGTCGAAGAGCGAATCCTGCATGGCCAGTGGTCCTCCCCCTCCATGGGCATCGTCGACGGCCAGAAACAGATCTACCTGCCTGGCGGCGATGGCTGGCTCTACGCCCTCAGCCCCAAGGACGGAAAACTCATCTGGAAGTTCAACTGCAATCCCCCTGATGCAGTCTGGGAGTTGGGCGGCTATGGCACCAAAAACAACCTCATCGCCACGCCTGTCTTTGCTGATAACGTCGTCTACATCGGCGTTGGCCAGGACCCCGAGCACGGCGTCGGCATCGGCCATCTCTACGCCATCAACGCCAAAGGATCCGGCGACATCACCAAGACCGGCGCCCTCTGGCACCGCGGTAACGACGAGTTCGGCCGCACCATCAGCACCGCCTCCGTGCTCGACGGCCTCGTCTACATCGCTGATATTTCCGGCATCCTCTACTGCCTCGACCAAAAGACCGGCAAAGCCCACTGGAGCCATGACCTCAAGAGCGCCGTCTGGGGCTCCACCATGGTCGCAGACGGAAAAGTCTACATCGGCGACGAAACCGGCAAGATCAACATCTTTGCCCATGCCAAGACCAAGCAACACATCCGCACCATCGACATGCGCGAGACCGTCTACGGCACCGCCACTGCTGCCAATGGCGTACTGTACATCGCCACCAAGACTCAGCTGTACGCAATTGCGGCGGAGTAACGCGGTGTCTCCCCAAGAACAGCTCGCCCAACACCTCCGCGAAATCCTTGACTGGCACTTCAGCCCCGATACCGGCTGCCCCTTCTGGCTTGACTGGGCCGCCGACCAAGGCTGGGACCCGCGTCGAGAAATCACCAGCTTTTGCGAACTCCGCAAATTCCCACATTTCGAAGACGACTGGCTGCGCTTCGAAGAACCAGAGCGCTGGGTGCCGCAGAAGTACAAAGGGCGCCCGTTCAACATCTTCGAGACCGGCGGCACCACCGGCATGCCCAAGCAGCGCATTGGCTGGGACGACTACAAGCACGACTACGAATCCTTCGGCGACACCCTCTCCGACGACGACTTCCCCCGTGGCACCAACTGGCTGATGATCGGCCCCACCGGGCCGCGCCGCCTGCGCCTGTCCATCGAGCATCTCGCCAACTACCGCGGCGGCAGCTGTTACTTCATCGACCTCGACCCACGCTGGGTCAAGCGGCTCATTCGCAATGGCGAGCACAAGCAGGCCCAGGCCTACATGGAGCACGTCGTCGACCAAGCAGTCACCATCCTCAAGCACCGCAAAGTCTCTGCCCTGTTCACCACCCCGCGGCTGCTCGAAGCCCTTGGCGAGCGCATCTCCCTGCCCCACTGCGGCATCAAAGGCGTCTTCTGTGGCGGCACCGAAATGAGCCCCCAAACTGTCCGCTTCATCGTCGAAGAAGTGCTCGAAAACAAAGTAGCCTTCAAGCCCGTCTATGGAAACACCCTGATGGGCCTGGCGCACAGCAAGAAGCTCACCGCCGCAGAAAACTACGAAGTCACCTACTATGCCCCACAGCCCCGCGCCGTCACCCGGGTTGTGAATCCAGACGACACTGACCAGACCGTCGCCTACGGAGAATGGGGCCGCGTCGAGCTCACCACCATGACCCACGAGTTCTTCGTGCCACGCTTCCTTGAGCGCGACGAAGCCGTCCGCTGTCCCCCCATCCCAGGCTATCCCTGGGACGGAGTTGGCCAAGTTCGCCCCTTTGGTGCCAGCAAAAAGAAGATTGTCGAAGGTGTCTACTAAACCCATCCACAGCTGGCCCGACACGATCCAACTGCACGAGACCGCAGGCTCCAGCAACGACCTAGCCAAGGAGCTAATCGCCAAGAGCGAGCCACTTGCTCCAGTCACCCTGATTTGGGTCAAAAACCAGACTGCAGGCCGTGGCCGTCGCCAAAACCGCTGGCAGGCCACCACCGGTGCCCTCACCTTCTCCATCATCCTCGACACCAAGGCGCTCAAGCTTCGGCCTGAGACCTGGCCGCTGATCTCGCTCGCCTCTGGGTTAGCCGTTCGACGCGCACTGCAGCAGCTACTGCCCGACGCCCCCCTCTCGGTTAAATGGCCCAACGACGTCTACATCGCAAATCGCAAGATTTGCGGCATCCTGATCGAGGCCTCGCCAGCCAAGCTAAACGCCCTGATTCTCGGCATCGGCGTAAACGTCAACAATCCAATTACTCCCACTGCGGACATCGCAACCAGCGCCATCTCCCTGTGCGAACTACGCAACGACCTCTCAGTCACCGACGTCCTTTCAGCCGTCCTCGATGCCCTGCAAGCCGGAATTTGCGAACTCCGCAACTCTCCGGACTCCGTCGTTTGCGAACTCCGCACCTGCTCGTATCTGACTGGTCGCAAAGTAACCATTTCCACAGAGCACGACAGCACCACCGGCATCTGCCGCAACGTCAATGCCGACGGTGCCCTCGTGCTTCAGACCCCAACCGGGTTTTCCGCTCATGTCGCCGGCACCGTCACGCTGACTTAATGGATCTGCTCCCCCTCACCGTGTGTCCGGCTCATTGCCCCGCACCAAAACGTGAGTAGCATCCTATCAAGGAAGACTTCGTTGGATCAGTCCAGAAAGCGAGTGGTGAGCAGCGGTCTGCTTCCCCCGTGTGGCCTGGCCAAAGCGCTGGAGCGTTTCGGCTTCGTCCAAGCGGTCCCAGTTCGTAGCCCAGCGCGGGCACAGCATCTGATTTTGCGGCACCGCGTTACGAATTATTGGGCCGGGGACTTAGAGCGATCGTATCCTGAACTTGGGCTGGAGGAGTGCTATTTGTACGGGTATGGCTTCCTCTCGAAGGATCTGTGGCAGATCCTTCACCCAAAGACGGATGAACCAATTGAGGCGCTCTGAGAGTCGCTCGGCGCAAAAAGGGCATTCGTATTTACAAGACCGCCGCGGGCTTTGAGCAGACCTTGTCAAAGGGGAACGTTTTTAGGAAATCATCGTGGCCGCGTCAAGAGCCATGGGTGCGATGACCCGTAAATTCCTATTACGCGAGCTCTCTTATTTTGGTAATCTTGTTGCGACAGTGGAAGCACGGCAGCAGTGTTTGAAGGTGCTGACCGACGCAGGGAGACTTGACGTGGACCTCGTTGATTCTGTAGAGTATGTCTCTTTGAATTAGCAGAGCTGTGCCCACAATACGCCAGCTGAGGTTCGGCTCCTGGACCCCTTTGATCCGGTCTGGGGGACAGAACCCGGTTCGAACATCTGTGGAACTGGACCTATCGGTTCGAGGCCTACACACCAAAGCCCAAGCGAAAGCTCGGCTACTATGCGATGCCAGTGCTCTGGCAGAGCAGATCGTGCGCTGGGCAAATGCCGCAGTTGCCGACGGCCACCTGACCGTGACTTTTGGATACGCCATCGGACGGCTGGATGAACGCGAGTATCGAAAAGCGGCCGAGCTCGAAGTCGTTCGCTTGGCCAGATTTCTGGGCCTTGGCGAGAATTGCTGGGACGCGTCTATCTGATCCCCCGCATTGAGTGAGTCTTCAACAGGACGTAAGCTACTCCGATAGGCGGACGGCGCTTATTAGCACAGGAAGGCGTCAGAACATCCGCTTTGCCGGATGCGGGCGAGCCGCTCGCGGTCCCAGCTTGCGTATCGCCGGAGCCAGCCCACTCTATCCTGCGTCTGGCACCTCGTCGGACTGTACGTCAGCAGGCGGTGCGGAGTTCGCAGATCCGCGAAATTTGAGCCAGATCCACCAATAGGATGCGACGCTCAAGACGGAGAACGCCTGGCCGAAACCCGTGTGATAGATCTCGAACCGGGCAGCGTCGACCCAGAACAACAAAAACATCAGCGCGACGAGCCGAATCTGATTGATGGTGAAGGCAAATAGTAAGCCGCTGAGCAAGCCAAGCGCTCGCTCGCGCCAGCTGACCGGAAACGGCAGCATGGTCGCTGTGAGTAAGAGGTACATGAGCAGGCCATTACACCCGTACTCCACGTTTGCATTGCGCGTGACGTCATTCCAGATCAGGACCACCTTGCGGCCTTCACTCGAGGCCTCGAGCCCTAGCATGCGCATGAGCCCTGAGGTGACATCGGCAGTCCGGTAATCAATCATCCACTGCTGCTCGGTAAAGATCGAAACCGCGGTCACGAAGAGGGCAATCAACCCCACGGAGATGCCGAGAAACCAAAGCGGATCTGCGGTCAGCGGCCGGTCTTCTAGCACTGTTTCAGTCATGACTGCTTTCCTCCGATTGGCTGAAACGCCGGGTGAGCGCGTAGGCGATCAATGTCGCGAGCATCGGCCAGACGGCAAAATTCAAGCCGCTCAGGAGGGTGACTTCGTTTTTCATGGGCGCGTAGGATCCGCCAAAATACTTGATCGATCTGTGATAGGCATACAATGCGTGCACAATGCTTTGTGCCCAGTGCAGCAGCACGACAATCATTCCTGCGCAGCTGATTCGTAGCGCGAGGGTACGCAGTGAGCCGATCGGGAGCAGCAGGACCAGTGCAGGAGCGAGCAGAATGGTGTAGTAGGACGTGGTCTCCAGGAGCGGTTTGGCCGTGCCGCTCAACGCCTGGGCGGATTGGTTGAGAAACTCATCCGCACCAGTGGCACCGGGTTCGACCAACGGTTGAAGCAGGGAGATAAAGGGCTGGCTTACCGCATGCATCAGAGCAACCACGGTGGCCCCAAGACCTGTTTCTACCCAGACGATGCTGGCAACCAGCAGATAGCCGACGAATCGCCCGATCGCTGTCGCAAGCTCTCGGGCGGGTAAGCTACGAATGTCTCGAATGTCAGCCATGCGGGTGCCTCATTGCTAAAGAACTGCGCTCAAACTAACCACTGTGCCGGCATAAAGTTGGCGACGTCTCTCGGGGTGATGATGTGCTTGGGCAAGTAGATCACGGAATCCAGCACTTCGCCCCTGAACCAGCGGGCAGCCGCACGGACCGCGATCGCAACGCAGCCCTCCGCAGACTGATAAGTGATCGCGAGAGCTTCTCCAGCCATAATCGAGTCCATGCCAGTCTTGCTGTTTCCAGCCGCGACGATGATCAAGTCGGAGCGCCCCGCCTTTTTCACGGCTTCGAGCGTGCCGGTCATGGAGAAGCCGTCTCCGGCAAGAATGATGCCCTTCAGGTTGTCGCCATGCTTGGTCAGCCAGACCGAAACGAGCTGCATGGTGCCTTCGGTCTCGAGGTTTGCGTTATCCATGGCGAGCAGCTTCATCTCCGGCGCGTAGCTTCCTAACTCCGTGATGGGGGCAAAGGAGCGCGCGCAGAACGGTAACGTGCCGGGTATGTGGCGTACAATCGCATAGATTCCAAGTGTCTGTAGCTCAAAACTAATGTCGTGGACGAAGCCAAGGCGCGTCAGGTGCTGTACCGTGAGCATTGGCGTACCAAGCTTGGGCTCGCGCCGATGATAGAACTCGTCGATCGTCTGCCCCAACATCATCCGCACCAGTGACTGCCGGGTGACATTGGCAATATCGTCCTCGCCGACTTTTTCCCGTCACGCATCACCGTAACCCGATCGGCAATGGTGAAAATCTCCGGCAGATGATGCGAGATGTAGATAATCGACATCCCCTGCGCCCGAAGCTTGTGAATAATCTCGGAAAGCCGTTCGAACTCGCTGTGCGACAAGGCCGAGGTCGGCTCATCCATCACCAGAATATTTGGCTTACGCCCGAGCACCTCGGCAAGCTCGACGAGCTGCGTCTCGTGCTGGCTGATCTCCTTGATGCGCGCCTCCAGGTCCAGATGCTCTAGGCCCACCTGCTTAAGACAGCTCCGCGCTTCTTCGGCCAGTGCCTTGCGATTCACTAGCCCGAAAGCAGAAACCGTCAGGCGACCCACCAGTAAGTTTTCCCCGATGCTGATCGGCTGCGCCGTGCTCAGCTCTTGGTAGACCATGCCGATTCCGCACGCCGCTGCCTGGGCAGGCGACTGCAGTGAAACTGGCTTGCCGGCCACAAAAGTATGCAAGGTGTAATCCGCTAACGCCCCTGCCAGCATCTTCATAAGCGAAGATTTTCCTGCGCCATTCTCCCCCATCAGCGCCCGGATCACACCTGGCCGCAACGAAAAATCTACTCGATCAACCGCCAGCTTACCGGGATATTGCTTCGAGACCTGCTCCATGCGCAGGGCGCATTGGGTCTCCTCACCTACTATGCGTCCTCTATGGCTGCTGGGGAATGGATTGTGCTGCTATTTTTGCATGTAATCGTGGCGCCCGTATGCATGTACCGTGCCATTGCTCCGCGGGATTTTTGCACCGGAGGTGTGGATTGTACAAGTGCCGTTGACAACGGGGGCGCGGCGCACAGCGTATGCGCAGAACCAACCTAACTCTACCATTTCATTATGTTTCGAATCATTGCCATCGCGCTTTCTTGCCAGGTGATAGGGCTAGCCGGGGCGGCCACACCGCTCAGCAGCTTCGAAATTGATTTTCAGAAGCTCGCCACACATAAGGTCCAACGCTACGCCGTAGGGACCCAAATCGCCCTCGGTGACAGCGTGCGCTCGATCGAGAGCGAAGCGCGCCTCACCCTACAAACGAAGGTCCGCGACGACGACGTCATTCTCCAGGACTCGCGCAACCTCTATAGCCAGGACGAAACGGTGAGCATAAAGGGCGCACGCGCAGCATTGCTGTCCTTGCAGACCTTCGTGATTCGGCAAGGCAGCAGCAAGGTCGTCGGCAAGTACCACGACGGTAAGCTCTACACCAAGGCGAACGATCGCACCGTAGCCCGTAACTTCCCAGCTGATACCGTCACCGAAGCGTTTCTGCTGCGCGTGATTCCCCAGTTGCCCCAGCAAGTCGGCGCTGCCTTTACCTTCAAAAGTTACGCCGATTCACGACTGCGCCAGAGCAGCGGCCACTCCCTCTACTACGTGGCCTGCATGGCAATCGAACCGACTCGTGTATTTGGCGAGAAAGTGGAGTGCGCCCGCTTTCAGGTATCTGTTCCCAAGCCATTCCAAGTGTACGTGGATCGCCAAGGCCGGGCTCGGAAAATTGTACATGGCGGCGAGACAGTGCTCTACCTCGTGCTGTCTGACAAAGATACCGAGCCGTCACCGCCCGTCGCGGAAAAGGCCGCGGACGAACTGCCAGACGCAGAAGCAAATGACGTGCCTATCTCACCAGCCTTTGCGAACTCCGCAGAACAGATTTGGATCAATCAGCAGACCGCCCGCGAGCGAGCAACCAGCGCCTTAGCGCTGGACGCGTGCGTCCTGGCTATTCAGACTGCCCTCCCCAATGCTCGCGTCGTCCCGTCTCTGGACGACCTGCCGCTCGACGTCGAAGGCGAAGTCACGATCGAAGACCCTGGGGCCAGCTTTTCTTCCTTTGTCATCAGCAAGTACAAGAGCGCCAAGCTCTGTGCCGAGATGAACCTGCACGACCGCGACAATACCGACGTCATAGTCGATGGGGTCTATCACATCTATCCGCTCGCGACCGATCCCGAGCAAGGCGCCTGCGATAAGGTGCGCCAAGCCTGGCGCAGTTTCAGCCGCTAAGGGCCGAAAGCCCCGAGGTCTATGGTGCCTGGATTGGAGCGAGATCATTGAAGCGCGCCAGCAAGTTCTGCCTCTGCCGTTCTTCGTACTTGGCCATCTTCAGGGTTTTCAGGACTGGCACCAGTGTGCGTGAGTCCTCCCCGACCTTCTCGTCTATCTTATGCACCGCGTCATCGTACTTGGCGTAGGTCTTACGCAACGCTGCGAGTTGCTAAACAGACCGTTGTTGTCTGGGCATTGCCCCGTCATCAGCGCCACACGGGATGGGGTGCAGGACGGACAGGCAGAGTACGGAAAGGTACCCCATCCAACCAGACAAGAAGATTCTAGACAGGATCACAGAATCGACAGGATTAAATCTTTCACTGGGAGCGCCCGCGCCCGCCAGCCCTATCTGATAAAATAATTTGAGCAAGGATTTTTTAGGGCCACAAAAATAGAAAGCTGCATCTCATTTTATTGTCCTCCAAATCTTCTTGTCTAAAATCTTTTTAACCCTGTGATCCTGCCCAAAAAACTGTCCCTTTGCCAGCTACGCCTTACTCGCCTTCTTCTTTATCGCCCCCAGGGCTCTGTATTTGTCCTCAAAAGTCTTCACTTGGCAATTGGTTATTCGTTGGCTGCGTCTGCCTCCGGCTGTTGGCAAGTCCTTTTCTCCATCAGCGCCCCGCGAATTCTACGCGGAGCCTGCCCGCCCTGGCGCTTGATAAACGTGCTGAACTGCGCCAGGTCTAGATAGCCAAGATCGGCAGCAATCGCCTTGATCGGAATGGTCGTGTCAGTTAGCAACCGGATTGCCCGCTCCGCCCGGCGCTGCTGAATGTAGGCCCCAATCGTACAGCCTAGATCAGCGCGAAACAGCCGGTTTAGATAGTTATGGCTCAGCGAAAACTCCCGGCAAATGCGCGCTACCTGAAAGCGTTCGGCCAGATGCAACTCGATCCATTCCAAAAGCGGCCGCATGACCGGATGCGAGTAGGCGTCGTCGTCTGCCGTCCCGCACTCGGCGATCGTATACAGTAGGTCGTGCAGCCGCACGTTCGCTCGCGCCGGGTCCGTCGCCCGAAACCGAATCACCGATTGCAGCGTGCGAAAGCAGCTCCCAAACTCGCCAGCCAACTGCTGCATACGTGGAACTCCCAAGGCATCCTCGCCAGGTGGCGGCACCTGAAAATGCACAAACCCATGGCTGCCCCCAGGCTCAAAGGGATCGTAGACAAGCCGAACTGCCGGCGGCACCAGGCTGCATGCCCCCGGCCTGATCGGGAACTCAGCGCCGTCCACCGTCAGGGTGCCGTGGTACGTGTACAGATGCAGGCACCAACGATCCGGCAGGTAGTACTCACTTTGCCCCGCCGGTTGAGTGCCCGAGCCGGCCATCGTGATCTGCGGACAGTGACCGAGAGATATCTGTGTGATTTCTGACAAGCGATAGTGATTCCTGATAACTTGCTCACGCGAAGGAATTCAGTATACGTGAGTTCATACACAATGACAGCAGAAAAGTAGCTAACTCCACAGAGAACTTTCCTATGAGCCATCCCTCCCTTTCCTCCCTGACACCGGAACAAATGACGTTCTATCGCAAGCAGGGCTATTTGCTGCTCGAGAATGCTGTCAGTGAAAAGACCCTCGAGCTTTCTCAGCTGGTCTTGGAGCGCTGGGTGGCTGCCATGGCTGCCAGATGGCAGACAGAAGGGCGCATCAACGACACCTTGTCAGATACCCCATTCAGCACGCGCTTGCTCGCTTTGTGGGAAGCCGCAGGGCGCCCCGGTTACAATCGCAGCCCTAGGCGAGAGCTCGTCAGCCCCGAAATGTTTGACATCCTAAAAGCTCCAGAACTCGTCGATATCGCCCAAGACCTGCTTGGCACCACTGAAGTCTCCGCCCATGGCATCTTCAACGCCCGCCCCAAGCTACCCTCACAATCCTGGACCGATACGCCCTGGCATCAGGACGCACAGTATTTCCGCGATGCGGAAAGCATCCACGTACCGACCATGTGGTTTCCACTGCAGGACGTCTCCCCCGAGAACAGCTGCCTACAAGTCGCCCCCGGCCTGCAGAATGGCAAGCTCCACAAAGGCTACGACGACCCCGAGACCGGCTTCCTCGGCGTAACTCCAGAGGTGCGAAAGACGCTAGTGGGTAAGCCGATCGAGATGAAGCGTGGCGACGTGCTGCTATTCACCCAGATGACCCCACATGGGGCAATGCGCAATAGGAGACAGGAGGTTCGCTGGTCGATGGATCTGCGCTTCGAATCGACTGACACTCCTACCAGCGGCGGTAAAGAATACGGCTTTATCGCTCGCAGTTTGCGCGCGCCGGAATCCGTCTGCGACTACCAAACTTGGCGCACTCAGTGGGGCGCAGATTTGGGGAACGGCTATTGAGTAGATCGTATTGACGCCCAATCTGAACCTCGTCAGTTGACCAACTGAGAGACTCAACCAATCAGCAGGGCAGCGGACTTTCATGTCTAAAATCACTATCCTCGAAATTCTTGAAGCGAAGAAACAGGGCCGTCAGTTTCCCGAAGTTTGCACCAGCGATCTCAATGAGGCCGTAGCCTGCGCCGAGGCCGGCGTCGAAATCGAAATCGTCCGAGCGGCAGTCACTGCCGAGATCGCCAAGCGGCTGGACATTGCCCTCATCTCGATGGGCAGCAGCAGTGAAGGCGGCCGTCCAATACCTCTTCGCCACCGACGCCCTGGGCACCAATACTGGTCACATCCCCCGCCACGCCAAACTCTACTGCAACATTGGCGAAGAAGAAGCCCGCGTCCCGCACCTCCGCATCGACGCCTTCCAGGCCCTTGCCGAAGACGTCCGCAGCGGTGCCTACCCGGGGCCAAGCGCAGCCTCCGAATAGAGGACGACGAACTCGCCACCTTCATCGCCAGCCTCGAATAGTCAAAGCACCTTCTGCGTCTCCCAGCTCGAGACATATCCGTAAGCCTTGGCGGCCAGCAGGCCCCGACCAGAAGAAGCTCTCCCGCAAAGACTCTGCTGCCGAAGTTTCGTGAAATACTGATTGGTAATTCCTTGGTGAGTGAGCGGTAGAAGATCAAATCGATTGCCCACAAAGCGTTCAATCAATAGCGCAATCTGGTTCATCCAGGGAGGCTAGGCTGGTGATGGAAAGATAGAGGACGATCGCTACTTCGTTGGCAACCCGATTACGGACTCCCATGAAGTGAGTAAACTGGGTTACCACACGAACCTCTACCTCGGGCACTCGCTATTCGTGATGCAAGCGCTTTTCATACTGGTGGGAACAGTCGACTATTTCGCGTTCAATGACTGCACCGAGTTGGGGTTCGAAGAATCAACGACAGGCTAGTCGTTTGGTGCCACTAAAGGTTTGACGCCGTACTACAAATTCGCAATTTTAATTCCCTGCGCTCGCCAATTTTCTGCCTACGGTGACCTACTCTCGGCAACGACACGCCTGCCCCCCACCAGCCAACTTGTTGGGCAAGAATATGACATAAAGACGATAACGGTAGATTCGTGGACCTGCTACATCGTCGGCACTGCCATAGTGGCAGCCTAGCAGCCAGTTACCCTCGGCTTGCCTCAGGCGCCGTAGCCTGGTCTGGATGGGTAATGGCAATATTCGGACGGGCTTTGCAGTTACTGGGGCGTCGGCGAACGGAACAGCCCGAGACGGATGACCGTGGCAACAGTGAATCATAGGAGGACTGAGTACCCCACAGTTCCCTCGCTTAGGGCTCTGCCCGTTCTTTCGCTGCCCTCCCACACCAAGCCGAAAACCACAATTCCGGCGGTGAGCAAACGAGATGAACAGGATAACCATCCTCCACGATACGATCGAGTATTTAATTCCCAGATCGCCGGTAATGACTGTGTCCCGCCCGGACATCGCTGAGATCCCTTGCTACACGCTGGACTTGATCACGACAGACGAGCAGCGCGTGTTTTTGAAGCTTTCAGCAGGCCACTCCATCGAAATGTCCGAGGCGGATGCAGGTTGGGTTGAGGTCCTCCCATGGTTGAGCGCATCCTACAATCTGGAGCGGGATTGGCGATCCGTAGCTTTCCCGGTACCGTTCGATACCGAGATTCATCGACTGTGGCCGTTGTAGCCCGACAAGCGGATGCAGGGAACGGCTAGCGTCAGCCCTGCACCAAGCGTTATTCGCAATCGCAGCAAGGTAAATTTCTGCGCATTTACTTGACACCTAATGGTTTACTCACCAATGAAACTGATCATTCGCAATCTTGATCGCAGCACCTCTGAAAAAGAAATAAGAGCTCTTTTCACAGAATTTGGCACTGTCCAGTTCTGTAATTTAGTTTTAGACAAGAAGACAGGTGAATCCAAGGGATTCGCTTTTGTGGAAATGCCGAAGCCAGGCGACGCCAAGGTCGCAGTGAAAACCTTGAATGGCACCACCCTTGCTGGCAGCAAGGTTCGCGTCAAGAAGGCTGAGACCAATGCAACAAAGTAGCAGTTGAAATCGACGACGCCCTAAACGGCACACTGGGAGTGAATCAAAAGCTATGACCCATGAACAACCAAATAACCCGCTGCATGGCGTGACACTGGAGAAAGTTGTCACGAGGCTGGTAGAACATTACGGCTGGGATGGACTGGCCGAGAGAATTAACATCAACTGCTTTAACAGTGATCCATCAGTAAAGTCAACATTGAAGTTTTTACGCAAAACCCAGTGGGCGAGGGACAAGGTGGAAAATTTGTACATTTCAACATTCTAACCTTGCGAGGTACCTCGCAAGGACCGCGCCCTGCGCTGGCGCTGGTTGCCTGAGGGCGAACCATGAGCACTTCAATAGTAATCATGGCGATTCTCTTCGTCGCCCCACTGCTGGTGGTCGTTATATTCGGTATTTCGTTACTTGTCAGACCGCCCTTTAATTGGCTTTCATCACAGGAAAACCCAATAAACAAGATGCTTACTGGGCGTGGAGTTGATCGGGCACGCCGGCAGAAGGTGGTCGGGTTGTGCATGTGCGTTGTGCCCTTGATAAGAATAGCCGAAATGATTGAAACAATCATCCGGGCATCATGACCAGCGAATTGTGCGGTTGTAGGCTTCGGACACGAAAATTATGAGGACAAAAAGCAGGGTTCGGAGTTAACCGAACGGCAGTGTTTAGAACGGGTGTGTTTATCGCGGACCGATGGGACTTGAACCGCAAAAGCTGATGATTTATCTTGGGGCGCGGACAAGACCCGCGCTAGTAGCAGTCCGTGGTCAAGGGGAAGGTGTGGAGACTCGCTGAACTGCCACAAGCAGAGGGTACTCAGGTACGCCCTGCGGCCTTTCCCACTCGCGTGCCAACAGAACGTCTCAGCCATTTGACAACAGCCACCACCGACTGACATCGTTGGCTATTGCGACTCGTGATTGGAATTTTAGCAAATGAAATGCTACTTATATTAAGCAAGGTTCTTCCAAAATTCGACAAAAGGCCTAAAAAATGAAAAGCGGGCTGCATACCTTTCAATTCAACATCGTGAATCTGCGCATGGATCGCAATGCGATAATCAATGTGATGCTGCTGGCAATAAGCGTTTCACTGGCCGTGTTTATTCATCCATTGGCTCTGCTGATCTGGCCGTTCTTTTTGGTACTTGATGACGTACTCTTTTTTCAGTGCCGGCTGGACGGTCTTTGACACCGAGATCATGATCCAGCGGGCCTATCTATTTACCCACACACCGCACGATGAACAGTCTGGTTTCGGCCGTGACCTCGGGTTCAATCTATACGATGGCTATCTCACCGAAACGCGAGAATAGGCACAGATCGAAAAATGGAATTTCATGATCGACCAACTTGGCCTGAAACCCGGTTATCGATTGATCGATATGGGCTGTGGCTACGGAGACTGGCTCATCAGAAATCGTCCTAGCGCCGGCGAGCAAAATACTCAACAAAAAAAAATGCACTTCTAACACCTTAGTCCATTCCGGTGTTCGCTCTAGCATTCCCCGGAAAGACAATCAATTTAGTGGGCCGCTCCGCAGTCCAGTTCCCCTCCGCTTCTCTAGGGAAGTTCCCATGATCCCTGCAAAATCAAGACGCTTTACCCTGATTGAGCTTCTGGTGGTGATCAGCATCATCGCCATCTTGGCCAGCTTACTCCTCCCGTCCCTCTCTAAGGCCCGGGAGACTACTCGGCGCGCGGCCTGCACCAACAACCTCAGGCAAATCGCGATCGCCTACATTGGCTACAGTATCGATCACGACGATTACGTGCGCAACAACGAATGGATTGGTGCCGCCCGCACCAAGCCGGTCTATGCGAATTCCAGCCCGGTTGACTTTCGAGACGTCGTTTACCTTGGACGCGATCCAGATAACTACCTGGAGCCATATCTGGTCGAAGACGATAATGGGGTCTATAACTGTCCGGGCTCGACCTTCCCGCAGGGGCTGGATGCCTTTGGCACGAACGTCTGGTGGACCAACGGCGTCTCCACCTATCAGGGCTTTACCCCTTACAACTTTATGACCCGCAAGATCAATTCCAACTACGTCTGCACCCCCGCTCGCGACGCCGCTTTCGGCTGGGACGATTTCTCTCTCAAGCCCATCTTCTCAGATCCCATCATTGATATGACCGCCTGGGATATTCCCGGCGGCAGGTGGGATTTACATGCGGCCACCATTCACGGCGACATTGGCATCCTGCCCGTTCTGATGTCCGATGGCCACGTCAAGCAATTCGACCGCACGCCCTTTTCCCACCAGTGCCCACAGAATGACGGCTGCTCCGCGTGGGGATCTGCTTACGGTGGTGGGCCCGTATACGACGCGCTGATCATGGAGTAGAGAGATGAACATATTCCGCAAACTGCGTGTGATCGCTATGGGCTTCTTGCTCACGACACTGCCAGTCATGTTGGGCTGCGCCAAATCGGCCCAACTCGAGGACTGGTTGACCATCTAAGCGGACCAAGTCGTCCGCCTCACACAGGAGGACGGCGCGGTCATACAAGACAATGGCGAGGTCGTGGTGATTGCCTGCACACATAGGCCTGGAGGCAACCAAATAATCGTAGTTGGCGGTAGTTTCACGTGCTACAGAGCAAGACTGCTGACCTGCAATGGCTTCGCGTCAATCTGGCTCCACAATCCAGCAGGAGAAGCAGTCTACCAAGCCCGCGGTCAGAGAGCCTGCTCCGGTCTTGACTACGAACCTGATTATTGCGTAATCGGGACGAGAGCGTGTCGGGGCTCTAGCTGTTTTCGCAGGTGCCGTCATTGCCCGCACTCAGGCCGTGTGCGCACTCCTCCCGAAGCGCTTGCGAACTCCGAACTCCTGAACTGGATTCTAGATGAGTTCGAACAAGGACAACGGTTTGGCCCATTGGCAGCGAAACGGAAAAAAAACACCGATGAGGAGTCAGCTGAGTGAACTTCCGCTTGCCCCGCGAAGCCACACCCGCCGGGAGAATAGATCAGTCCGACTGTCCGAGACTCCGTCCGATCAGCCTGATCAAGACCGCTCAGTCGGATAAATTTCCTAATCCCAATCCTGTAAATCCTGTGATTCTGTCCAAAAACTCCTCATTCACCGGAGGCCGCCAGCCGGCCAAGTGACAGGGCCTGCTCGGTAGGCGCGTCGAACGGATCGGTCTACGAAGCGTGTTCGAACCCGGCAGGGAGACTCGCATAGGCGTGGATCGCGCTGACGCTCCAGCTCAGCCAACAACTGGTTGCGGAGTTCGCAACTGGTGTCGGTGTACTCCGGGTCCTCCGCCAGATTTGTCAGCTGATGTAGATCGCTGGCGCTCCCGTATAGCTCCACCCGCGGGCGTTTATCGAAACCACGCAGAAAGTTCGGGGTATGATCGGGGTCGGCCCGGTGATGGATCATCCAGGCCTTGGGATTGCGGATCGGCCAACGATCCAGGGCAAAGTTGTGGATGTAAAGGAATCAGCCGGTGCGCCGCGCCCGTTGCGGGTACGGCAGCTTCCATTCGCGGGCAAGAGCCACATCGCGCTCGCGACCAATGATGGCCTAATCGTCTTTGACAGCGGCTTCCCCCGTCACGCGCGGCCACAGGCTGGTGGCGGTCATCCCGGGCGCGGGTGCGCAGCTCGCGGCCTCGAGGAAGGTCGTGCCCAGATCCATCAGATTGGTCATTTCGTCAACCACCGTTCCAGCGGGGATCTGACCGGGCAGCCTGGCCCTGAGCGCGAATTCCGTGCCGATGTCATCGAGGTCGCACCTGGCCCGGGGAAAGCCTGGAATTCCGTGGTTGCCACTGACCACGATGAGAGTGTTGTCGAACTCCCCTAGGATCTCAAGCTCTTTCAGCAATAAGCCCACTCCGGCATCTACAGCATGGCACTCCCTCAGGTAGTCGGCCACATCCTCGCGCACGTTGTCCACGTCCGAAGAGCTCGCCGGCATGCCCCGTTCCAAGTCATCAGGCTCTAGTCCCCAGAGCCTGTGGCCCGAGCCCTTCTTCCAGTGCGATGGGTATTGGTCGGCTCCCACTAATAGCAGAATGACTGGTCGGCGTGGCGCTTGCCCAGAAGGCCGCGAACGTTTTCTCGCACTTCTGCGTACAGCGGTGCCTTGGCTGCCACCACAGATAGACCCGCGTCCATGGCAGCACAGGCGTCCTCGGAAAACTAACTAAAGCGCCTCCCGGCCTAGTTTAAGTAGTGGGATTCACACCCAAGGAGCCTCTTGGCCAGGCACGCCTGGCCCAAGGCTTTGTAGGTAGTTCGGGTGCGATAGCCGGCGGCGAGCACACGCGGAAAGGTTGGGATCTCGTCAACCCAGACCGCCCCTGCAGGATGGCCGCAAGGCGAGTCTGCCAAAAGTACCGCCCCGAGAGAATCGAGCTGCGACAAGGCGTACGGTGGGCGCTGGAACGACCGCATTGCTGAAGGGCGCTCGCTCGTGCGCGATTCGGGCGTTGGCAGGCGTGCGGCCGATTTGGTGCAGCGCAGACACGTGTGCCACGTCCTGTTAGGCGCGCGCATACCGACCCAGTCGTCGGCGAATGCGAAAAGAATGTTCGCCGGCAAGATTTCTTTCTTCTCTTGGTTCGACTCGGCAGTTCTGCGCAACGGGACATGGTGCAGGGCGTCCACCGAGAACAACCATAGAAGCTTGCGAGCCATTCATCAATGAGCCTCTCTCACCAGGCACAATCGGCAACTGCCCCATGACCCGAAAGGCGATCGCTATTCTGATTGCGCTCGTCGGTGTCGTGGCCGCGTCTGTGGCGCTGTGGCTGGATTCTGCAGAGCACCCTCCCCCACCGCCTGCGACTTACGTGGGCGCCAGCACCTGCCAGGCTTGTCATGAAGACGCCTTTCAAGCCTGGCAAGGCTCGGACCACGACAAGGCCATGGATCTCGCGACTGACGAGACGGTACTGGGCGACTTCAACGACAACACTTTCGTGGATCATACGGGACGCACCAGTCGCTTCTTTCGCGACGGCAGCGCCTTCAAAGTGGAAACCACGGGTGCAGATGACAGCTTGCAGACGTTTACCGTGGAATACGTGTTTGGGCACGACCCGCTACAACAGTATTTGATTCCGTTCCCCAACGGCCGCTACCAGTGCCTGACCATCGCCTGGGATACCAAAAAGAAACAGTGGTTTGACCTCTACGTCGGCCAAGATGTCCCGCCGGGCGACTGGTTGCACTGGACTGGACGAGCGCAAACCTGGAACACGATGTGCGCCGAGTGCCACTCGACCAACCTCCAAAAAGGCTACGACATGGAGACCGACTCCTACAAGACCACCTGGAGCGAGATCGACGTGAGCTGCGAAGCCTGCCACGGGCCCGCATCTAACCATCTCACCTGGGCGGCCCAGTCCAAGCGCAAGCGAGCCCGCGACACCACCTGCGGCCTTGAGACCCAGCCCAAGCTCTATGACTCCAAGGAGCATGTGGCCGCCTGCAGTAATTGCCACGCCAGACGCCAGATGTTTCAGGACATCAGCCACGCCTCGCGCCCGGACGAAAACTTCGCCACTGAGTTGCTCCGTGAGAATACCTACCACGCAGACGGCCAGATCAGGGATGAGGTCTATGTCTACGGGTCCTTTATCCAAAGTAAGATGTACCACAATGGCGTGAGCTGCAAAGACTGCCACGATCCCCACAGCCTCAAGCTCAAACACGAAGGAAATGCCCTCTGTGCACAGTGCCACGACCCAGCAGTTTTCGACACCAAGACGCACCATTTCCACGATGACAACGCGGGTGCCCAGTGCACCAACTGCCACATGCCGGAGCGCGTGTACATGGGAGTGGATTGGCGCGCCGACCATAGCATCCGGATCCCTCGCCCGGATCTCACGGCGTCGACCGGCTCGCCGGATGCCTGTAGCCGTTGTCACGATGACAAGCCGCTGGCCTTTAGTGTCGATGCCTTTCGCAACTGGTTCGGCGAGGACAAGCCAGACCATTTCGGGACCACCCTGGCCGACGTAAGGAAGAACGTCCCGGATGCCTTGACGCGCCTCGTGGCAGCCTGCCAAAACCGCGAACTCCCGGACCTGGCCCGGGCGACGATGGTGGCCGAGCTGATTCGCTACGATTCCCCGAAGGCCCGGCAGGCAATTGAATTCGCGCTGCGGGACGAGAGCCCGCTGGTGAGGCGTGCTGCGGTCAATGCTCTGGCAGAGGCCGCTCCCCCGGCGCTGCTCGTGCCCCTCCTGCGTGATCCAGTGGCAGGGGTCCGCACCGCAGCAGCGGCCGTTCTGGCCCCGCAGTCCGCACAACTCGTGGGTGCCCACCAAGAGGCCTTCATCGAGGCCAAGCGCGAGCTGATCCTCGCAACGGCCTACACCGGGGACATGCCAGGAAGCCGGCACAACTTAGCGAATCTCTACGCTGCAGTCGGAGACCATGAGGCCGCTGAGGCGCAATACCGAGCAGCCTTGAAGCTGGACGCCCGCTTTGTCCCCGCGGGTATGAATCTCTCGGTAATGCTCAGCCAGCAGGGGCGCAATGAGGAAGCCCGCAAGCTCCTCGAGGGCATCGTTGCCAACGACCAGAATTTTGGCGAAGCTGCATTCTCACTGGGGTTATTGCAAGCAGAGATGCGCGACTATCCAGCGGCCGTCGAATCCCTCCGTAAGGCCACAGTTCTGATGCCTCAGCACGCCAGAGCATTCTATAATCTCGGAAACCTAGAGTCCTTCTTAAAGCACAACGACGCTGCAGAAAGCGCGCTGAATACTGCCTTCTCCCTGCAGCCGGGAAACCCGCAGATCGTCCACGCCCTCGCTCAGTTCTATGTCCAGTCTGGGGACATCCAGGGTGCGAAGCTGCTGCTGGGCAGACTCGGGCACCATCCGCAAATCGCGCAGCAACTGGCTGCCGCCATCCAGGCGATGGAACACTAGAATGTCGAACAGCCAACCCGGAATCCCCAATTGCCAAATGAACACAGTGGAGCACTTCCGCTAACCTTGGTGATTGGACAATCCCTGCTGGCTATTGGGTATTCATGTCCTTTTTTCACTGGCGCAGTGCTGGCAGTTGGGCAGCAGTGAGTGCCGAACCCCGTTGCAGTCCGCACAGCTTTCGAACAGCGCGGTGCCACAAGCCGGGCAGGCATACGGCTCATTTTCCTGCTCACTTTGCGGCAAGATGATTTTATGGACAGTCCGCCTGGTCCAGAATAGAAACTTGCGCGGGCCAATCCGAATTGGGTACTCGCAGATTGGGCACAGAAACCGCTCGTAGGCCTCGCGGTATTGCTTGGTCAACCACTCCGTTTTCGGGAATGCGACCACCCGGATGAAATAGACCAGCAGCTTTGCTACTGCCACAAGCAGCACCAGAATTAGGATATACTTGAAGTACCTGGACGGAAAATACTCATGGATCACGCGAGAGACTTTTAGCAGCGTTGCCACGCCGTAGCCCAGGAACAATGGAAAGTAAATGCTGCTGCGCTTGCGGAGCAACAGAAATGCCCCAGCGGCTAATAACGGAATCAGAATCAGCAGTTGAAAGCAAGCCAGGCGCATCTGGTGTTTCGCCCGTAGCTGACGGTACTCCTCCTGTGCAGGCTTTCGCTGTTTTTCCAGCAGTCCTTCGGTGGCCAGCTGGTCGGCGGCCAGGGCACGCTTCTGCTCAGTCAACGTTGAAAGCTCGATATTGTGAGCCTGATACTGCTTTTGGCTTTCCAGGAAGTGCGACAGACTGCTGGACAACGTCTCCTGCTCCGTGGCGGAAAGTGCCACCGACTTTTGGATCGAAAGCTTCTGCAGCTCGATCAGTTGATTGATGGTCTTCTGCAGATTCCGGGAGCTGTCGCTCACCAGCTTCAATTCGGCCTGCTTGTTCGCGATGTTGCGCGCAACCCTGCCTAAGTCGCCATTCAGCCGCTGCTGCTTTGTGACCAGCTTCTGGTCGACATGGGCCTTCTCGATCACATCATACTGAGGCCCGGCGATGGACTGGATGTCTTTTACCAAAAAGCCGAGGACCCAGTAGACTAAAACCGCGAAAATCGCGGTGAACAGTCGAATCAAAAATCGGTGAACCCAGGGCCCTTTTGGCTGTGCCTTCGAACTCATCTCCGCCCTCCCCTTCCCGTGCTTGTTCGCCTGCTGATCAACGTATCGGCTTGGGGCGGATTTGCAAGGAATTGCGGCCGGCAAGCTAGTAAAAAAGGATCGACTCGAGTCGATCTTTTCGGTCCTTCCGCCAAACGGCTTTAACCGATTCCCAAGTCTGTGTCGCAAGGGAGTAGAGCGGCGCCGTATATGGTCAAAGAGGCCGCAACTGAGAGGCATAGACCGAAGACTCAATCTGGCGAAAGTGTGGTACATGTGGGCGCAGGTGCAGACGGCATGGCGACGCCCCCACGCCCACCGCCATGTAAATACACCAGCAGCGGCCATTCCTGTGCAGGATCGTAGTTCTTCGGCACATAGAGTGCAGCGGTCCGCTCCTGGCCGGCGACCATGGACGGCAGATTCACGATGTCGGCACTGCCTGAATAGCCGGAAAAAGCGAAGATCCCCAAGAGAAGTGAGGCACAAAAGCATTTCATGAGTGAGTCATCCTATCGACGCGGCGGCAAAACAGTCGCCAAGCCGAAGAGAGCGAAGGGCTATCAGTCTGAGGACTGATAGCCCTGAAGGTAGGGGGGCAGCACCCGTCTGTAGTCTGGTTAGTCCAAGACCCCTGGCAACATGCCAAGCGGGAAGGCAGCCGGTTGGACGCAGGTGCTGTCCAATTCTACCATCTTGCCTTCGTTGGACGACTTCTCGTAGGCATGCATGATCTCCAACACGTGATAGGCAAGTGTGCCGTCGCAGCGATGCGGCCGATCAGCCTGAATGGCCTGCGCCATATCGGCGACGCCAATGCCGCGCGAGTTGTCGCTGTAGCCATGGCTAAAAGCGGTGTCCTGCCAGTCCGGATTGCCCGGCCGGAAGACGCGTACCGGACCACCGAAGGTGTTGGGATCGGGAGCCTGCAAGCTCCCGTCGGCGCCATAGATCTCGATGGGGCTGTGCGTATGGCGATGTACGTCAAAGCTGACGCCTACCGTCACCACGCTGCCATTGGCGAAGACAAGCGTCCCGCTGTTATGCGTAGGGACATCCACCGGCAAGGCTTCCCCAAAGTGTTCCTTGCAGGTGGCTATGCGCGATTTGTAGCCTTTGGAGGTCACCGCAAAGACCTGCTTCACGGGACCAAGCAGATGGACCAGCGCGGTCATGTAGTACGGGCCCATGTCGAACATAGGACCGCCGCCAGCCTGGTAGAAAAAGGCTGGATTCGGATGCCATGACTCTGGGCCGCGGCCCATCATGAAGACCGTCCCCGATAGCGGGCGTCCGATCCAGCCATCGTCGATGAGTTTGCGGCAGGTCTGGTAGCCAGCACCGAGAAAGGTGTCCGGCGCACAACCCACGCGCA
>Ga0115566_10000402_pt1 | contig 37243 bp, 25 predicted proteins | sample COGITO_mtgs_1204_3_FD_87173 | JGI IMG/M metagenome (GOLD analysis project Ga0115566, IMG submission 87173) | Pelagic marine microbial communities from North Sea - COGITO_mtgs_120405 | ecosystem: Environmental > Aquatic > Marine > Epipelagic | place: Germany:Helgoland, sampling site Kabeltonne...
CGGCTGCAGTTCGCGGCTTAGTGTTTACCCCGATCCAGAACAGAATCTTCCCGACCAGCATCGACATCACGACTTTTACCGTTTCAGTCACTGACAGTGTGCCAGCGGTCGGCGAGCCAGAGGGTGCTCAAACGAGCGATGTAATCGTCCGCACCTTATCGATCAACGATTCGCCCGAACTGACCGGCACCATTGCAAACCAAACCGTGGATGACAACAAGTTCCTCAAGCCCTTTGAGAACACGCTGATTTTCGATGCGGATAACCACTTCGGCAATCCCAGCTATTGCCGCGGCGCTCGCGTGATTACGCCAGCGCAGACGCTAAGTGTTAGCTTGGTGCTCGACGACGTAGATAAGGGTGAACTGCAACATCGCCTGACGATTCCCGGCAAGGAAGATGATGATGAGATCGACCTTTGGGTGACCACACCCACGGCTGCGTTCGACGGCTTCCAGGTACATATTCTGGATACCCGGGGCGACGGCGGTGTCGATGTAGTGTGGGATGCTGGGACCAGAGTGCTCACCATCAATATCACCAGCGGCGTGACTTGTGCCTTCAGCGTGGCCGAAGCCATTGATGCCACCACCGAGTTCAGCGCTGAGTTAAATCCGGTCATTGATCCGGGTAACAATGGCGGCGACCCCGTCCGAGCCATGATTCTGACGACAAACTGGCAGCATCTGATCGAAACCGGAGTCGATACCGGGACGTACACGGCCTCAGGAAATCGCGATGCGATTGGCGAATTGCTGCAGACTCTGACGTTTGACCCAGCCGAGGATAGAGTGGACGTTACCCAAACGGAGGTCAGCACGCTCACTGTCACCTTGGACGACGGCATCGCGACGGCTGTCGATACTGACACTACCGTCATTTCGACCAGCATCGGGACGATCCCGCAGGTTGCTGCGCATACCTTCACCGTGGCCGAGAACGCGGCCATCGGAACCATTGTCGGGACGGTCGTTGGGATCGATCCGGATCCCGATCACAGCACGCTGAGTTATGCGCTCCGCGGTGGCGTCGCGGGTGGGTCTGGCGCAGGCGCATTTGAGATCGATGCAAACGGAGTTGTCCGCGTTCTTGATGATACGCTCATCGATCATGAGGCAGCGGATCTACTGAAACTGGCGGTGCTCGCGACTGACGGATCGGCAGAGAACAATCCCAGCTATATTGAGCAGACGCTCGTACCCTGCGATGAACTCTTCGAGCAGCTCTTCGGCACTTCGGTGGCCATTCACGGTGATCTAGTGGTCGTCGGCGCCCAACGGGATGATGACAATGGGAGCGAAGCAGGTGCAGCCTACATTTTCCGGCGCGACAACTTTGGCTGGCGTCAGGAAGCGAAGGTTGTCGCTAGTGATGGCGAAGCGCTCGACCACTTCGGTGTCTCCGTAGCAGTCAGCAATGGAACCGTCCTTGTGGGGGCTGAGAACCACGACGGACAGCGTGGTGCGGCATACGTGTACGTCAAGGACGGCGACTCCTGGATCCAGCAGGCTCGTTTGACCGCGAGTGTGCGTGAGGGTGGTGACTTCTTCGGCACATCCGTGGCACTGGATGGCGATACGGCAGTGGTCGGCGTCCCAGTTTTTGATGGCGATCTGGTCAATAACGTCGGTGCGGTCATGGTTTTCGACCGGACCGGGGCTAACTGGGACCTTACGCAGGTCCTGTTCGCTACTGACTTCAACCCCGCAGATTATTTTGGTATCAGCGTTGATATTGACGGTACCCGGATCGCGGTCGGGGCGTCCGGCGACGATCAGGCCAGCGCCAATGCTGGCGCAGTATATGTATTTGAGCTGACCGGTGGTCGCTGGAGTGAGGAAGCAAAGCTGGTGGCTTCAGACGGTGAGGCAAGTGACGCAATGGGTGCGTCCGTGGCAATCGAAGGCGACATCGTGGTCGCTGGCGCCCCGACAGCAGACAGTACCGGTGCGGATGCTGGCAGTGCCTATATCTTTGAACTGGAGGAGGGTGAGTGGAATCTACAGCAAACACTTGCCGGAGCGGGTGTTGCCGCTGGCGACCGCTTCGGGGGCGATGTAGCGATCTCTGGCGACATCGTAGCGGTCGGTGCAACTGGCCACGATTCCGGCGCCACGGACTCTGGTGCAGTGTTTATCTTCGAGCGCCGCGATGGCGAATGGCTTCCCGAATCTGTAGAACAAGCTGGCGACGCTGAAACCGGGGATGCCTATGGGGCAGCCTTGGATCTGCAGGGCAGCGAGCTGATCGTCTCAGCACCTTTTGCCAATAACAGTAACCTGCCTGCGATCGCAGATGAGGACGCGGGTGCCGTCTACTTTGAGAATCTGGACGAAGGCGAGATCTGTATCCAAATCCTAGATGCAAACGATCCGCCAGTGTTCGCAGACCAGTCCTTCACGGTCACCGAGAACTCTGCGAATGGCACGATCGTGGGCACTGTGGACGCATCGGATCAGGACGCCGCGGATACGCTCAGTTTCATCTTTGACCCCAATACCACGCCATTCACTTTGGACTATGCTACTGGCGACTCAAGGACCGCTTACCTGCGGGTTCAAACTGCGACTGCACTGGACTTCGAGGTGTCGTCGAGCTTTACGCTAAACGCTCGCGTCAGCGACAGCATTTTGTCTGATACAGCTCTCCTGACCATCACCCTCACGGATGCCAACGAGGCCCCAAGCGTCGCTGATCAAGCGTTCACGCTCAACGAAAATCAGGCCACTGGCACTATTTTCGGTACCACAGTGGCGAGCGATCCGGATGCGAATGATAGCTTTGTGCTCACGGTATCCAGCGGCAATGCCGGCGGCGCGTTCATCCTTGATCCAACGACTTTTGTCTTCTCAGTCGCCGACTCCGCGCTTCTGGATTTCGAGTCCACCACCACCTACACGCTGCGCCTGCTGGCGACGGACGCCGGCGGCCTCACTGACACTGCAGACGTGACTATCTCCCTGCTGGACTTGCTAGAACCGCCAATTGCAGCCGACCAGGCCTTCACTGCGTTCGAAGACGCAATTTCGGGCGCTTTTAACCCGCTTGGTATTGTTCAGGCCAGTGATGAGCGCAGCATCAGCTCCTTCCAGTTCATCGCCGGAAATACTGGCAGTGCATTCTCGATCGATAGTGCTGGCACCCTGACGGCCGCACAGCCGCTGGCTTTCTATGAGGGCACGCAGGACTTCAGCCTGACCATTCAGATCACGGATGACCAGGCCCAGACGACGATCATCACCGTCACTGTGACCGTGTTTGAGGTAAATGAGGCCCCCGTCCTCAGCGCGATTGGACCCCAGGCCGTAGACGAAACTACCGAGTTGTCCTTTACTGCCACTGCCGCCGATCCGGACCTTCCGGCACAAGCGCTTACTTTCCGTCTTGATGCGGCATCTACGGCGCTGGAGGCAAAGATCGATCCGACCACCGGCGCATTCAGCTGGACACCGACCGAGGCGCAGGGCGGAAATGTCTACAACATGACTGTGACAGTAACCGACTCGGAAGGGGCTACCGACGACGAGACGATCGCAATCACAGTCGGTGACGTGAACAGCGCGCCAATCTTGTCCAATATCGGTACGCCGAAGTACGTGAACGAAGGAACATCTCTGAATTTTGCGGCGAACGCCACGGACAGTGATGATCCAACCGATACGTTGGTCTTCAGCCTGAGCACTTTCGCTCCTTCTGCACCAAGTGCAACATCGCCGACAATTACAGCGGGTGGTGCCTTCGAATGGGCGCCGCAGGCTGGAGACGCACAAACTTATACGGTCTACGTGGTTGTCAGTGATGGCACAACCACTGATAGCAGTCTGCTCACCATTATTGTGCAGGCGGCTGGAACTGGTGACACCGTCGGCGTGATCTGGACCGATCTGATAAATGTCACGAATCCGTCGGGCAGTGAGCTTATCCATGATATCCGCAAGGAGCCGCATTTTGGCTGGACGGGAGCCGCCATATCAGTGCAGGAAATTGCGGGCGACGACTGCTTTGTGCGGACTACTATCATCGAGACAGACACCGACCGACTTTTGGGATTCGGCGACGTCTACAACCGAGATAACCGCATCGACGAGTTCATCTACGGGGTTTGGATTCGCAGCGGTGGCTATCTGAACACACTCCGCGATGGGATCCTGGAGTTCAAGGGGAACACGGTGACTTATCAGGCCGGCGACGAGGTTGAAGTGGCCATAGTGGGCTCCACTGTCGTCTACAAATTGAACGGCACAGTCTTCGCGACATCCGGCCGTCCGGTATCGCGGGACGATTACCCCTTCCGCATAGAGGCGGGTCTGCAACAGGATGGCGCAACTCTCTCGAACGTGCTTACCTGTCCAGAAGTGCCAGCCAGCCCGTACATTACCGGCTTCAATATTCAGGATCCCGATGAGAGTGACAACTTCTTCTCAATTGGGGACAAGTTTACGATCACCTTTAATAAGGCCACTAGCCGGCCTGCGGGCACAGCCGCGCAGCTCTTCCAGTTCAGTGACTCGGTGGGATCCCTCACTGGCGCGTGGCTTAACTCAAGCATCTATTGCGCCACAGTCTCAGACACTAGCGGGGCTGCGGTTGCCATCGGCTCCACCACTGTAACGCCCAATCTCGGCGGCATCGGGATTCGTGATGCTACGGATACCAGCGCTGTGGCGAATGAGGTCAGCCCACCGCTGACAGGACGCTTCGGTACGACCAAACCGAGCACTGTCCCAGTTACCTGGACCAACCTGCGCCAGATGGTCACTGGCGGGCCCAATAACAGTGATGTGAGCGCTGCGGATGTAGTGCCGAACGTTCTCTCAGGTGCCACTTCGAGCGAAGTCTTCCGCGAGGGGGATTTTACGATTGCCTTCACGGTGGAAGATGACTTTGAGGTCAATGGTCGCACAGACGATTCTCTGGCAGCAGCGATCCTAGGCATCACCAATACCGATGACGTCTCACACCCGGACCAGATCATGTTTGCGATTACAGTCGGGCAGAGTCAATATTGGATTCGAGAGCGCGTCGCGCCCGAGCTGATCGTGACAATTCCGCCAAGCGGGCCTTACGAGGGGCTCCATGTGGCTGGAGACGTGTTCTGCATCCAAGTGCGGGGAACAGCAGTCCACTACCTGCGCAATGACACTATCTTCCATACATCAGAAGTGGCCCTCCCAATCACCGAGCGTCCGCTCTATGTAGGGGCGTCCATCCAGAATGGCACCCTGTCCAACGTTCGCTACGACTCCGAGCTACTTTTGTATCCGCCCACGCTCGTCGCGGCGACGGCAAACGATGACAGTGATGATGACGGCTCCGTCGACGCCGAGGATACCATTTCATTGCGCATGAGCGAGGGGACCAACACGCCAGGTGGACTCAACAGTGTTCAGCTTCGACCAGCAATAGATCAGCTGTTTACCTCGTTTACCGACGGAGCCCGGGCCGGGAACGTGCTAGGCGCAGACTACACCGGGTCATGGACCAATGCATCGGTCTTTTCGATCACACTTCAGGACATCACCGGAAATCAGCTAGTTCTGGATTCCACAAAGTTCGCCGTCGCTGGTAACACGCCTATCCTCAATGCTGCAAACACCAGCGGGCACGCAACACCAGCCTATGGTGATGTCACTCTCATTGGCGATTTTGGGATCTTTAAAGAGCCCGGCGTTCCCGTCACGTGGGAGAACCTGACAAACGCTGTGGATGGCGGAAACGGAACCATTCGCAAGACTGGGACCGCCGACCTTTTCGACGCCGAGGGTGACAGCTCACAGGTGATCCTGAGTGGTGACACGTTCCTGGAATTCCGCATCGCGGACACTGATCAGCTATTCCACATCGGCTTTCGGACCGTGGGCCAGCCCGCATTCACGTACAGCCTAGACTTTTCCGAGCGTCACCTTTTGTTCGTGCCCAAGATCCGCGGACTAGGTCGTGGTGCATTTGGCACCGTTCGCCATGATGATGTCGTTCGCATTAGGATTGCCTCCGGTGCGGTGACGTTTGAGGTCAACGACGAAGTTCGGTTTACAGAGCAGTTGGACGAAGCAGCCTATCCGCTGGAAGTTTACGCCATGATCTTCACCGCGAGTGGTGAGATTACCGAAGTCCGCATCAACAATCCCGCTTTAGCGATCCCGCCTGAAATTACCTCTGTCACCATCGACGACCCAGATGATGCTGACGGCGTGGCAAACCTCCTAAGCGTTGGCGACGAAATCACCGTCCTGTTTAACAAGGCTACGACAACGCCCGGTGGTCTCGTAGACCAGCCCAACAACGACATAAATGGGTTGTTTACCTTTAAGAGTGCTGACGATACTGTCGAAGTTTTCGGCAATGACCTGTCCGGTCGCTGGACCTCCACGAGCATCTTTGTCATGACCATCCTCAACAGCCAGGGGAATAGCGCGCCGGAGATTGGCGATGTCCGCCTGCATCCAGGCACGACGGCAATCCCGCCCGCCGGGTACGCCGCACTCGAAGGCTGGGTGACCCCGAGCCCGCTGACAACCGGCGACTATGGCGTGTACCACAATCTGGGTGAAGCAATCGTCTGGACGAACATCATCAACGGTACGGCCACTGGTAATACCCTCGCTCGAACCAGTCCGTTCGGAGGTGCCACCGGTGCGATCTCGCAACAGTGCATTGCCCGAGGCACGCGGGCCGACGCCTACATCGAGTTCATCGCTACCTCACGCAGCGGTAACCGGATCTTCGGCTTTACCCGCGCGGATACTGGCGTCCTCAAGACCGACATTCTCTATGGTGCCCAACTCGCCGGCAGCGGATTGTTCCAAGTCTGGGAGGATCAGGGACTCGTCGGTACCTTCGGAACCTGGAACGATGGAGATGAGATTCGGGTAGCCCTCACCCGTACGCAACAGGTGCAGTATCTTGTGAACGATACTGTACGCTACACAAGCCAGCGCTCTGCGGTAGCCGTAGAACGCGACCTGCCGTTCTATGTCGATGCCTACATCCATGAAACCGAGGCGCAGACTGTTTCCAATGCCATTATCTCGTCGCCGCCTGAGCCACGCAGCCTGATCCAGAGCGATCCGGGCCTTGCTGGCATTGACTATCTGCTGACGATCACCATGACCCGAGCCTGTGACCAGCCAGGTGGGAGCGGACCGCACGGCAGCAGCGTTGTTAATCAGTTGTGGACGTTCGATGCAGATATCGGCGACGCATACCAGGCCGGTTGGACAAACTCTACTACGTACGTAATTAGTGTGACCGATGATGAGGATGCAACGCTTGAGTCGGGAGTCACCACAGTCACCGCAGCAGGAACCCTGCCGATCAAGCAGGAAGGGCCTACAAATTTCAGTCCACAGGCGAACGGCTTCGCCGTACTTCAGGGCTTGTTTGCGAAAGACGAGAACGGCGTTCCGATTGTTTGGGATGGCGTGCGTGAGGCAGTCGTAGACGCAGACAACAGCTTGGTAGGCAGCGCTAGCGCCAATGAATGGGACCCGTTAGGTTGTTCTTCCTCAAGCCTCAGCGCCGGTGATGGTTTCGTCCAGTTTACAGTTGGGAACTCTGATCATTCACTGGTGGTTGGATTTGTCCAGCCTCGAAGCCTCCGCGCGATCAATCAGCATGGAAACATCGTAATCGAAGGCTACGAGTTTGGCGTGCGCATCACCAACGCTACAAGCCACCTGCTACCCGTCGACAACGGGATCACGGTCAGCCAGCCACTCGCAGTCGTGTCACCAGATGACGTCATTCGTATGGAATACAGCGGTGGACTGCGCATTATTACCTTGAACGGTATCCGCCTCTATACATCGCCCCGGGCCGTCACGAATGACGTGTACCCGGTCTTGGCGTGCGCGAATCTGGCGACGCAAGGCGCCGTGCTGTATAACACGCGCATCAGTTGGACCAAGCGGCCGGTAATTTCCAGCTTCATCGCCGGGGATTTTGACCACCAAGACGATACCTATTCCGCGGGCGACTATTTTCAGATCACCTTCGGCACGGATACAGATCGTGGCGGGCATGGCGGCAACTATGTCGGTCAGGCTGGGGTAGACGAGTTGTTCACCATCGAGAACCTCTTCAATGGCGGCCTTCAGAATTTTGGGGCGTCGTACAATGGTCGTTGGATCAACGCCCACACCTTCCAGATTGAGATTGCAGATGTCACCAACGCGGCAGGTATTGAGATTGGAAAGCTTCGGGTCAAGCCTGCTGGAACCCGGCCGATCCTCGACGCAGTCGATCCCGGAAGCCCAGCCGACAGCGCCTCTCCCGTGCTCGAAGGCACCTTCGGCATACTCAACCGGGTGGCGTGGGTTGACGCGGTGGATGCCACGATCTATGGGCACACTCTTACGCGCGAAACATTCGCTCTGGGCGATGATCTCTGGAAGGCCGGTGCACACAGCAGCTCCATTCTTGCGGCTGGCAGTGCGTCCGTGACCATCACTGCCAACGCGACCGATGAGATTAGGGCCATTGGGTTTACCTCACAGACCAATGTCGTGATCGGGCCCTACCATGAGGTAACCACTCTGGAATTTGGCGTTACACTCGAGCGCGGTGACACCCTGCATACCTACCACACCCCGCCAGGACGCTACACCAGACACATCGGTACCTACGCTGTGGGCGATGAGATTACCGTCGCGTTGGACGGGACCACCTATACCGTGTCTGTGAACGGTGGTGCCCCCTTGCACAGCTACACGCCACCGACAGGCCCCGGCTACCCACTCCGCGTTCGTGGCAGCATCCTGTTTGGGACTCTGCAGGACGCCATCGCCACCATTCCCAACCCGACGGCTACCCCCAGAATCACCAGCTTTGTCTCAGATGGCAACAACGATGGTGTGCTGAGTGATGGCGATTCCTTGGAGATCACCTTTGACTCGCCAACAAATACGCCCCCGGCTGCCGGCAATCTGTGGCAAACGAAGATCGTGGACGACCTCTTTACCTTCAGTGAGGACTTGGATGCAGATCTCATTGGCTCTTGGTCCAGTGCGAGCGTCTTCAACATTCGTGCCGTCGACGTTCGCTCTTCCAGTATCGCGGTAGGACTCACGACGGTGAAGCCCAACCCGAATGGTCCAAGACCAATTCGTTCTGCTGATGGCGCCAGCTTCCGATCTTTCGAGACCAGCACTATGCTTACGGGAACGATGCGGCAAGGCGGTAGCAGTGAAGCGGTAGTGGAGTCCGCCACCATCCTGCTCAACCCAGGCTGGAACTTGGTCAGCGTGCCGCTGACGCCCTTGCAACCCGCGGCATCACTGGTCTTCCCAACCGCGAATCAAGTCATGGCTCTCATCGACGATGACTGGGCTCAGACTGATACGATCGAAGTGGGCAGTGGATACTTGGTCTTTCACTCAGGAAACGCAACCAGCGTCACTCTACTCGGTGAGCGGTCCTCCGGATCAGTCTCACTGGATCCCGGCTGGAATGTCGTCGGGGTCGGGGCCACGCAAGCTGTTCCCGCAGGGGCAGTCGCCCGTGCGCAGAATGGCGATCGGCACGAAACAGTGGACGTGCTGGAAGAAGGCAAGGGCTACTGGATTTACGTCGAGCAGCCTGCTACTCTCAGTTGGTAGGTTTGCTGCCTTGGGTTACCTTCGCAGGGACCTTGAAAGTCGGTTCCTAGCTAGCACATTGGCGTCTCCGTTTTATGGGGGAAGGCGAGAGGTGTGCGTGTTCAGGGAAAGAAATCTGGGCCGCGCGTTTGCCCCTGCAGGCGTGCACTGGGGCGGAAAATGCTGACGGTGTCGCGGCCAATCTGGCTGCTGGGATTAATACGGACAAAGCGCGCACATACGGGAAGTGAATCGGACTCCCCCAAGGCGGCGGTACATGAAATAACAAACCTAAGGCATTTAAGGAATTTGTTGATCGATATCACTACAAGGTTTGGCATTTCAGCGATATGAGAGCGGTCGGGCTTCCAGCACCAAAGTGGACCGTGCACATAGCTTTCTCGCTTTAAGAACTGCCAGGCGGTGCCGGCAAGTCGGTTCGCGATACCTCATGAGTGCTGGGCGAGAACATAGAACTATTTACTTCTTTTTTGCTTGCACCGGCGCCATAAGTGCGTGAGCTGATCGCCCTGGTGGCGAAGGGTCGCGAAGCACCCGAGCCATAGTTGGCGCTAGGCACCTTGCGCGCGACACTAATGAGAATAGATTATCATTATGTCAGCACGTCTTCTATCATTTTTCTGTGCCCTCGGACTCTTCTCCGCCAGCACGCTACTGCCTGCTCTACACGACTGTCTGCATCATCCCGGTGTCCACAGTCACGCTCACCACGGGCATGAGCACGCCCACGAAGTTACTGAGGGGCTTTCTCTTCCGAGTGATTGTCATGACCATGTCCACGCCCGAGAAGCGGATGACGGTCTTACTCTTCCCAGTGATTGCCACGGCCATGACTCCGCGAGTTGCACGCTCTGCCAAAGCATCCTGCTCGCTACCGCCGTCCCCCCAGCGGAGCTTGCGGAGTTCGCAACAAGCCGCGACCACAGCGCCTATCGCCTGCAGGGTCGCAGCAGCATGGTCATCATTCCCTGCGCACGGGGGCCGCCCAAGCGACTCGTCTCCCCGTTCTCTTCCCCAATGACCTGACTCGCTGGCGATCCTACACGTGACGCATCGCCAGCGAGCGATCCTGTCCCTATTTAGAAAGGATTTCCCATGCGTATTCTATTTGTTGCATTCGCGACACTCTCAATTTTTGCGAACTCCGCACCCGTCGAAGATCGCCTGGCTGCCCTCGAGGCCGCTGTTCGCCAACTCCAACAACAAGTCACTGCCAAAGACGGGAAGATCAACTCCCTGACAGAGCAGCTCGCGCATTATCAAGAAGAAGAGCAAGAGGATCATGCTCATTGCGAGCATGCCGCCCACGGTGTAGCAGAAGAGAATCATGACTACCATGCCGGCCACGGTGAGGAACAGGTCACCGTGTCTGGAGTGCTTAACGTCGCTGTCGGTGGCGGTGATGAAGCGCAAAGCGTTATGGAAAAACTCCAGGCTGGCGCGCACGATCCACGTAAGCGCGGCTTCAACCTGCAACAGTTTGAACTCGCCGTAAATGGGGAAGTTGGCCCCTTCGAGGCCCAGAGCTATGTCATCTTCCGCGAGGATGGCGTAGAGCTCGAAGAAGCGTTCGTCACCACCGAGGTTGGCGATCTTGACCTCAAGCTTGGCTACTTCTTCACTGAGTTTGGCCGGATCAACCCAGGGCATCTGGAAACCTGGGACTTTCTGGACCAACCCGTGGTCAACAGCCGGCTGTTTGGCGGCGAAGGAACCCGCGGTTCGGGGCTGCGTCTGGGCTGGCACGGATTCTCGCTCACCGCGCAGAATTCCGATGATCAGGCACTAAGCTTTCGCGGCGAACCTGGCGGCCACGCTCATGGCGAGGAAGAGGAGAAAGAAGAGTTTCCAGCAGGCTTTGGCGAAGAGGGAATCGGCGGCCGCTCGTTTCACGACAGCGAAGTGGGCAGCATGGATGATCTTATGTACACACTCCGCTGGGGCAGCCAACTGCCGGTCGGTAAACTCGGCATCTCGACCATGTGGGGGCGCAACGGACATGCGTCCGACACCGCCACTTGGATTTACGGTCTCGACTATCGCGTTGCCGCCGACAATGGCCGATGGAGTTGGCAGACCGAGATCATGAAGCGTGAGTATCACACCAACGCGGTCGCCCTCTTCGACGACCTCGGCACCCCTGATCCGTCGGATGACATCAACATCGACCTGCCTGCGGAGACACTCGAGGATTGGGGCATTTACACTCAGTTTCTCTACAACATGACCGATGCCTGGGGCCTGGGTGTGCGCTACGACTACGCCAGCGGAACTGTAGACAGCGCCGAGGGAGGCCAGCTCTTCGATCGTAATCTAGATCCGGCACGTGGAGACCGGAGCCGCATCTCGCCACTACTCACCTATCGCCCTACGCAGCGCACGCGTCTGCGTCTGCAGTACAACCTGGACGACGCCGACTTTCTCCCCGACGGTCGTGCTCATGGCATCTGGCTGGGCTTCGAGGTGACGTTCGGTGATCACCCCGACCACTGAGAGCAAAACTTCAGCCGGCACAGTTGTTGAGGAGCGAGCGATCTTGGGTTTTTGCTGCTTCGATCAGCTGTGCTGGTTTGCGGATTCCGCAACCCGCAGGGCCGCCTTCACCTCGGTTGCCGAGTTCGCAGTCAGGAGGTCGGTACGGGTTCGATTCTGGCTGAAGGCCCGGGCTAGGGCAGCAAGAATCTTCAGCTGTGTATCACCGGCCTCCGCTGGCGTTGCCAGAAATACGATGACTGACGCCTCCGTACCGTCTGTCGCCATAAAGTCGATACTGTTCGGACAGGTGCCAATCGCCAGTATTGGCGTTTTGATATCTGCGTGTCGCCAGTGCGGTAGCGCCCAGCCGCCCGGCATGCCCGTAGGCATCTCATCCTCCCGATTGAGTGCTTCGGCAAGCGCCGCCTCCGACACACCGGCTGCTTCCGCCAACTCACGGATCGCCTCCTCTATGTTCGTGGCCGCCATTTTGAGCCGAATGGTGTCGCTTGTGAGGTAGGATAGGCAAGACACCTTGCCACTGCGCCTAAGAATTCCTTCAATCGCCGGCCCCGCGATGATGCTGGTAATGAGCGACATGATGACGATCGCCACGAACAGATCATCGCCGATGCTGCCCGCCTCCGCCGCGAGCTCCGCCAGAATAATCTCCATGGCCCCACGAGCCGTCATGCCGGCGCCGACCGCTGCGCTCTCGCGCTGCCCCATCCCGGCGATGCGCGCTCCAACCCAGCCGCCGACAAACTTGCCTGTCACAGCGATAATCAGCACAACAACCACAGCGACTAGGTTGAAGTTGCTGAGAAAGTCCACCTTCAGCGCGATGGATGCGAAGAACAGCGGAGCGAACACCGCACCGACGATGTCTTCGATGCTCTGCTATGTGCGCCCACGCAGTCGCCCAGTGTCTGCAAAAAGCACGCCAGCCAGGAAAGCGCCGAAGATCGCGTGCACGCCAATCCACTCCGTAAACGCTGATGCCAGAAAGGCCAGCAAAAAGACCGTCCCCAACACGCCCGTCGGCCAGCCACCATGGGCCTGCACCCAGGTCAAAAACGGCGCTGCCATCTTGCGGCCGATAGTCAGGCACATTTCCCGCAAACCCGACCGTCAAGCCAATCGTCCCCCAGAGGCTATTTCCCGTGCCCGCCCCAGCCAAGGCCAGCACCGAGGCAAACCCGATCCAACCAACCAAGTCATTGACCACCGCCGAGGCCAAAACCACCACGCCCATATCTGAGCGCTGCAGTCCCAGGTCCATCAGGATCTTGGCGATTACAGGCAAGGCGGTGATCGACAGCGCGATACCAATGAAAAGCGAAAAGACCAGACGATTGTCGCCGCCATGTGCGAGCAGGCCAGGCAGGAACCAGGCGAACAAAAAACCGATTCCAAACGGCAGCAACATGCTGGCGAAGGACACGCAGATCGTGGCCTTGCGCTCACGGCGGATCGCCCTCAGGTCCACCTCCAGACCAGCCACCAGCAGCAACATCGCCGCCGCCAGCGTCAACAACGCCTGCAGGCCAATATCCGCTGCACTACCAAGCTGCTCCCCGAAGAACCGATCATAGAGATCCGGACTGACACGTCCCAGCACCGTCTTCCCGAGCACGACGCCAGCCGCAATTTCCCCGACGATCGGTGGCTGCCCAAACGCGCACGCAACTTCACCGGGAATCCGGGCCACGCCCAGAATAAGCGCCACGGCAAGAAACAGTTGCGAGACTGCCGTCGAGTCGAAAGTACCAACCGCAGCAAGCCCGAACATATGAACTCATACACTGGTTTTGCTATTCCGGAATATGATAACTTAACTAGGTTTTGAGTCAAGCTTTCATGCCTCTTTCGCGTCCTCGTTGTGCAAGGCATAGGGCTTGACGAACAATAGGTTTCACTGTTCGCAACCTATTGTGCAGTTTAGTCATGCAACCAAAGCCCGCAGCGGTACCTGCTCTCGACGACAGATCTTCGTCTGGCATTACCGGAGTTGTCTGGACGGCTCGCTGCACGGCGTTGCTCAATCGCGCGGAAAAAACCGGGATATTGGAGCGTGTGTGTGTGTCGCGGGCTCTATCTGAATGGAAGGACGGATGTCCCTACCGCGCTGGTGCTTCATCATGCCGCCGCGCAGCTACGAAATGGCTGCTTGCTTTATCTCTCGCTGGAGAGTGTGCTCAGCAAATGCGGCGTCATTTCGCAGCAGCCCATTGACCGCATCATGCTGATGACTTCTGGCCGCAAAGTCCCTCACTGGCCGTTTGCACTACGACGCACCGAAGTGACTATGGATCGCTAACGCGGATACCGCGCTGGCAGATCGACGCCGTATGGGCCGTAATCTCGATCTGGTCGCAGAGGAAACCGATGGCGCGCTTTGATGAAGTGCTCCCGCCGTACCGAGGCCCTACATTGCCTTAATCGACGCATTGGAATTGCCAGAGAGGCAGGCGTCTGTACTGTTCTTATCTTTTGCGTCGCGCGCGACGCGATGCGATGCGCCCCCACTTGCGAGCCTCCCCCATGATTCATTCGCCAGAGAAAGTCTGCGACCAGTTTTGGTTGCATGGTGAACTGGTCTCTATTGAACGCTTTGGCAATGGTCACATCAATGACAGCTTTCTGGCCGTCTTTAGCCAGGCGGGGACTGAGGTGCGCTATATTATGCAGCGCATCAACCCCGATGTGTTCCACGATGGCTGGGCAATCATGGAGAATTTTGAACGCGTGATTCGCCACGTACGCTCGAAACTGGGCCCCTGCCCTGTTGGGACGAGCAGAGGGGTGCTATCGCTGATCCCGACGCGCGACGGAAGGTTTGCGTGGGAGGATGAGACCGGTGCGCTGTGGCGCGTTTCTCCTTTTATCGAACGCACCCTCAGCTTTGAGGTCTGCGAGCGGCCGGAGCAAGCCTATCAGGCAGCACGAGCCTTTGGCCAGCTGCAAGCATGGCTCACGGACCTGCCGGGAGAGCGCCTGCATGAAACGATTCCAGGCTTTCATGATACACCGGGACGCGTTTCCGCTCTGGAGCGAGCCGTGGCTGCGGATGCCGTAGGACGTGTCGCTTCATCGCGCGACGCGATCGACTTTGCGCTTGCCCGTAAGTCCCAGGCCTCGCGCCTGTTGGACCTGCAACGGGACGGTAAGATCCCAGAGCGCGTGAGCCACAACGATGCCAAGCTCGGCAACGTGCTGCTGGACAGCGAGACCGATGAGGCGGTATGTGTGATCGACCTCGATACACTGATGCCTGGCTTGACCCACTACGACTTTGGCGACCTGGGCCGCACGTTCCTAAGCCCGGCCGAAGAAGATGAGGTCGATGTGAGCCGCGTGCACGTGCGCATGGAGATGTTCTCTGCGCTAGCCCGTGGCTACTTGGAAGCGGCCGGGCACGAGCTTTGGCCCGAGGAAATTCGCCAATTGCCATTCTCGACGCAATTGATCACGTACGAGATCGGCGTGCGCTTTCTAGCGGACCATCTGAGTGGCGACAGCTACTTTCGGACACATCGCCCTGGTCAGAATCTGGATCGGGCTCGGGCGCAATTTGCGCTAGTGGCTCGAATCGAAGAGGCAGAAGCTGAGATGCAGGACTGCATTCGCGACCTGATTTAGATTGCCGCCGAAACGAGGAAGAATGCAGGCGGCCCGTCTGCGCTCCCAGACTAAAGAAGCCCTGCGTGTATTTATCGGTTTTCCAGTGCGCAGCTGGCACGTGATTTAGCCAGGTCTTGATGGTGTCGCCCACTGCTTGGATGGTGATCCGATTCCACTCATCTTTCTTCAGCGCTTTGCGTGCATCAGTGTGCGCGTCCAACCCAAGCGGGTTCAGCCAGCCGCCCCACAGCATGCTCATAGAGGCCGCCTACCCCACCGCATCAGGTCCATACGCGCTCTTACTAAACATGCCCCCCAGATTCAGCGGGCGTTGTAGATAAAACTCCACTCATCGCCAGGTTGGTAGTCCGGCGGTGGATCTGGCACGTTGAATGCCACGGTTGTCGCCAAAGAGCAGACCGCCGCAACAGTTTGTCCCAAGGCCATACCGATAGCCAAGATGAAACAGCAAGCCTGGTGTAGATCCCATCTGCAGCAACAAGAATTGAGCCGTTATTCTCCCTTCTTGCCAGTGCTCTCTACGAGATTTAGCTCGCGAATCCAGATATTGCGAAAGCGTGTGGGATTGCCGTGATCCTGCAGGGAAATCGATTCCTTCGCCCCATGGGCTTTGTATTTCGGCAGCCGCTTATGCGTGGTTGGGCCAAGCAGCTCAGTCTTGTGCTGCACCAGGACACCGTTGAAGAAGGTCGTCATGTAGGCGGGTGAAACAAGCTTGCCATCCTTGAACCGGGGGGCCTGAAAAATAATGTCGTACACCTGCCACTCGCCTGGCTTGCGACAGGCATTGACCAGCGGTGCAGTCTGCCCGTAGATACAACCGGCGGAGCCGTCAGCGTAAGTACGGTTTTCGTAGCAATCCAGCACCTGCATCTCGTAGCGGCCCATAAAGAACACACCGCTGTTGCCGCGGTGCTGAGAATCGCCACGGGGCGGATTCTCCGTCTGCCACTCGATATGAAGCTGGCAATCGCCAAACTTCTGTCGGGTCCTGATCCCGCCAGTCGACGTGACCTCCATATAGTCATTCGCCACTTTCCACAGCGCCTCGCCCTTGGCGTTGTACCTCTTCTTCTTAGGGTTTTCTTGCTTGCGGCCAACCCAGCTGGCCAAGTCTGTCCCGTCGAACAGAATGATAGCGTCGGATGGTGCCCCCCCCGGCTTGGCTGCAGGGGTGACCACCTTGGGCTGCGGTCGGTCGATGTCGTGCACCCGCCAGCCGGATGGAAGCTGCGGTGTATCGGAATAGCCAACAATTGGCGCCTTTACAGGCTTGTTGTCCGCGGCGGTCGCGACGCCAATCGCGATGAATGTGCACAGAAAAATCGAGAGCGTTCTATTCATAAAAAATATCCTTTCTGAAATGATATGACAAATATCGCACAGCCTCGCCTGCGCAAGGCCAGTTTAATTAGTTGGATGACTCTTGATGCGCGATTCCATGAAGCGATCCCAAAGGTCACGCCGCAAGTACAAAGCGAGAACGACCTCGTTGCGCAGGCCCCAGTACTCTGAGATGAAGTCGTCTCCCACAGATTCAGTGACCGCAGGCTCATGCTCGAGTGAGCAGACAATGATGTCCGGCGCGAAGGCCTCCGGGATAGCGTCCTGCGTGGACCAGTATCCGGTGTTCGGGTAGGTACGCAGGTACCAGGGCAAGGGCCAGGCGTCTTGGGCATTGGTGACGATGGCAATCTTTGCAGCGTAGCCATCTCCCAGTGCCGTAACGGCATTGACACGCTTGACCAGATTCAGCAGATCGGAGACCGTATGGGAGTAGGCGTATGGATTTCGCGTATCTGCGCCATACCGAAAACTCGCTCGCTGCGCAGAGCGCCCCAGCAGCGAAACGCCCGCCAACACTAGAACCACAAGCACCGCCTGCAGAGCGCGTGGTTTGCAGGATGCGAAAAGCCCGGCAGCCCCAATCCCGGCCAGCAGGATCCAGCCGAAGAGAAAAGAGAGCATGCACCACGGTGTTTTGTATGCAATCAACGAGTAGGCCAACGTCATCAGCACGGTGTAGCTGACGAGAAATCGCGCCAAGCCACGGTGAAGGTCAGGCAGCCAGCGGGAAGCACCAGTAACGGAAAATCCGATGCCTGTCAGGCCCAGCAGCATGATTGGCCATTCGCTCCAGAATAGCCCGCCCTTTGTCTGCCCAATCAAGATCTTGAGGTAGAACATGAAGGGCTGGACATGGTCTGTATCGACGCCAATCCCTTGCGGCAGATAGTTCAGGTAAGCCGTATACGAGTGAATGATGCCCATGGGATGGGTGAAGAACGAGGAAAAGATCATGGCGGAAACGGCGACAGCCACGGCCACCATAACTAGACCGTGCTGGAGCAGCTGGCGCCGCGCTTCAGCACCCTTGCGCATCATGTCGATCAGCGCGGGGAGAATCGCGGCGCCGAGGCAGGCATAGGCGATGATGCAGGTTTCTTTGGTCGCATGCATCAGGCCTAGAAACAGTCCGACGCTCATTGCCTGGCGCACGCCCGGAAACCGGCTGTAGCGGCAGCCGCAGACGATTACCGCTGCGGTAAAGAAGACTAGGAGCATTTCCTGAATATAGAAGCGGCTGTAATAAACCATCGCTGGTGAGACTGCCAGCAGTGCCGCGGTGGCCAAGACCGCTGGCCTTCCCAGCCTATCTCGAAATAGCAGCAACAACAGCAAAACGCCAATCCCGAATAGCGCTGGGAGGAGCCGGTAGGTTACGGCCGAAGTCCGGCTGAAGTCAGTACCAGCGCTGAGCCAAGCGAACGGCAAAGAGAGGTAGTAGAGCGTCGGCCCATGATGGTCTACTGGATCGTAGTGGTAGCCAGCGCCTTCCAGCAAGAGCCCCGCTCGACAGGCTTGATTGGCCTCGTCATTGTGCAGAACGCGCTGCTCGAGATCGATGACCCGAAACAGCGCGGCAACCAGCACACAAACCACAAAGCCCACTCGAAAAACTGTTGTATTCATCGAGCGGGCCTTGTTTCTGTCGACGTGCGGTGTGGTCGGCCTACTTGCCGTAGACTTCGACCTCCGTGTAGTGATTCATTTCGCTGGACGTGCTGCCATTGCTGTAGAGACGGACAAATTGTGCCTTCTCGCCTTTTACTGCCAGCGGCCGGCCTTCGAAGGTCTCGATATACTCTTTGTCCGTGCCAATGCCAAGCCCAGAGGAGTTGTCGTGGTCGTTGTTGAAGATCGTGCGCACGTTGGTGATGAAGTCCTCATCATCGGCAACCTGCACTACCACGTCGCGATAGACGCGGGCCTGGCTGTGGAAGTGCCAGATTACAATGGCGTAGATCGCGCGGGTTTCTTCGAGATCAATCTGGATGTACTGCTTGCCTGGGCCGAGCTCGACAAAGCTGCCATCGGCACCTTCCTTGTCGCCGTCGGTTGCCAGCTCAAGATCGCCGATCACGGGAAACATGTCGCTGCTGCTCACTACCATGTCTGCGGCCACATTTTCGACGTCCTTCGGGACCATGACCGGTGGGCGTGGCTTCTTCTTGCGATCCGCTTCAAGATTGCCGGACTTCACCGTCTTCGGCGTCCCGACAAACATCGGCTTAGGCAACTCAATCTTCAGCGGGACTACGGCTTGGGCCATCATAGCAGGCGCGCTAAAGAGGAGGAGTACTGCGAGTGTGAGAGTGGTCTTCATGGTGTGTCCTGTCGTTTGTGTGGGATTACTGATTGTAAGATGTAAACGTACTATGTTGGTCTAAAACATGACTCCGGATTTCTGGATGAGTTCGGCAGAAGTCTGCGACCTCTTCGCGATTCATCACCATAAAGGCTGTGGAGAGCGCATCCGCCAGCGCGGCAGACGGGCACAGTACCCAGGCCTTTTCGTGACCTGTGGCTTCGACGCCAGCTCGCGGGTCGCGCACATGAGCGCCCTGGACATCCTTCCCGGACGCGCTCAGCGCTTGATCCTCTAAGTCTACTGCTGTGCCGTTGAGCCCGACGGACCACGGCACACCATCCTGCGATCCCAGCGCCAGCATCGTACTGGGGCCAGCCACCAGCAGCGCATGCTCAATATCCCACTCTGCCATGATCTCGGCACCCCGATCAAGCGCAAAGCCTTTGCCAATTCCGCCGAGGTCTACGGCCGGGTTGCGGAGTTCGCAGCTCACGCTCAATCTCTCCGGGTCCAGGCGCAACGCATCCATACCCTCGCCGAGCATGACATCGAAAGCTCCACTGGTCTCGCGATAGGCCCAAAGGGCGACCAGCAGGCACTCCATCGTCTCTGGGCTCACTTGTAACACTTGCCCTGGCATTAAGAGTCGAATGCGCGCGATATCGCTGTCCTCGAGAAAGCGGCTGAGATTGTTTTCCAGATGGTCGATGCCCCGGAAAAACGCACCGGCAGCTTGCCGCGCATAGTTCTCGTCCTGCCCGGCAATGTGAATCTCGAAGGGCGAGTTCATGGCGCTATGATGAAAGCTGTAGGCCACTAACCCTATGCTCCCGACTTGCAGCTCCGTCTAGAGATCGCGTAGACGGCTGCCGCCACCAGGAACACCGCCGCGGCGATTTCATGCACCTGGAGAGCGCTGTGCTGCCCGGCAGTTCCGAGCAGTGGCACCATCGACACGAGAATGCTGAGAATCAAGACAATTCCGCAGACAATCATGGTCCAGAAACTAGCGTTCCGAGCGTAACACGAGCCTCCTGCGCCATGATCGTGGGCTTTCAGCAACGCAACCAAGGCAAGGCAGGCAGCAAACAGTCCGCCCACGCCTACGTGAACAAGCAGCATATAGCCCCCCAGCCCACCAGTCCAGTCTCCGCCAAAACCGGTGAGGGCGAGGATCACAGTTGAAATCGCCCCTACGGTCATCGCAGCTGCTGCCAGCTTTGGCTTCTCGGCCCGCTGCGACAGTCCTCGAATGCCAGACAGGGCGTAGGCCGCCAGCACCAGCAAGGCGATGATGGCTAGGGCCAGCATGATCGCCTTGAACAGCGGCCTGGTAGTGAAGCTCAGGCCGAAGAGCTGATGATAGCTGCTGTCCAGCTGCATGTGGGCAGCCATGGTTGCTGTGGCAGTCTGGTCTGACTGCAACGGTCCCTGCGCTGCAACGTTCGCAAACAAGAAGGGCGCGTCGGCGCTGTGACATTCTGCGCAGCCCTTGGCACCGAGCGATTGTGCGGCTGGCCGCACATCATGACCGAGCGGCCAGGATACCGGCTCCGCCCGCTGATGCTCAGACGCCTTCAGCGAGCCATCCGCGTTGCGACTAAAGACCTTTCCCCCTGAAACGTAGACCACGTCCTCGCCTAGCTTTTCCAAAGCCATGGCGATCTGTTTCTCCGTAAATGCAACGGTGTCGCCACCTCCTGTCGCGGTCACGAACGCACCGACATAGTCCGGTACAAGCGGTTGAGCCTGATCATCTTTCACCCAGCCCCAGGCAGTATTAGATGTTCCTTTGAACTCTTCGATCACCGGGTACTGCGAGGTGTTCTTTTGGAAGGTGTTACGATAGGCCTTGTCGCCAATGACTTCCAGCTCACTCAGCTTCGCTTCGGCCTTGCGCTGTTCCTTCATTAGCACCTTGAGCTTGTAGAGCTCTGGCGTCTTCGAGCGCGACGCCTTGAGCTCGGTCTTGTCGCTCTTGCGATAGAACTTCTGCTTGGTGCCATCCACTTCAGTAGCGACGTCCAGCTTCGTCGCCAGCGTCGTGACAGCCACCTTTGCCTTCTCGGCGTCCTGCTTGAGCTGGGCAAACTCCTCGGCGGGCAACAATGCGTACTCTACATTCTGAAGTCTATGCAGCTTCGAGCCCAGAATCCAGGCGGGTGTAGTACCATCGGGCGCGATCTCCGCCAACGCAGTCAAGACGCTGATCACATGCTCCTGACGGCTCTCGTCGAGATAATAGAAGCCATTCTCCTCCTCCGCGTCGTACGGCTCCGCAATCGGCAGCAGTGCGTTATCTACAATGTAGCCGAAACGAAACGCTCCTGGAATCTCCCCGTTGTACGGGTGCTGGTCCAGACCACCATCCGCTGTCGACTGGTAGACGATGCCATCGCTGACGAACACCGGCTGCCCGTAAGCATACCCGTCTTGGTCCTTGATCTTGCCAAGCCGGGACAACACGCTCGCCACAACCATGGCAGGATCCAGAATGTCGCTGCTCTGGGCCATCACGTCCTGCGCGTCCAGCGGCTTCAGGTCATCGCCACTACTCCGTGCCCAGAAGGCGGGCCACATCATGCGATGCGGGGCAATCTTGCCGGATCCGTCGCGTTTGAAGATTGGCTCGAGAATCTGCGGTGCTTCAATCATCCACTGTGCCCGGCCGTGGATCCCCAGCCGGTTAATCTTGGACGTCCGCACCAGTGAAGGACCGTGGTCGATCGCTACACCGGAATGGCACGCGGTACAGGCCATTTTCTCTAGATGGATCGGTGGCAGGCCTTTGTGCTCGGGAATAGGTGCCCCATAGGACCCAATATCAGCCTCGCTGTCCTCCAGCCCATGGCAGCCAGCGCAGGAAAACGCGCCGGTAGAACCGCGATCGATCTTGTGGTCGATCCCGTTGCTATGGCAGCTTATACAATCCATTCCGGCCCGCGTGTGAATATCGCCGGTGACATGATGCTTGGCTTTGCCGACTTCGGCAACAGCGTGACATTGAATACAGCGAGCGTCAGTCGGCTTGCCCAAATCGAGAACCACGCGGTCTTTGCTGTCGAAAAGCGTCTCGGGATAGGTCACGCTCGGTGGTACGCGATAGATCAGGTCATCCGGGTCCGGGCCGTCGGAGGGATTCCAAGTGGCTGGCAGGCGCGCGGCCATGCCGCTGACTTCGCCTAGGCAGGCAGCCGCCGTGGCCGCCCAGCGAAAATTCTCCCGCGCGATCTGTTTGACCCACTCGGTCATATCCTGATGCGGTCCAGTGTTGTGACAGACAAAGCAGTTGATCTCTAGATCCCCAGAGACGGTCCAGCGCGAGTCCGGATCCGCAGCGGCACGCTCGCCCTCCCCTGGCCCGCCGCCAGGCATGTGACGCGCGAACTGCTTGATGAAGTCCCAGTCCGACATCCCGAGATGCTCTGGTGCCCAAGTGCCAGCAGCACCACGGCGAGAAATCGGCAACTGCGTGCCGGACTTCTCGTCCACCATCACCCAAGGTTCTGTCGCGCGTCCTTCGAGATCGCCCTCGCTACTAAAATGCCAACCGGTCTGGATGGCGTCGTAGTCATGGCACTGGATACAGGTAGCCCGGGCGGAGATCGGCTTGGCGTTCTCCGCATCGGACAGAATCTTCACGCCATCTTCATCGTGCAGCGGAATACGATGCACGGGCAGAACCGGGCTGCCGTCCCAATCGTGTGCCGCTGAGACAGTCCAGGCAATCGCTAGGAGTAGGACGACCGCGGTAAATTTTGGCATCAGGTTTCTATGCATTATACGTGAAAATCGGAGGGCGTAAAGATAATGCGCTCATTGGTACGCACCGCTTCATTGACCGCCAGTACCGCAAACGCTGTCGCATAGCCGACTTCCCCGGGACAATTCAGCTCCGACTTGCCACGAATGGTGTCAAAGAAATTCTCCATGTGCGGTTGATGCGGCTTCTTGGCCAGCTCAATCGGCAGCGGCCAAGCGGGCAATCCGGGACTCTCGCGAGCATCCAGCCACGTATTCTTGGTCTTGGTCTGCACGACCTTCTGGCCTTCTGCCTTCAGCAGCCCCTGCTGCACTAGAATGTTCCAATCCGGCGCATGCTTCTCTTTCTCGACCGCGTTACCGCGTGCTTCCACTTCGGAGATCAGCAGCGTGCCGTTCTCGCCCATGAAAGCTTCGGAGTTTCCGCCGTGTGAACTAGTGGTGAGCGTCTGATAGAACGCGCGGCAGATGCCGTGATCGGTCTCGTACTCATAAATGCACAAGACGTTGTCATACCACTCGTGATGCGTGTGGAAGTCGATCCCCCCTGAGGCAACCACGGACCGTGGTGTGGTCTCGAAGACCCACTCAAAAAGATCGATCTGATGCGAGCCTAGATCCACAATCGGACCACCACCGTACTTTTTATACCAACGCCAGTTCAAGAACTGCTGCATCGAGGCATAGCCATACTTCGCCAGCGTGGCCGCTGGCAGCACATCAGCGTAGCTACAGCCGATGTCACGGGCTGCGGCGATAGAGCGGTTCCAATGGGCATTTGCATGGGTAACCCGCCCGAGCAGCTTCTGGTCGTGCACCAGCCGCTGGACCGCGTGAATATAGCGCGGGTTGCTGCGACGCTGATGCCCAATTTGCAGCAGCTTTCCGGCCTTACGTGCAGCCAGAACCATGTCCCGCGCGCCGGTAAGCGAGTTGGACATTTCCTTCTCGCAGTACACATGATGGCCAGCCTCCAGGGCGGCAATAGTGTGCTCGGCGTGCATCCAGTCGGGAGTCGCCACGATCACCGCATCCAGATCGGTCTCCGCAGCGAGCATTTCCTGGTAATCCACGTAGGCTTTGGGCTCATGGCCATAGAGCTTCAGATAGTCGACCGCAGCATTCCGGTTCTTATCCCAAATGTCACAAACCGCTTTGTAGCGGATGCCTGGAATCGCAGGTACGGAAGACTCAATCAAAGCTCCCTTGCCCTGCTGGCCAGTGCCGATCACAGCCACATTGAGCGTATCTGCACTCAACGCAGCGGCATTCGTAGCTCGGGCCAGCGGGGCACCGTTGGCTGCAAGCACAGCCCCGGCTGCCGCCACCGAGCGAACAAAATCTCTGCGAGTTACTCCCTCAGAACTTTCGGATGCGTTCATCTCGTTCTTCCTTTTTTGCATAGTCTGCCGCAGCCGGTCAGGCGTCTTCCTCGTGGACCAGATGCACAGGTTTATATCCACCCTGACTGCGATACCAGATCATGATCAGCAAGAAGGAGATCGCCATGATGCTCGGCAATACAGCCGCGACTCGCAGCGTACTGCGTCCTACTTGCGTGAGATCCTTGTCGAGAACGGCGAGCGCAGCTTCATCTGTGATCTGCTTTTTGACCTCTTCGGCATTGATCGCATCGTACTTCACACCGAAGAGACGGTTCCTGTTAAGGATCGGCACATCTGCGCCCTCGGCGTTGGTAAAGGTGGTTCCTTCAGCCCGCAAGCTCTGGACCAACGCTGGCTGAGTCTTCTCCACGGCTTTGGTCGTGTAGGCATCCTGCACCGCGCCAAGAAAGGGAAAGCCAAAAATGCCTACCGTCAGCAGTCCCATCGCTGAAACCGTATTCAAGGTCATCGCCCCGCCCTTCGGAAACTGCTCGGCGACAAAGCCAAGAACCGTAGGCCAGTAGAAGGTCTGGCCGATGGCGTAGAAGACAAAGGCAAACCAGACCAGAAGACCGTCAGCCATCGATAGCGCGAACAAGCCGATGATCGAAAACACCGAGCTAAGCAGCAACAGTCCTGGAGGCGACATAAACTTCAGCGGTACACCAGCGAAGAAGCGCAGTCCCATCATAATCCCGGCTGAGAAAACCAGCGCCCAGCCCGCATACTCGCCCATGGTCGGGCGCATCAGCTTCTGAATCCAACCGTCCGTTGCGATCTCCGCAGTGGCCAGTGGAATCATAATCAGGCAGAGGATAAAGAACAGAATCTTACCACGGGACTTAACCACGCCGCCAAAAAACGCGCCGCCAATGATCCCGACAATGATACTGACTGCTAGCTTTTTAGGCAATGGCCCCATGTCGCCAGCCAGCGCTGCACCCAGTGCGGGGACCTGGTTCGAGATTTCGTAGAATAGAAAGGTGATGGCGATAAAGGCACCAAGCCCGCCAAATTCCTTGAGCATCTCGCTCATCGGCACTTTGGCTTCGACACGCTCGTCGACCGGGTAGTGATGGCACATCAGGAACATCACGCCATAGGCGATCACAGGCAGGAACATGAACCAGAAAGAGCCACTTACCTCGGCCCAGCTTGTGGCGCCCTTAAACATGGTCAGATAGACCACGCCGCCAATCACGATACCTGCCGGCCAAGAAGCATGTAGGATGTTCAACATCTTGCTCTTCTGGTCCCGATAGATGGAGGCGCAGAGCGGGTTAATGCAGGCTTCGACGATACCATGGCCAAGGCCCGCAACCAGGCAAGCCACAAGCATGGTGTTAAAGCTGTTGGCATAGATCGTCAACACCGCGGCAATCCCCTGCAGCGCGAACGCACACATCATCGACGCCTTGTACCCGACCTTATCTACGACCAGGCTAAAAAGGATCATGGTGATCGCGATCGGCCACAGACCAGCGCCAAACAAGGCCCCTACCTGATCGTTGGTGATTTCGAAGGCGGCGCCCCAATGTTGAGTCCCCGCTAGCGAACGCAGCACAAAGCCGACACCCGCCGCTGTCAGAGCAAGAAAACTCGCCCAGAACAACATTATTTTTTCTCGTTCACTAAGCCCCTGGTGGCTTCCCGTCTGACTGGCTACCGCTTGATCTTGCTGATTATCCATTTTGCCTTCTCCCCGTTTGTTAACCGTTTTTCCCGCAATCGCGAACATGACTCAAATTGCTGGTTACTATAGCACGCAAATCATAATACATCTTTTTTTATGGAGTTAGCGCGAGGCGAGCACCGAATCCCCAATTCCCGGCATACTGCACAACCTTAACCAGAAGTTGGTTCTGCCCCTCCACCAGAGACAGGCTAAGGACATCGTCGCCGATCTTGCACTCGCGCCTCGCATCTTTCTCATGCACCAGTGTACCGTTCAACCAAACTTTCACGCCATCGTCGCTGCCCAGTTCCAGCCGGGCTGTCCGGGCCCTCTTCGTGGGAATCACGGTCTTCACATAAGCTACGCGATTGGCGCCCTTCATCGTCTTCATGAAGTCAATCTGATCTCCAGAGAAGTCCGCATCCGTCACCTCGCGCCAGGTCACCTCGCCCGCCGCAGTTTCCGGGATAAAGGCGTGTAGAAACAGTTTTTCCGCCCCGCTGAATGGGCCAGCCAGCTGCCAGTTACGCATAATATCGGCCTTCTTCTCGGCGATCCTCTTCTTCGGGGCTTTCGTACTCGCTGCTTTCTCCAGAATTTCCTTGGACCGCTTCACGGTCGCAGCATCGCTTGCTGGATCCGCAACGATCAGCTTCAGAGCAGTGATGGCCTCAGCTGGAACCGGCCTCTTCCGACGATGCAGCAGATCTGCCATCTTAAACACCACCAATCGAGCCTCTGCGGACACCTCTGCGTCCTCCGTGTAGCCGTAAATCAACTCGATAAGCTTGTGGTTTTTCCCGCGGTCGGTCCCGGCGATCAGTAAGCGCTTGTCTTCCGCACGCTGGACCAGCTCACGGCCATCCTTCAACCATTTAAGTGCCTTGTTCGCGTTCTGTTCTTTGCCCGCCAGTGTCAGATACCCGCGCAGGGCAAGGATTCGATTTTTCTCTTCCGGCGCATTGCGCGCCAGATTCAGTAGTTCTCCTATTGCAGGTCCGGGTTCAAACCAGGCTGCCAGCGAGCGCACCGCCTTGTTGTACAGCTTTTCGTCTCCAGATGCCAGCGCACTTTTCGCGTACTCAATCCCCTTGCTGCTCCCGCCTGCTGCGGCAAGATCCAGGATAAACATCTTGGCATACTGATCTGCACTCTCGTAGTGCCTGCCGACAGCCTCGATACACGCATTTTTGTCCGTAGCGACGGCACTCACTGCACGCACGCAGCCATACACCATTCTCGCGGTCTTCGCATCCTCAATCGACAGCGCCTGGGTCATCAACTCATCCAGATCGGCGATCGTGGCCGTGGCGCCCAGCGCGCTCCAGGCAGCACGCTGCACCAGCGGATCAGCGTGAGTCGTGAGTGCTTTCAGAGCTGGCTTGGCTTCCTTGGCTGCGCGCCTAGCCAGAGCGTCACATGCCGCCACACTGCGGTCATTGTTCTGCAGTTCAACGATCAAACTGCCGTTCGTAGTTGGGTGAGTCATCGCCTGCAAAGCTTCCAGCGCAGCAGTTTTCCGGCTCCCCTCTGCGTAGTCCAATAGGATTGGCACGGTCGTGCCATCACCCAGAGCCGCCAGCGCCATCAACGCCGCTTCCCCAACAGCGGCATCTTCCGCTTCCACATACGCCTGAATCCCGGGAATAGCTGTCGCATCACCTCGTTGGCCCAGCACTGCAATCACGACCAGTTTCCTGTCCGTCGGCAGGGTCCCCAGCGTGGCCACGGCCGCAGCGGTGAGCGCAGCCCCGCCATCTCGACCCAACGCGGACAACGCGGCATTTCTCACGCGGGAATCTTCACCAGCGATCAGCCCACTCACGATCGGCACAGCCTGCGCCTCATCGGCACGAATCAGCGCGCGAAGTGCAGCCATACGCACCCCTTCGGCCTTCGTCGCCCCGTAGATCCTCGCCAATGTCTTGGCATCCTTCAAACCGTCGGCAGCCACAATCAGGGCTCCATCACGGGTAGCCTGCAGCGCCGGGCTAGGCGAGAGATCTACCGCGACCAGCGCATCGCGGGCAGCTTCTCCGCCCAACATCCCGAGCGCTTGAAGCGCGGCGGCCGCATGGGCCGCATTGTCGCTGCCTGCATACGCGGCAACAGCGGCAGTAGATCGCACATCCCCACGCACCCCGATGCTACTCAGAATCCCGGCCTTCGCGCCGTCAGCTGCGCTATCCAAAGCCTCCACCAAGGCATCGCCCGCTACCGCTGACTCCGGCAGCCGCTCGAGCACAAGACGCGCATAGTGCGCCATCTGAGCATCGCCCAACAAGCCTTGAACCGCTGAAACACAGGTCTCTGTCCCCACACGCTGCAGCATGCGACACGCGAACCGCTTCGCCTCCACCGTCGCCTCCGGCGACGTGACGATCCCAATCAACTTGGCCTCAATCGGCCCCATCTTATCGGCAGGTGTACTGACGATCAGATCCTCTACCACTGTCGGCGGCGCGGTCTTCGCTGTAGTTCCTTTAAAACTCGCAAGCTCATCCCAGACGTCCGCAACCGCGAACTGCGCCAGCATCGCCAACGCCAAAAAGATCAGTTTATATGTGTGCATCATTCTTCCTCTCCCTTAAATCTGCCACGGTCCGCGGCGAGGCCGGTCGACCATGCGGCTGGCTTCAGCATCATCGATGAAATCTTCCTTCACCGGATCCCACTTCAGCGGGCGCTTCAGTTTCAGCGCGATATTGCCCAGATGGCAAACCGTCGCCGTGCGGTGCGCCCATTCCACGTCCCGAAACGGAGACTGCCGGGTCTTGACACAGTGAATGAAATCACCCACCAGCGAATTCGCCCCGCCTGAGTACCAGCGCAGCCCAGCTGGGACCTTCAGATCGCGGATGCTATTCTTCTCAGCATTGCCGTCCTCGCAGACAAAGGCAGGCCCGTCCTGCACCTTGAGCGTCTTCCCGTTCGCAAACACGTAAGTCAGAGGCTCGCCATCCTTGGGCGGACGAATCTCGCTAGGCCCCGTGTGATCCACCTTCAAGCCATGCAGAGCTGCGCCGAACTTGTGGCCGCCCCAATCCGTCATCATCCCGCCAGAGTAGTCTTCCCAAGTGCGAAATCCCTTGCCGCCCAAGTTGTAGGCCCGGCCACAGCGATACGCATGGTACTCGGCCCAAGGTGCTGGCCCCAACCAAAGATCCCAGTTGATATTGTCCGGCACAGGTTGGCCCGGTAGATAGCAAGGCCGAGGTGGGCCGCCGGGATTGGCGTTGGCCGATAGCACCTTGCCGAACCGCCCGCTGTTCGCCGCACAGGCTGCGCGGCCAAAATCCTGCAGCACACGCTGACTCCCGCCAGCGGCAATCCGACCGTATTGACGCGCCGCATCCACGATCTTACGTCCTTCGCCAATCGTCAAAGTCAGCGGCTTCTCGCACATCACATCTTTGCCAGCCTTGCAGGCATCCACCATCATCTGGGCATGCCAGTGAGCCGGCGCGCCACAGAACACCATGTCGATATCGCTGCGTGCCAGTACCTCACGATAGTCCTCGTACGTTGCGCAATCGGTGTTGCCGTATTTGCCATTAACCCTTTTCTCAGCGCCCTTCAGGTTGTTCTTCTGCACATCATTGACAGCCACCACCTGGATCTCTTTGAAGTTCAGGAACTCGCCCAAGACGCCCTGCCCTCTTCCGCCCATGCCAAGCCCGGCCATGACGATGCGCCCGCTCGCCGCCGGCACGCCATTCGCGCCCAGCGCATTCGACGTAATGATATTGGGCAGCCCGACAGCCGCCGTACCGGCGACCTTCAAAAAGCTACGCCGATTTAAACTTTCCAGTGGTACTCTCTTCATCTTGCCCTCGCCGGTCTCTTCGTTTGAAAATCAAAAAATCTCAGGCCTTACGCGCTAGAATTAACCGCTCATTCCTGCTCACACCGGCCACACCACAATCCAATTCCGGGAGCACTGCATCATGCGTCTGCAAATCCAACTCGAAGCCGGCCGCGCCAATCCGATCCATCAAGTCCGTGCCATACAAGCGGACATGATCCTCCTGGCCATAAAACTCCAGGCACTGCGCCTCTGTCGTAACTTCGGGGTCGCGCTCGCGCGTCTTACCGAGCTTCGCCGCAAACGGTGTCTGCAGAATCGCCACGCCGCCCGGTTTTAGCACCCGAAACAACTCTCCCAACGCCTTCGCATCCTCAGGCACATGCTCCAGTACGTGATTACATAGCACTACGTCAAAACTATCATCTTCCTCGTGAATATCTGTCACATCCACTACCTCGATCGTCTCACGCACCGGCACCAGGTCCCCCTGCAAATAACGCTCTGGCCCGCATGACTCAATGCAACGGCCCAAGTGCTTCTCCGGTGCCAGATGCAGCACTACTGCCCCCTCAAAACGACGCCAGAAATCGAGCGCATCAAAAAAGTACTTCAAGTGCCGTTCGCGATCATGACTACGACAAAACGGGCACCAGAAATGATCGAATTCACTGCTCACCCAATCCAGCTCGCGCAGATACGAAGAAACCGCTTCCCAGCCACCTCGATATTTCGAGAACTTCCAAAAGCTTGTCTCGCAGAAGCAGCAACGGCAGCGTGCCCCTAGACCATTGATCCCGCGGCGCAGCCGTCGCACCATGCCGACATGATCTTGAGTTGCCTGGTAGGAAACGCTCATCACAGATGCTGAAGCAGGCAAGCAACGTCAATTGCTGAGAGTGAATGCATCAGGCGCTCGTAGTAGATTAGTGTGAATAACGCAGGCGAGAAGCCTGTCGGATTGAGATCCCCGAAGCCAATATTGTATCGATTTCGCACAGAATTCAAACGATTGAAGCGCACACGACGCGAATCCGGAACCGGAATCGCTGGCAAACTGCGCAGGTGGAGACGGTTTTGCAGCTGGCGACGCTAGGTCCGACACACCGCGCGGGAGCTTACTGGTTAGCCTTCTTCCTGCCTTGAGCTGGCTTCTTGCGCCGCGTCTTAGCTTTCTTCGGTTCTTCCTTAACCTCCGGCGTTGGCTCCTTCTGCCACTCTGGCCGCACCAGCGCCTCGGTCTCGCAGGCTAGATCCCCAGCAGCAAACTGAATCCCGTTCAGCCACATCTGCAAAATACGCTGATCCCAGCAAATCGAGTGATTGTGCCCGAATGCCGAGACAAATACCTTGCCCTTGCCATACTCGCGCAGCCAAGCCAGCGCATGATCGTTGTCCGTGCGCTGTTTAGCCCCCTTCGGCGACACCTGTGTATCTACTGTCGCCAGCACGCGCTGATTCACGCGATCGTATTCCTTGAACTTGTACAACTCATCCTTCAGCGTGAAGCTTTCGCCATTCAGATGATCCATGCAGCAATGCTTCGGGTCTTCGATGCGAATCCCCCACGTGCCGTTGGCCGTCCAAGGGTGGCCGTCGAAGACACCGCCTACCATCTTCGTGTACTCCGGCCACTGCGGGAACCCAGCATCCGTGGCAGCATGAATCGCCACGAGGCCGCCCCCATTTCGCACATAATCCAACAGCGCTGCCCTATGCTCCGGCGTCGTAAACACCTTTTGAATCTTCGTCGTGTTATTAAAAATCACCAAGTCGTATCCCTTCAGCTTCTCAGCCGTCAGTTCTGCCGCGTCGCCGCTCAGGTCCGCACTGAAGGCACCCGTGACTTCGCCCATGCGCTGAAAGCAGGTATTGATGGTTGGGATGGAAGGGTGCTTATACCCAGAAGCCTGATGGTACACCAGCACCTTGTACGGTGCTTTCACCTCTACCTTTGTTTTTAGCCCAGCCAGCGCCTGATCGATCTTAGGAAGCATGTCTGGATTTGCACAAACCTGCGATACGCACAGCGAGAACAGGAGAGCCGCCAAAAGCGCGGAATAAAGAAATCGGTTTTGCATCATGGGCCCTACGGATGATTGAGAACAAGTTTCCCGTATTACACGGCTGACTCTGCAACACAACATAACGATGCGTAGAACTGCGCCCCCATGCGTTGTTCAACTGCCGGCAACTGACCTTATCACTGGATGACTTGATGGCCTGGTGACTCGGTGATGGTCCTACCGCGTCAACCATGTCAATTACCGTGTCATCTGATCATTCAGTCAAACAGCAAGATAGATTACAGCATCACTGTTTGGCACCAGCGCCGACGCCTTCTTCAAAGACTGCGTTTCTGAAGAGCGGCGCGGTGCTCTCAGCGGCAATTTCATTGTGCTGGCTGCCCCCGGCGATCTGCAGGTGCGTTGCGCTCAGGAGAATCGCCCGCGAGATCGTTGCCTCGCACCAGACGACCTCTGCTCGTGCCGACACTAGACCATGCCAGCCCGCGGCAAGCCTTGAGAGTCTGAAGCTTGAACGCAATATCCCTGACAGCTTCGCGGCAGAAGAGCCAATCAAAATCCACAGAAAAGCCCGCGTCTCGAAAGGCAATGCCGGCGCTTTCTTTTCTGTGCTACTCTTCTTCTCCCGGACAGCATCCCGCTTGCTTGCCGGCCGCTCATAGCCATTTTGCCAGCTGTTTTCAATCAGCTCCACAGCATTATTTTGCCTGTCGTGCAGCCGAATCAATTCCGCGGGCGCAGACCAATCGGGCACAAGCTCCGCGTAGCAAAAGTCCATAGCTCGGAACCAGTTGTGCTCGAACCGATAGGTAGTAAAGCCATCGCTCCCGTTCCCGATCTAGACCGCGAGGTTGCGCCCGTCGCTGTAGTAGTTGTGCTGGATATGCCCGAGATCCGCTGCTTCGAGAGAATCACCGGCGACGGCCTACGGCTGCAAGCTGAGGAGGGTTTCGACACCGCCAATAAAGATGCCTTGGTACCGCTGGAACGGATCTTTCCGGGCAAGCACGCTGAGCAGGAAAGCATTGTGGTGGATCTCAGTGTCTCCTCCCAGCTGGCCGATCTGCATCAACTCGGTGCCGCAGCGAACTGCGGCTGGTCCTGGGGACTTCCGAGCTAGACGCCCTCTGCCGCGATCATCAATGTGGAGGTCGTGGGTGCGCACGCGCACCCGGGCTCCGGTGTTGGAGGTCACGAGCAGCGCTGATCCGTTGCGTTTTGGGAGATTTCCTAGCTTGATGAACGATCAGTTATCTGCCTGCAGCTAGAGTCGACCCAACGCCCCCCGGTCGATCTCGGGAAATCGCTTGTGCACGTGCCGGAGCTAGAGACAGCCGTCCTGATTGGGGCCGGGGAGCGTGAACGTCTTGCGGCGCCCCTCGGAAAGACCGCTCCTTGCGTCGTCAGCCAGCACCGGCAATACCGCAACAATCACCAACAATAGGCTGATCGAAAGGTGCTTTTCCCTCCACATCACAGACACTTCAGGTTTTGCGGTCTCCGCAAAACGTTACCTGCCAGCAACAGCCCCGTGAGTTTTTCCACGGGCTGCTAAGAGAATGGGCGGCGAGCGTTCGGAAGGAATTGCGGTATGAACCTAGCCACGAAGGAGCAGGCTATGGGCAACAAAGGATTTAGGCACAGGAAAACACTGCACCAACAGGCTCGAATTGCCGACGTGGCTCGGTGGTCGGGGGTTCGCAAGCCGCTACGGTGTGAACATGGCTATTGAAATGATATTTTGGGACAACGACGGGGTTCTGGTGGAAACTGAGCCGCTGTACTTCCAGGCGACCTGCGAAGTGTTTGCAGAGCTGGGCGTGACGCTGAGCCGCCAAGACTACGAAGAGACCTACCTGCGTGACAACCGAGGTGCCTGGCATCTGCTTGGCGACTGCGCTGCCGACTTGAACTGGCTCGAGGCACAGCGCTTGCGGCGCAATGCCCGGTATACCGAACTACTCCACGCGAATTCGACGGTCTGCCCAGGCGCTGAGGCAGTGCTGGCGGCTCTGTATCCCAGCACGCGCATGGCGGTGGTAACCAGTTCCCGTGGTGAGCATTTTGAGGCCATTCACGAGACGACCGGGTTTCGCCGCTTCTTTGAGTTTGTGCTCGTGCGCGAGGACTATGCGCAGTCGAAGCCAGATCCAGAGTCGTATCTGTTAGCCCTTAGGCGCAGTGGTTGCCCCCCAGCGAGCGCTTTGGTGATCGAGGATTCGCCACGCGGCCTGGCGGCTGCGACGGCTGCCGGGCTGCGCTGCTGGGTTATCCCCAGCACGTTGACGTTGACTGAGAATGCCGACTGGGCGGCTGCCGACCGAGTTCTCGGATCTATTACTGAGATTCCTGCGCTCCTTAAAAGCGCCCCCCTGAACCCACAGCAATGATCATGGCTCCCCCAACCGATCGTCCCGTGCTCACAGACCGCCGCGGCAATAGCCGGTGGATCTGTGGGCGGGCATGTCAACAACCTCGGGGCGCTTGTCCCAATATTGCACTTGCAACAGGGGCCAGTCGGGAAAGCAATTGCGCAGGTAACGGAACGTCTCAGTGCGAACGGTGCGAATACGGTCGATAGTATAGTCACAGCTGTCGCGGGCGCTGAAGGCGGAGTCAACCACTTTGTAGTCCTTACCGAAGAGGTTCTGGCCATCAGGATATGCCGGCATTTTAGCCCCGCCAATGGCGAGTGTGGTGGCAGGGCTGTCGAGGGCGTTGACGAACTGCGGGAAGAGCATCACAGCGCAAATCAGGCTGGCGCAGGTAAGTGAGAGTCGTTTTATCATCTATAGTTTCCTTGATTTCTGTGCTCATCTTGCCGTGAATCCCAAAAGGGGCCAATAGCGCGGCGCGGTATCTCTGTCGCACGACTGATGTGGCGACAATAAGCGACACCAAAGGAACCCATATCATGACGACGCCAAGTCCAACAGAATCATTGGCAGGCCGACGCCCGAACATCATGCTGGTGGTGATGGATGATATGGGCTACTCCGATCCCGGCTGTTATGGCGGCGAAATCGAAACGCCCAACGTGGACCGCCTGGCCTCGTCCGGCGTGCGCTTCACGCAGTTTTACAATACTGGTCGCTGCTGGCCGTCCCGCGCGGGGATCTTGACCGGCTACTATCCGCCACAGGTCTGCATGGATCCGCCCACGGGATATCGCCCGTCGTGGCAGCAGTTGCTCCCCCAGTATCTCGACCCGTGCGGCTACCGCAGCTATCACTCCGGCAAGTGGCACATGCACAATACGAAGGATCCCGAACGGGATGGCGGCTTCGACAAAAGCTCCGGGGGCACTATCGAGCAATACGGTCATTTCTTCCATCAGGAGGATGGCGGCACGAAGTTTTCGGCGACCGCGATTACCGACCACGCTCTGGAATGCTTGGAGGAGCATCATGCTCGCCACGCAGAAACGCCCTTCTTTCATTACGTCTGCTACACCACACCCCACTTTCCAGTTCAGGCGGAACAGGAAGACATCGACAACTATATGGACCGGTATGAAGAAGGCTGGGATGTCATGCGCGAACGGCGCTGGCAGCGCCTGCGCGCGCTGGGGATCGTCAACTGTGATCTCTCGGCACGCGAGCCAGATGTACCCGCACCGCACTATCTAGCCGGCAAGGACGAGTGGGACGACCAGTACGGGCCCGGTGAAATCGAGTATGCCGTCCCGTGGGATTCGCTGAGCGCCGAGCAAAAGCGATTCCAAGCGACCAAGATGGCCATTCATGCGGCCATGGTCGATCGGACGGATCGAGAGATCGGGCGGCTGCTGAACCAGCTTGAGGCGATGGCTGTGCGTGAGGATACGCTGGTGCTGTTTTTGTCGGACAATGGCGCCAGCGCGGAGATGATGATCCGTGGCCAAGGCCATGATCCAAGTGTACCTGCGGGCTCGGAAATGAGCCACCTGTGTCTTGGGCCTGGCTGGTCGACCTGCAGCAATGCCCCCTTCCGGCGGCATAAGATCTGGGTACATGAAGGCGGCGTGTCTACAGCACTGGTAGCGTCTTGGCCGAACGGGATCAAGGCACGCGGCGCATTGCGCCACGACATGGGCCATGTGATTGACTTTCTGCCGACCATTCTCGAGTTGGCTGGCGTCGACCCAGCGGAAATTCCCATCCCGGCTGGGGCTCCGACGCTGCCCGGCAAGAGCCTGGTCCCCACGTTCGCACAAGACGGCAGCGTGACACGCGATCATATCTATTTTCACCACGCAGGCAACCGGGCTCTGCGAGTGGGCGACTGGAAACTGGTGAACGAATCGCTCGTCGACCAGGGTGCCAGCGACAATTCCTGGGCCCTCTACGACCTTTCGACTGACCGTTGCGAAATGGTTGATCAGTCTAGTCAGATGCCAAATAAATGCCAGGAAATGCGCGCTCAATGGCAGGCTTGCGAAGACGAGTATCGCACCCAGAGACCTTCAATTGAATAGGCCAGTTCTCACCCGCCAGCTCATGGTGCGAGGAGCCTTGCCCTGTGCGGACTCCGCAACGCGGCGGCGCCACCATCCACAAGCACAAGCCACAGTGCTCTTGCTGGTGGGCTGTCTGCTCGTCGGCTGTACACAGTTCCCCTCCCCTGCCCCTCGAACGACCTCGTCTCTCTACCAGGATTGCCTGCTCTGCCACAGCAACCGAGAAGTCCAACGGGGACCAATTCTTGATGGGCAGCAAAGCCATTACCTGTTGCGGCAGTTGCAGAAATTCAAGCAGGGCCAGCGCGGGAGAAACTCGGCTCATCGCCAAGAGGCCCTGATGGGAGCAGCCAGCGATGAGCTAGCGACAGCAGACCTCGAGCGCATCGCAGACTATCTTGCCAGCCTCCCGCCCCAACCTTATCAGCCCAGCGTCAAGGGCGATGCCACCAAGGGCAAGGTCATCTACGAAGGCAATTGTCTGCCCTGTCACGGGCCACGTGCGGCAGGATCAGCGGAGTTCAAGACGGGCTCGCTCGCAGTGTGTGAAGACTGGTACCTGATTTCTCAGCTGCGCCATTTTAAAAATGGACGTCGCGGGGTGCATCCAGATGACGGAGAGGGGCGCCTCATGGCGGAGCAGTTGTCCAGCCTCGACGATCGCGCACTCCTTGATGTCGTCGCCTATATCTCCTCAGAATTCGGATTTACAACCGAGTCTGAACCAGAAGCCACCGAGTAAGTAGGGGCCTCACGCAGTCCCATTCCACTCCGCCACTCCGC
>Ga0115566_10000403_pt1 | contig 37241 bp, 30 predicted proteins | sample COGITO_mtgs_1204_3_FD_87173 | JGI IMG/M metagenome (GOLD analysis project Ga0115566, IMG submission 87173) | Pelagic marine microbial communities from North Sea - COGITO_mtgs_120405 | ecosystem: Environmental > Aquatic > Marine > Epipelagic | place: Germany:Helgoland, sampling site Kabeltonne...
ACCAAATGCGTTGTCCGCACCAAAATCAACTAATTTAACTCTATACGTAGTCGCTTGTGGGGTCCATGCATCAAAAGTGAAATACTCCATAGCGCTTGCATCAATTGAATTAGCGCCAACTGCTTCAGCGCCAACGAAATTTAAGTTGCTGTATTTTTTTACATCGTTAGTTCCTATTTGGATATCTGTTAGATCGGCTGCAGACCAGGATGTTCTCCAGGTGTCTATCGTAACGTCTGAATATACATTGCTAAACAAAGAAATCGCGTCTTTTGCTGCTGCAGTAGGATCTGCCGCCGCTGTTGTAGGCTCGGGTTCTGGAGCTTGATAAAAATAAATATTATCTAAAAAGATAGTTCCATTGTTTCCCTGAGGGTCTACAAATTTAAACTGGAATAAATCTGCCATAGATAAGTTTTGAGCAGTATAGTCAGAAAGAGCGATATCAATAGAGGTCCACTCGCCAGCGCTAAGTGCACTTGTTACTTTTTGTTCTCCAGTAGTTCTGCTTATAGGGTAAATTTCAAGGTTAGATAAATCTGCAGTCCATACATCTAAGTGAAGGAACTCCATTGATGAAGCGTCTACGTCTGATCCAAACTGAACACCTTGATAGTTTAAGTTATTATACTTAAGCATGCTATCTGATCCTATTTCGAAAACACCGTAACCCGTGCTTTGCCCCCAGTTTGGATAAAAATCGGTGCCCGATACGCTGTTATATGTTTCGCTGTAAATAGATATCACATAAGCTGCATCTACTGTTGGGTCTGTTGCTGCAGACGCTGGCTCTGTAGCTGGGCCACAAGTAGAGCTGTGCGCTCCTGCATAAGACCACTCGTCTTTTGCATACACATCCCACTCTGTAGCTCCTACAGTCCAATCTAATTGACCTTGATCTACACTAAACTTTCTAACTAACGTATAGTCTAGTGTGCTGCCTGAACCTACGGCCCAATTAGTTCCTGGATCTACCCAACGAACACCTATTACGTCGATAGTATCCGTTCCGTTTAAAAGACAAACTCCATCGTCGCCATTAAAGTGAGAAACACTGGGGTACGATAATGCTGTGTCGGCAACTGCTAAAATACTAGCATTTGATTGATTTGTGCAAATAACAAAAACCTCGCCGATTTCAAGCGTACCGTATAATTGGAACGTTTTGTTGTTGCTGGCGTTTGAACCGCCATTGTTAATCATAAATACAGAATAAGTACTTAAATCAACAGCCGCGCTTGTCGGGTTGTAAATCTCCAAATACTTGTTGTTTGAAGAACCTTCTGAATACTCACTGAAATATAACTCCGTGCATTGCGCAGATGCCGCAACACTCAAAATTACCAGTGAAAATAAGATGTAAATTTTTTTCATTTTTTTGTTTTTTTGTTTAATACTATTGCGAAAATAATAATCTTAAGTAAAGGTTCGGCAACCCGTTCTTTAAATATTGAAGAAATTATACTATAATTAACCAAATGAAACGACTTTTTTTACTTTTAATCACAGCTCTTTTTGGCATCTATATTTACTCCTGTTTAACCGCAGCCCCGCCATTTTCAGATCAAACAGAATATCTACAAACAGCAAGTAACCTGCTAAATAACAACTTATTATATTCTGCGGAAACAGCAGAAGTTAATGACTATCGAAGATTTGCAAAAAGGCCTTTAGGGCTTCCTGTTTATATACTATTACAGCATCAAAACGTACACTTAATTCGGGTTTCACAGGCCATAATTATCTTATTGTTATTTTTTGTAGGCCTTCTCTTTTTGCGTCGATTTACGTCCAAACGAAGGAGTTTTGTTCTTTTTGGGCTTTTTTACAGTCTAAATTTGGCTTTTTTGATTCACAGTTCGTTTGTTTTTGCCGACCTTCTTCTCTCTGGAGTTATAACTGTCGCCGTTTTTCTGTTTTATGACACTCGAAACAGCCTCAAAAACAGGTTGATTTGGCTGAGTTTTCTTTGGGCTGTTGCGTTGGCCATAAAACCCGTGATTCTACCTTCTTTAGTGTTTATTCCATTTATTGTGATTTACTATATTCTAAAACATAAACTGTTTTATTGGCAATTACTATTGCCTCTTTTCATTTTCTTAATTACTTCTAGTCTTAATTACCGAAATACCGGATGCTTTGAGTATAGCTCTATGACCACCGTTAATTTGGTACAATACAATGCTAGACTAACTATTGCCGATGCTTTTGGTTACGATTCTGCTATTGCTTTTTCTAACAATAAAGCATTTAGCGTCCCTCGCTCCAAAGATGAGTATGGCGCGTATAAAGAGGAAGCAAATGAGGTTTGTAAAAACACCATCCAAAATAACTTATTCTCTTATTTTAAAATCCATACTCTTGGATCTATTAAGATGATAGTTGATCCGGGAAGGTTTGAAGTTTACAGCTTTTTTGGTTTACCCACAGAGAACGATAGTTTAACAGAGCAATTCTTGGGTGGTCGTTATCTTCAAGCAATAAATCACCTAAAGGATGGAGGGTGGATAGTTGTTTTATTTCTTGTTTTACTTGGGCTTAGCCTACTCAAGGTTGCTGGCTTTTTGTTTAGCATTACGACTATCCGAAAAAGGTGGCCTTTATTTATTATTGTCGGTTATTTTATGGCAATTACTGGGCCTGTTGGTGCGGCACGATTATTCTTGCCTACGTCTGTTATATTTTTAATAATCAGTGTTTTGGGGTTAGAAAAAATCCTATATTTTTTCCAAAAACGTCCTAAACGATAATACGTTTTCTCCAAATTTTTCTTTGGTCTTTTCCCTTAATCTAGATGCGTGTTTTTCGTTATACTCCTCAAATTTTGACCAAGAATCTAATTTATATTGTACCGCATAAGAGTTGTGTGTTCGCTCAGTTGGATCCTCAATTATTTTAAAAACATGGTTTTCTAAAAACAGGTTGGTTCGCATTACTTCAGGTATATGGATTTCTTTTAGCCATATTAAAACCTCTTGTTCTATTTCTGGGCGAATACTTAGTGTCACGTTATATATTATCATTATGATCTGGGATGAAATTGTTCTATTACTGATTTGAGATACGATTTGTCAAGATGCGTGTAAATTTCGGTGGTGGTTATGCTTTCGTGACCTAACATTTGTTGGATCGCTCTAAGGTCGGCTCCTGCTTCAACCAGAACGGTTGCAAAAGAATGACGCAAGGTATGTGGGCTTATGTTCTTATTTATTTTTGCCTTTGCAGCAAGGTCTTTTAATACTTTAAACACCGTAATTCTGCTCAAAGCCGCCCCTTTCTGATTCAGAATTAATTGGTTGTTCACTTTTTTAGTGGCCACGTGATTTCGATAGTGGCTCATGTAGTAACCTATCTGTGTAATTGTTTTAGCCCCCACGGGAACGAGTCTTTCTTTATCTCCTTTGCCAAGTATCTTAATAAAGCCTTCATCTAAATACAAATCGCTTATAGATAGAGATGTTAACTCCGACACCCGGAGACCGCTTCCGTACATAAGCATAATTATGGTTTTATCTCTCTCCCCAGAAATTTTGGAAAAATCAATACGCGACATCATGCTTTCTATTTCTATATGTGAAAGCACTTCAGGAAGTTTTTTGGGTAATTTGGGTGTTAAAATAGTTTGAAGTGGGTTGTGTTTTATAATTTCTGTAATAACCAGGTTTTTATAAAACGATTTTAAACCAGAGATAATGCGGGCAACGCTTCTTGGGTTTAAGCCTATGTCGCTCAAAAAAATCAAAAAATCGTTTATGTCTTGCGAATTGACTTCCGCTAAGTTTTTGTTTGGCATAAAGCTGACCAGCTTTTGAATATCCGTTAAATAAGCGCTGGCCGTGTTTTCACTAAGGGATCTATCTATTGAAAGTGTGGCGATAAACTCCTCAATTAGTTCGGCGTTTTCTACTTCAACTTGATCTCTCGACACTGAATCACCTCTTGATTAGCTCCGTCGTTATAGTTAATCATTATAACAATACTGGCGTTTTCTTGTACAACATGCTTCGGTATAACTAGATTCCACTCTTGGTCTATAGCAACTCCTCTTTCGGCAGAAGTAAAGCCGTTAGTTAGAAGCGGTAGTCCGTTATAGGGTGTATACGCCTCTCTAAGTACGTGCTTGTGTTTATAGGAGTAGGATGTACTATCTACAAAGTACTGAGGATACTTTATGTTATCTTCAATTAAAAAAATCGTCACATAAGGTACGGATTCTGCATCTCCAACGAACAAAGCTCTACTTCTTAGTTTGGCAGTACTGTCGTTAATGAAACTTAAATTCGTTTCTAGATTAACTATTGCTTTTAGGTATTTTAGACTGTTTGCATGATTCAGCCATGTATTATAATCTACATTTATTTTGCCGTCTAAAATCTTCCTATTTAATCCCCCTCCCGGAAGCGTCCCCCCAACCATATAGATGTTTTGAGCAATTAGTTGGCTAAGTTCAGAGGTTAGTCGTGCTTGATAAAACAAATCTTCATAGGGAGAAATATACGTTGTTAAACTTTTAGGTGTAGTTGGATAAACGCCAACTATGACAACTCCGCCAGCAGTTGAGTTGTCTTTAATATCTGCGGCTATTTGGGCAGCGTTTGGACAGCCCGTGCACCTTACCCCTGTAACATCTTCAATTAGTAAGACTCTGTTGTCCGCAGACGGAAGCTGGCTAAGGGGAACTCTCATTGTTGTGTCGTAAACCAAACCTTTAACCAATTCCATATTAACAGGAGGGAGGCTTTCTTGGCAACCCACCACAACATAAATTACCGCCGCAAGCAAAAAACATTTCTTCATAACTTCAAATTTACTTTTTTGTTCTTAAATAAACGTCTAGCCCTTTTAGTTCTTTTTCTGTTAGTTCTCTCCACATTCCTTTTTGTATTCCTTTTTTATCAAACGTATGAAACATTACTCTGTCTAGTTTGATTACTTCGTTGTTAATAGCCTCAAACATTCTTCGAATAACTCTATTCTTACCTGAGTGTATTTCGATACCATATCTAAACTCATTATCCTCATGTAGTTCTACAATTTTATCAAAACTGCAGATACCGTCTTCTAGCTCTATTCCAGAAACCAGTTTATCTAATTCAAATTGCGTCAATCTGGTAGCAATTTTAGCCTTGTAGATTTTCTTAATTTTTTTTGTTGGGTGTAATAAGTTTTGGGTTAGCACCCCATCGTTAGTCATCAAAATAACTCCTGTCGTGTTTCGGTCTAATCTGCCTACGGGATATAGGTGCTGATATTTAGCAGGCAACAAGTCAACTATAGCGTTACGTCCCTTTTCGTCTTTTGTGGTACAAATGACGTTTCTAGGTTTATTAATTAAAATATAGAAACGTTCACCTGTTGACAGCAAATTGCCGTCTACAACAACCTTATCGTTTAGTGTAACTTTGGTTCCTAGTTCAGTGTTTACCTTTCCATTTACCTTAACCCGACCCTCCTCTATTAGTTTGTCCGCAGCTCTTCTGCTGCACAATCCGGTATTGGCAATATACTTATTGAGTCTCAATTCATTTGACACATTATCGTCTGTTTCTTTTCTTTCTGACTCTCTTTCTTTCATACGTGATTGTTTATCGTAATTTTTGCAAAATAATAGCGTTATCCACGACAATAGCTAACAATTGAAATTAATATCTACCATATTGCTTTTTATAACGATACAATCGTTTGCTGTTAAGGGCGCTCCTCAAATATTGCGTGCATGCATAAACTCCCAAGATTCAATAATTACCGTTTCTTGGAAACCTCCCAGTGACGCATGTGCCTCATTTACCCACTACAGCATATTTGCAAGTTACAACGGAGGCGCATTTACTAAAATTACATCCATACCCATTTTGTCCGTCTCCGAATATCCACACAAAATAAATAACAGCAGCACAAAGTGGTCGTACTATATTCGAGTGTACTCGCTTTGTGACGGCTTAGATAGCTCACAGTCAGCTACTTTAGATGTCGACATTCTGCGACCACAAGAAATCCAAATTGACTCTGTTAGCTACGAATTAACAACACAAAACATAGTCGCCGGATGGTCGCCAAACCCCTCAACAGATACTAAGCTATATAAAATATACGACTTCTCGTCCGGAAATGGTGATTCTATTGGGGTTACGGGTTTGACATCTTTTACCGTTTCCACAAATCCTGCGTCTGGGTTTCCGGTTGTTATAGCTAGTCTAGATAGCTGTAACCTTTCTTCGATCTTGTCTTTGCCTCATACGCCGGCACGGTTGTCCGGATCTGTTGACAGTTGCAAAAAACAAATAACCTTAAGTTGGTCGCTTTATAAGGGGTGGAACACGATAGACAGTCAACTATTGTTTGTTTCTATCAACAGCGCCCCGTTTGTTCGTTATTCAATGATGTCTGGAACCTCTACTTATTTTACATACAACAACTTAGCGCTAGGAGATCAGCTGACTTTCCTTGTTCGTTCGTATACTAAATCGGGTTCGGTTACTTCCAGCTCCAATCAGTTACTGTTTATTACTAGGAAGCCAAAACCTCCACAAAACCTCTACTTATCCAATGTTAACGTCAACGATCAATCCATAGAAGTTAGCTTTAAGGTCACAGACCTCAACGACGCATGGAACATGACAGTTCGGAAAGGAACAAACCCCGCGTCGCTAACATCCGCGTTTTCGATCAAGACCGTTGCTAATGTTGTTGATTTTATGTACGTTGACGCTAACGTAAAAGTTAGCGAAACACAATATTACTATCAGATTGAAACACAAGACCGTTGCAGTTCGGTGCTTTCTTTATCCAACATTTCATCCAACATGCTCCTTCAAATTGATGATCAACTGCACCACAACCCCTATAGCGGTTGGGCGCAAGGCGCAAAAAGTTATGAATTGCAGCGCAGTTTCGATAACGGTTCCACGTGGAACACCATTCAGATTTCCAACCAAGAATTTAACGCAGCAGAATTTAGTGACTCGTCGGGATGTTTTAGGGTATTAGCCGACGAAGAGCCAAACACAACATTTGCCACGTCAGCAATCAGCATATCTAACAAGGCGTGCAATATAGACCATATGACTTCGTATGTGGTAACGGGCGTAAACCCTCTGGGGGGCAATAACCGATTCATCGTCATGGGCAAGGGGATAGATAACCAAAACTCTTACTATCGTGTTTATAACCGCTGGGGAGAGTTGTTAGTGCAAAAAACAACCAACGAGCCCTGGGATCTTACTTATAAAGGTGAAACAATACCCTCCGGCAGCTATATATATATTATCAATTTATACGGTTTGGGTGGTGAGAAAAGAACAGAGAAAGGAACACTGAATGTTATTCAATAAAATAGAGATCGACACCGTATATTCTGAGGTGATCGACATGATGAACACTGCTGGGCTAGAAAATGTATTTGATGCACTACAAATTAGCAAGCCAGTAATTTACTTTTTTGTGTCCGATGACGAATTATTAGAGGTCAACATAGATGTGCTCAACCACGACTACTATACCGACATCATTACGTTTGACTACGGTGACGACAGCGATATAGAACAACACGAAATACTCATAAGCTGGGATAGGATAAAGGAAAACGCCACCACACACCTACAGACCAATCATCAGGAGCTGCACCGAGTTTGTATCCACGGATTGCTTCATTTAGCGGGATACGACGACAAAACAGATGAGGAAAAGCAAAAAATGAGAGGGCTCGAGACACAGTTTTTAGATTTGCACTGTTCCACGTGAAACATATTATGTATGATGTAATTGTTGTTGGTGCCGGTCACGCGGGTTGTGAGGCGGCCCATGTTGCTGGTAAGCTAGGCTCAAAGGTGCTCATGATCACAATGAACATGGAAACGATAGCTAAAATGTCATGCAACCCGGCAATGGGTGGTGTGGCTAAGGGTCAAATTATACGCGAAATAGATGCGCTTGGCGGGATGTCCGCTATTGTATCCGATTATAGTATGATGCAGTTTAGAATGCTAAACACATCAAAGGGTCCTGCAATGTGGAGTCCCAGATCTCAAAACGACCGCACAATGTTTTCCTTAAAGTGGAGAGAGATTCTTGAACAAAATTCAAACATAGATTTTATTCAAGACTCTGTTAATCAAATACTTATAGAGAATTCGCGTGCTGTGGGTGTTGAAACGAGTTCAGGCATAAAAATTACCGGGAAATCTGTGGTTTTAACCAGCGGTACTTTTATGAATGGTATCATTCACATTGGAAACCAAAAAACCACCGGAGGAAGAATGGGAGACAGGGCTTCTTATGGAATAACTGAACAACTTCTTGCGCTAGGTCTAGATAGCGGCAGAATGAAAACGGGCACTCCGCCAAGAGTTGACGGGAGAAGTATAAACTACGCGATCCTTGAAGAACAGCCCGGCGACATAGACCCTAAGTGCTTCTCTTTTCGAAAGCCAACTAGGATTACCAAACAACACAGTTGTCATATAACCTATACAAACGAAAAGGTTCACGACATATTAAGGTCTGGTTTCAACGACTCTCCCCTTTTTAATGGCTCAATTCAAGGAATTGGACCGCGCTACTGTCCATCCGTAGAAGATAAAGTAAATCGTTTTGCCGAACGAACGCGACATCAAATATTTGTAGAACCCGAGGGTTGGAATACCTGCGAAACGTATATCAACGGATTTAGCACGTCGTTACCACAAAACATTCAATATCAAGCCCTTAGAGCCATTAAGGGGTTCGAAAATGCCAAAATTTTTAGACCCGGATATGCAATCGAGTACGACTTTTTTTATCCTACACAACTCTCCTTAAACCTCGAAACTAAGGATATTAAAAACCTCTTCTTCGCGGGACAAATTAATGGCACTACGGGCTACGAAGAGGCTGTGTGCCAAGGGTTAATGGCAGGAATTAATGCTCATCAGAAGACAAATGATAAAGAGCCACTTATTTTAAGCAGAAGCGAGGCTTATATTGGGGTTCTTATTGACGACCTTGTTAACAAAGGTACTAACGAACCGTATCGAATGTTTACCAGCAGAGCAGAGTACAGAATACTGCTTAGACAAGATAATGCTGACCTAAGATTGATGAAAAAAGGATTCGATATCGGAACTATTACTCAAGAAGAAATAGACAAGCTGCAGACTAAGGAAAAAAACATTACAGCCCTTTCTAAGCTCATAAAAACAAAAACTATTACACCAAGCGAGGCAAACCCAGTGCTTGTTAGATATAATACCGCTGAAATACCTCAAAACTATCTTATTGATAAGATTCTCTCTAGACCCCAAATAACCCACCAACACCTTTTAGAAATAGACTCAGTACGTTCTCTATTTGAGCCTTTTAGTCACGACGAAATAGAACAGGTTGAAATACTACTTAAATATGATAGCTACATAAAGAGCGAAAAAGAAAACGTAGAAAAGCTTTTACGTTTAGAACACTACAAACTAGAGACTACCTTTGATTATAATGCCATAGAGTCTCTTTCTTTAGAGTCACGCGATAAGCTTAATAAAATCAAACCTACTAGCGTTGGTCAGGCGTCAAGAATAAGCGGTGTTAGTCCGGCAGATATTTCTGTATTGCTCGTACATTTTGGAAGATGAGAAAGCTTTACATTTTTTTAAGTTGCTTGTTGTTTTCATGTGCCTCTATACAAACTTTAACCGGGGGGGAGAAAGACTTAGCGCCTCCTAAGATTATTAAAACGTCGATAGATAGTGGGTCAACTAATATTGCCAGTAACTTCTTCCGATTTACCTTTGATGAAAATATAGGAACAAGTAAGGTTAACGAATTGCTCCTCATTTCGCCCACCCAACAAAAGAATCCCAAACTAGAAATTAAAGGGGCGCAAGCGCTATTAACGCTTAACGATACGCTGACCCCAAACACCACTTATACTGTAAAGTTTAATGGGTGTATAGTTGATGTTAACGAGAATAATCCAATGTTAGATTACTCTTATATCTTTTCAACCGGCGGTTATTTAGACTCAGCTAGTATTAGTGGATATGTGAAAGATATTACCACAAATCTGCCTTGTGAAAATTGCAATATTCAACTGTACGCATCTAAAAACGATAGTATTGTTATTAAAATAAAGCCCGATTATATTGCTAAAACAAACGAGATCGGCTACTTTCAATTCAATAATTTACCTACACGTAACTTTAAATTAGTTGCACTGAAAGACGGCAATAATAATTTAATGCTTGATAATAATGAGCTGGTATCATTAGCAAAAGAAATTCACACGGGTAAAACCATACCCGATACTATAAGTATTTTTCCTTTTTATCATTACGTCGACTACAAACCAAGCCTATTAAACACAAAAGAACCTGGTATTTTACAGATAGCTATTAATAAGCCTTTAACACATGTTGCTCATTTATACATAGACGACAGTATTAAAGTTTATCAACTATCTCCTTCAAGAGATACTATTACTTATTATTACCAACCAACACAAGATACGTTAAATGTTTTAATCACTATTGATACAAATCAATTTTCATTTATTTATATAAATCGTCTTAGTCAATATATAAAACCAATTAGGCTTATCACATCAAACTTCAATGGTCTCACAATCATAAAATCTAATTATCGTATTAAAGGTATAGATAAGGGTAAAATCTTATTACTTATAGATAGTAACGTAGTGTCAGCAACTGATATTTATCATACCGATTATCAAGTTATCATAAAACATCCTTTAAACCTTATACCAGATAAGATAGAAATACTAGAATCTGGGATAACGGATATTATGGGGAATAACAACAGTAATTACAGTCAAACTATACTTTTACAAAAGCGTACTAACACTAACTTAAACCTCACTATCAATATAGATACTAATACCTATATCTTACACATATATAAAGGCAATTCATTATATAAAACTGAATATATAAATTTCTCTAAAAATTTGACAATAAACAACTTACCTCAAGGCACATACTCGTGTCAACTTATTAAAGATTTAAATAATAATCAAATATGGGATACTGGTGACTACTTTGGTCATATTAACGCTGAACCTATTTTATTTACTAAACCATTTGATATGCGTGAAAATTGGGATAAAAATTTAATAATCAATAGTTTATAGTTATACTAACACTCTTATTAACATATAATGTTATTTGACGCTTATAACTTATAATTATTACTCCCATACTATATTATCCACTCATTCTACTTTATGATACACCGTATCTTAACAATATATAGCACACATTTACACATATCTATTATTAACAATTAACTGTTATTAAAGCTATTCACATTAATAACTAAATATGTTAATTTATTCATTTTAAACCATTTATACAAAATAAATATGTTAATTAAATGTTAAGTCTCATAAAACATAATTTTAATATCACCGAATTCACATACACTTATAATACTACTACTATTAAATAATTTATAATTTAAGAAATTAAATAATAGAGAGTGGGTAAGCGTATTTACTTGGAACGAACAGAAGAGTTTGTTTTCTTTGCAACGTCAAATGAAAGATCAGATAGATAAAATTATATATGAAGCAGAGCAATTTGTAATTAATACCATAGACCAACTAGAATATTATAAAATAAGGTTCTTAGTAAAAAAGGGATTAGTAAACCAATTATTTATTGATTTTAAGGACTTAGCAAGCGAGGAAAAAAAAATATTAGGTAAAGAACTTAATATTTTAAAAAGTAAGGTTGAAGAATTATATAATAATGCAGAAGTAGAGCTAAGATCAGCTCAAAGTGTAAAAGAAGAAATTAATCCTTTACCTGGTTATTATTCTGAAGCAGGAAGTAGACACGCCATAAGTGTTATAATTGATGAAATGACATTAATTTTTGAAAGATTAGGATTTTCTGTTGCTAGCGGTCCTGAGATAGAAGATGACTGGCATAATTTTTCTGCTTTAAATTTTCCGGACAATCACCCTGCTCGAGATATGCAAGATACGTTTTTCGTGGCTGAAGATAGATCATTAAGAACGCACACCTCATCCGTACAGGTAAGGCTTATGGAAGAAGGTAATTTACCTATCAGAAGTATAATGCCGGGCCGTGTTTATAGAAACGAGGCTATTTCGGCCCGTTCTAACTGTTTTTTTCACCAGGTTGAGGGTTTATATATAGATAAAGGAGTTTCGTTCTCAGACTTAAAACAAACGCTATATAATTTTGTGCAAGAATTTTTTGGATCGGATACAAGAGTAAGATTTAGGGCATCTTATTTCCCTTTTACAGAACCAAGTGCAGAAATGGATATTTATTTAGGACTTGAATCGGAATCAGATTATAAGTTAACAAAGGGTACAGGATGGTTGGAAATTTTAGGTTGCGGCATGGTTGATCCTAATGTTTTAGAAAATTGCAAAATAGACACCACTATATATTCTGGTTTTGCATTTGGTCTTGGAGTGGACAGAATGGCAATGTTAAAATTTGGCGTGAAAGATCTGCGTACTTTTTTTAACGGGGATAAAAGATTCTTAGAACAATTTAGTAGCTTGTAATACAACAACCTATTGTAATAATTAGAATACTAATGTGTTAAATCAACCTGTAAAGTATCAGTTTGTAGAATCATTAAAGTCTTTAACATAGAGTCTGCTCGTATAGAATCTTGTAACAACATTTCGTCCACCGTTAGTTCTTGTATAGCATCTTCTTCAGATGTTGTGTCGCTCGGCGTACAAGCGGCAAAAGTTAGGAGGTAAAATAAAAATAAATAGTAATTCATATTGGTAATATAAAAAAAGGGCTGCTCAACGAGCAGCCCTTTAGTTTGTAAATTTTAAATAGACTAGTGAGCTTATTCAGCTGCAGGAGCCTCTTCAGTTACTTCGGCTGGTGCAGCTTCTTCAGCTGGTGCAGCTTCTTCAGCTGGTGCAGCTTCCTCAACAGCTTCTTCAGCTGGAGCTTCCATTGTTTCTTCAGTTGCAGCCTCATCTGTAGTTTCAGCAGCGTTGTTGCACGCTACGAATCCGAATACAGAAACGATAGCGAATAGAGCAATAATTTTTTTCATGTTACGCGTAATTTTAATTGTTAATTTATTTAAATAAGATTGCAAATATAGGAATTTGTAATAAACTACAAAATAGTTACTTTTTTCTAAAATATATTCTTATTGGAATCCCGGTAAACTTATAATGGTCTCTGAATTTATTTTCTAAAAAGCGCTTATAACTGTCAGGAATATATTGCGGTAAATTACAGAAAAACGCAAAAGAAGGGCATGCCGTTGGCAGTTGTGTAATGTATTTAATTTTTACATATTTTCCCTTTAGTGCTGGTGGTGGCTGTCTTTCAATAATTGGTAAAAAGAATTCGTTTAGCTTGGATGTTGTTATTTTGGTGTTCATGTTTTCATAAACCTCCATGATCACGTCTAAGGCTTTTAATACACGTTGCTTGGTAAGTGCCGAGACAAAAAGTACAGGAACGTCAGTAAACGGAGCAATTTTATCTTTTATTAATGACTCATAATCTTTAGCTGTATTGGTGTCTTTTTCAACTAAGTCCCATTTGTTTATAATGATAACGATACCTTTTCCGTTTTTTTGAGCCAAACCAAAAAGGTTCATATCTTGAGCTTCAATGCCTCTGGTCGCATCAACTACTATCGCAACTACATCTACGTTTTCGATAGCCCGAATACTTCGCATTACAGAATAAAATTCAATGTCTTCGCTTACTTTACTCTTTTTTCTAACTCCCGCAGTGTCCACCAGATATAAGTCGTGATTAAAAGCCTTATATCGCACAAAAAGAGTATCTCTTGTAGTGCCCGGAATATCTGTAACAATATTTCGTTCTTCTCCTAAAAGTGTATTACAAATGGTAGATTTGCCTGCGTTTGGACGTCCTACAAAGGCTATTTTTGGCACATTGTCTTCTGTGTCTACATCGCCATCTGGCAATAAAGGAACAAGGGCGTCTAATAATTCACCGGTTCCACTTCCCGAAAGAGATGACAGCGGGTAAAGGTTGTCTATCCCCATAGAGTAATAAGAGTTAGCCATAAACATACGCTCATCGTTGTCTGCTTTATTGGCGACAACAAGGTATGGTTTTTTGCTTTGACGCACAATTTTAGCAAAAGCGATATCGAGATCACTAGGATCTAAAACGGCATCTACCATAAAAAGCAAAACGTCGGCTTCTGCAATAGCTAACATTACCTGTTCGCGGATGTGACTTTCAAAAACATCTTTACTGTCTTTTACGTATCCGCCCGTATCTATTACGGTAAACTCTTTTCCTATCCATTCGCTCTTGCCATAATGACGATCGCGAGTTACGCCACTAACGTCATCTACGATTGCTTTACGCTCACCAATAAGTCTGTTAAAAAGAGTTGATTTTCCAACGTTGGGTCTTCCCACTATCGCTACTATTCCTGCCATTTTCTAATGTTTTTTAATAATGCTATGTTTCTGCTATCCGCAGCCTTTTGTAAAATTTTTTGGAAGATCTTCAAGAGAAGCAGTGCCTATTACAAGGCGGCAAAGGTAGTGCTAAAAAATCACTTCTTTATATAACCAAAGTATTGCAGCTGTTGATCGTCAGTACGCCAATCTTTTTTAACCTTAATGGTTAGAGAAAGAAAAATTTTCTTTTTTATAAAGTCTTCAATGCGTTTTCGAGATGCTATTCCTAAGTTTTTAATCGCAGCACCACCTCTGCCTAACATTATACCTTTTTGAGAATCGCGCTCTACAAATATGGTTGCAAATATTTCGTCTAGTTTTTCTTTCTCGTTGTATTCTGTTACACTAACCTCAACGCTGTATGGAATTTCCTTTTTAAATTGCGTTAAAATTTGCTCGCGAATCATTTCGCTTACCAAAAAACGAACATTTTCATCGCTAATCGAGTCGGTATCATAAAAAGCGGGATGTTCAGGAGCTAGGTCTACAAGTGCGCCAATAATGCCGCTTACGTTAAAGTTTTCTTTTGCGCTTACCGCAAATATTAACTCGGTGCCGAAGTATTCTTTTACCCTGTCTATATCGGCCTGTAGTTTTTCTTGATCTTGAACTAGATCCACCTTATTCATGGCAATAACCAACGGACAGGTAATCTTATCTTTATAAGCTTCAAACTCTTCAATCTTAGGAAACTGACCGTCTAAAATAAGCAGTACAACATCTGCATCATCTAAAGATTCATTTACAGCTCCCATCATGGCGTCCTGTAATCTGTAGGCCGATTCTTTAATAATACCAGGCGTATCAGAAAACACGAGTTGGTAGTCTTTATCGTTTAGTATTCCCTTAATACGGTGACGTGTAGTCTGTGCTTTTGGGTTGGTAATCACTAGATCTTCACCCAGTACCGCATTTAGAAAAGTAGATTTTCCTGCGTTGGGTAAGCCCAGTATCGTAACAAATGCTGTTTTGAACATTGCAGCAAAGGTAGTTGGGTCTAGTGTAAGTCTATAAAATAAATTATTGAGAAGGTTTACGCCTATAGTAAAAAATCGAACCACCTTTGAGGATATGAAATTTTTCAATCAATTAAAATGTGTTTTACTTCTACCTCTTTTTATAATGACTTCTGGATGTGGCGAAAACGTTACCCCAGATCCCCAAAAGACTATTGAGGAAAGTGACCTTACAGATAGAGATGAAGCGTTAAAGTTATATAATGAACAATATTTAGAGTCTAGTTTGTCATTATCTGAATTAAGCTGGTCAGGAAATTTATCTAGTTGTGATGAGGGTACAATTTCTCAAACCGCTTATGACAAAACACTTCAAAGAATAAACTATTTTAGGACAATATGTGGTTTGCCTAGCGTAACTTGGAATTCTTCTTGGCATCCAAACTGTCAAAAACTTGCATAATGTTTGATGCTAATGATGAGTGGAGTCACAATCCGCCTTCTAGTTGGAGTTGTTATGATGCAGCCGCTGCAGATGTTGGAGACGATTGCAACGTTTCATATGGGACTTTTGGACCAGAGTCTATTAATGAGTGGATGAAAGAACTTGGTAGTTGGAATAGTAAGGTTATTCATAGAAGATGGATTCTGTTTTCTAGAGCAAAAGATTTTGGATACGGAACCACACCTGCGGGCTCTGCATTGCACTGTATTGCAAACACTAGTAGTCTTTTGCCCGCAAGCTCTCCTGGCTATGTTGCATATCCTCCCAAATTCATTCCACAGAGTTTAGTTTATGATAGATGGTCTTTTAGCGTTACAAATAGCGTGTCTTTTTATAGCGGGGTGGACTTTGATAATACAGAAATTTCTATGAAGGATGCTAGCGGAAACGAAGTTGCTTTAACAATTATTGAAAGAACTGACAATGGCTCTGCCGACCAAACTATAGTTTGGGAACCTAGCGGAATTGAAATAGCCGCGAGTTCAGATGTTGTATATACTGTAAAGTTAGGTAACGTTTTGGTTAATGGAGAAACGAAAGACTACGAGTATGAGGTAACTATTTTTAAACCCTAACCAACTTTCCATAAGGCACTTTTACCATGTAATGAGCCTCTAACGTTATGTGCCCGAAGTCTTCTGAAACCTTGCCGCGAAGTGTATAAATGCCGCCACCCCTGAAAGGATATTGTTGAGCAGACAAGGGAAAATGAACGCTGTCAAAAAAAACACCTTCACGATCCATAAATGTACCAAAAAACATTTCTTGTTCTATGCGTCCCTTGGTTTTGGTACGCTTGATGTGTACCAAGTAGCCCGTTATAGTAATGATGCGATGTAGCAATTTGGAAAAATCGCTAGCTACTGTTTTGTGGGTAAGCATATCGCCATCTATCAATTCAAACGGTGAGCAGAGCGGGAATCCCAAATATTCTATTTCGTCCATCGGGTCTTCGTAGGGTATGCCTACTAGTTCTGGAATAGCAATGCTTTTGGTTTGGTTATGAAAAGCAAATAGCTTGGGGTGTGAGAAGCTCTTTTTGGTTTCAGCCAACAGAAAATGGGCTTTCCACAGCAGCCAATGCTTGCTTTTATTGCTAAAACGAAAGGCGTTTACGCGAATGAGAATAATGACCTGCTCCAAACTAATGGTCACTCTATTTACAAATTCGTCTAATTCTGTAAAGGCGCCGTTATTTATACGTTCTTTTAGAAATGCATTTACCGTTTTAACCTCTAGTTGCGCCACGTGCTGAAACCCTAGTTTAAGGATCTTGCCACAAATAGTGGTAATAAACAGGCTTCCATTCACACACGGAGCTTCTACGCTTGCCCCCTTTAGCCGCGCCTCTTGTATATATTGCTCCGTGCGATAAAAACCACCAAAATTATTAATAGTAGCTACCATATACTCCAGCGGGTAGTGGGCTTTTAAAAAAAGACTTTGGTAACTCTCTACCGCGTAACTGGCTGAGTGCCCCTTGGCAAAAGCATAGTTGGCAAAACTCTCTATCTGTGTCCAGACTTCTTGGCTTAGTTTCGGTTTATACCCTTTGGCGGCGCAGTTGTCAAAAAAAAGCTTTTCAATTTCCTTAAACTCAGTTCTTTGTCTGAATTTAAAACTCATGCCGCGCCTTAGCACGTCAGATTCTTCTAGCGTGAGTCCAGCAAAATAATGCGCTACTTTAAGCACATCTTCTTGATACACCATTACTCCGTAGGTGTCGTGTAGTATTTTAGCAAGAACGGGGTGCGTGGCTTTTCGCGCTTCGGGGTCTCGGTGTCGTTTTATATATTCAGTCATCATGCCACTGTTGCTTACACCGGGTCGTATGATAGAACTAGCCGCCACCAAACCCCGATAGCCGTCCACTTCTAATTTTTTCATAAGCGCTCGCATGGCAGGACTTTCTACGTAAAAACAGCCAATAGCGTCACCTCTGCGGAGTAAGTCTTTTATTTTTTCATCTTGTTTAAAACGGTCGATGTCGTCTATATCAAAATCAGGGGCATCGGGTTGGTTTTGCTTAATCACTTGCAGGGTATCTTTTATTTTGCCCAAGCCTCGTTGAGCTAAAATATCGTATTTGTAGATGCCCGCGTCTTCGGCTATGTGCATATCAAAGTGAGCAGTAGGAAAACCCTTGGGAGGCATGCTCGTAGCTCCGTAATATTGGGTTGGTTTTTCGGTAACTACTATGCCGCTGCTGTGCACACTCAGGTGATTTGGAAACCCGTGTATGTAGTGGCTGTATAACAGACATAGGCGAGCAATATGGTCTAATTGATTTGGGTCTCGAACGCGTTGTATGTTTTTTATTTCGTCGGCAGGCAAGCCTAGCACTTTTCCTATTTCGCGGATTACAGATTTAGCCTGAAATGTAACAAAAGCACCCATTAAAGCGGTATTGGGATAGGTATCAAAAATGTATTTGGTTACGTCATTTCTGTCTCGCCAACTAAAATCAATATCAAAATCAGGAGGAGACTTACGGCTTGGGTTTATAAATCGTTCAAAGTAAAGGTCGAGTTCTATAGGGTCTACATTGGTAATTCGCAGCAAGTAAGCCACCAAGCTATTAGCCCCGCTGCCTCTGCCCACATAAAAATATCCTTTACTTCTGGCGTAGGTTACGATGCCGTGGTTTATTAAAAAATAGGGAACAAAGTCACATTGCTTAATCACTCGAAGTTCACGTTGTAGCCGTTCAGTTATTTCGGGAGTGATGTTTCCCTTGTAGCGGTACTTTAATCCTTCTTCAGCCAGATGGTGTAGCAATTTTTCGTCTTGTTCTTGGGTTTGCGAATAGGTTTTTTTATTGGCAAGTTTCGACTTGTCGTTAAAGTCAAAATGTAGGTTACAACTTGCCAATAGTTTTTGGGTATTTTCTAGCAAGTATTCGTGACCAGCATATAGGTTTCGCAGTTCATTTTCGGTATAAAACTGATGGTGCATTTCGCCTTGTTCTTCCAAGGGCAATTTACTGAGCAGCATGTTTTTGTCAATAGCCCGCAATAGGCGATGTGCGTTAAAATCTCTTTTATTGCGGAAGGTGACGGTATTTAAAGCGACGTATTTATCTTTTGCATAATCGACGACATATTTTTGAAACCCAAACAGTTGTTTATGATTTACTCCTATATATTCGTTTGCTCTTAGTTTACGTTTTGGAGCGTTTTTAAACGGGTATATAATATAAGCGTTTCCAATAATAGGATCTCTAGTTTTACTTCTGTTGGCTAAAAGGTCTGATAGATAGATGTTGATGTTTTGAAAACCGATGTTGTCTGTGGCTATGGCAATAAAATCTTGCTGATTTTTGGTACGAAAATCCACGCCGAGTATAACGGGCCAACCCCGATTTTGGCACTCCATGGCATGATACAGACATCCGGAGGTGCTATTAATGTCGGTAAGAGCGAATTTGATTTCTGTAGGAACACACTCTGAAGGCGTGTTCCTACATGACGAATTTGCCTCGCACAACAATTCCTTCGGCGACATCGTCCCGTATTTGAAAGAGTAGTAGGTGTGACAGTTTAGGTACATTTTACTTTTTTTGCTCGCTGGATGCGTCTGTAGGTTACTAGAGTTGACTAGACCTCAGGCATTCCGATGAGCAGGCACCACATTGGGTTCTCCGCTAAAAGGATTTCCGCGGCCCAGTCCTTTTACTTCCATGGCCACGCTACGTCTCACGGCATTAGCTCCGTATCGGCTTTTCATGGCGTCCATGGCTTGGTATAGGTTTATGATTTTGTCGTCGTCATTAAACAGGTCTATCTGGTGCCCGCCGCCAGCTAAGTCGCCCAGCCTAACACCCACCAAGCGGATGCGCACGCGGCGACTGTACAACGAGTCAAAGAGCTCTTTGGCATGAGCGATAAGTGAGTGGTCTGAGGCGGTGTAGGGTATTTGTTTCTGTTTGCTCACGGTTTGAAAGTCAGAGTACCTAAGCTTTATGCTGATGTTAGAACACACTCGTTGTCCGTGGCGGAGTTCGTAAGCCAACTGCTCCACCATGGCTATTACCATGTCTTTGAGCTTGCGTACGTCTATGGTGTCTTTCATAAAAGTGCGCTCGGTACTTATGCTCTTTTTTTCGTGATAAGGAATGAGCGGGCTATGATCTATGGCATTGGCTTTTTCCCACATCATTTTTCCGTTTTTTCCAAAGGCTTTTTCCAGCAGTTCTAGCGGCATTTCTTGTAACGTATATATTTTTTGTACGCCCATTCGGCTTAGCATAAAAGCAGTTTTTTTACCTATCATCGGTATCTTACCTACGGGCAGCGGGGCCAGAAAAGGCTTCTCTAATCCTAGGTCTATGTTTAGCTGGTTGTTGGGTTTGGCTTCCCCCGTGGCTATTTTGCTTACGGTTTTATTTATAGACATGCCAAAGGAAATGGGCAAACCTGTTTCTTTGACGATTCGCTCGCGTATGTGGCTGGCCAGCTTATAGCATCCAAAGAATTTGTCCATTCCGGTAAGGTCAAGGTAAAACTCGTCTATACTGCTTTTTTCGAGTACGGGCACATCTTCTCGTATTATTTCGGTTACCATTTTAGAGTACTTGCTGTAGGTGCCCGACTCGCCTTTTACTACTATTCCTTCAGGACATAGTTGCCGAGCCATTTTCATACTCATGCCACTGTGCACACCAAAGGCGCGAGCCTCATAACTGCAGCTAGCCACCACGCCTCTGTCACCTACCCCGCCTAGCAGTACAGGCACGCCCAGCAGCCTATTGTCTTGTAGCCTTTCTACAGACACGTAAAAAGTGTCGAGGTCCATGTGTGCGATTGTTTTTGACAAAATAGTTATCTTTTATTTGGGCCATAATATAGCCCAAAACAAAATTAAAAAGAACACCTATGGTAAAGGATGCATAGGGGAAAACCGCAACGAGCTGATAGATAGTGCATTATTTTTTGAAAAAATATAACGTATAATTGTATTAGATGAATCTTTTAAAAATATTGATTTTAGTTGCCGTGTGCAACGTGGCACAAGCACAAGACTATGTAGATTTAGCCACTGCTGAGTATACAAAAACACCTCAAAACCAGTTTGACAGTAGTCTAAACACATCTAGCGTACAAAAAGCCAACATTAACTTAACCGCTCCGGTTAAGTTAAAAAACGGAAGTTCGTTGCTCTTCGGGGTGGTTTATGACCGGCTGCAAACCAAGCTTTTTGAACAACAAGAAGACGAGGTTTCCTTCTCTGCTTACACGCTAAAACTGGGAATTAATGTAAAGTACTCAGACAAGTGGAGCGCAACGTATCTCCTGTTACCCAAGATGGCCTCTAATTTTGAAGAAAGTTTGACCAAAAACGATTATCAGATTGGCGGAATAATATTGGCTAAACTGAAAAAGAGCGAGCATTTCAATTATAAGTTTGGAGCATACATAAACGGAGACAGATTCGGTTCATTTTTAGTACCCTTTTTTGGAGGGTATTATCAAAAAAACAAGCTAGAAATAGACGCAATAATTCCTTCTTATGCCAAGATAAATTATAGCATTACACCCAAGGTAACCGCAGGAGTAAATTGGCGAGCCACTGTTAAGTCCTATAATATACAAGGTGGAGGAATATCCATTTATACATACCCATTTTACATGCACCATTTGTCTAACGAAATAGCTGCGCACATAGGTTACGAACCTATAAAAGGCGTAATAATAAGAGGACTGGCCGGCGTGTCATTGGGCCGCTCGTTTAGGGTGTACCAAAATAATGATAAAATTGATTTTGGATTAAGCTTAGTGCGCTTTGGTGATGATAGAGTGCCGCTTAATACTGATTTTGAAAATGGAGCCTTTGGAAGGCTAGAGTTGGCTTATCGTTTTTACCTATAGCAAGGATTTTCCAACGGCTACGAGTTTTGTATGACTGTACGAGCTGTCTAGTACCGTAATTTCATAACCAATTTTTAAAGCATTTAAGGTACTTTCATGACCAATAAGTAGCGTATCACTTGTTTTTACGTGTTGAATAATGGTTCGTTCTAGCGGCAACAGCCTCTCTATTCGCAGTTTTTTTACATAAAAAAGATGAGGTTCATAGCCGTATGTAGTGTCTAAAAGTAGTTGCGTATTGGCTGTTAGATTTTGAAGATGATTTTCATCGGTTAAAAAGTGAGAAATCCCATTGGTTTCCCATTCATAATATTTTTCGGAAGGGTTAAGTGCATAGTTATGCGCCCGGGCAAAGGGCAAGCATAGCAGTCCTAATGCGAGCACCAAAGCGTACGTTTTAGTTTTAAATAACCGAGAGTACACAACGTGAACACTCACGGCAATTAGTGCAGACAATAGCGGAATTACCGATGCATCATACCAGTAGTTTTTAGTTCCTTTGGATAGAATGAGCAAGTAGGAAATGGATGTAATTAATAAGTAGAGCCATCCCTCATTTTTACGTTTTAAAAACGGAACCGACAAAACAAGAGGAAGCAATAGGGGCCATATAGACATATGCTTATTCCATAATAGTTTGAAGTAATACCAAAAATTTTCACTCGAATAGTCAAAATTTTCACTTGAATTAAAGTATCGCGGAAATAGCTCATCATTCCAAACGAACCGCAAAAATCCCGGTTGTAAATATTCTCTTGCACCGTAATAACTGATTACAGGAACAAGTCCGAGCGTAATAGCAAAATACAAATGGTTGTTGGCAAGTGTTTCAATCGCCCTTTTTTGTGTTGCAAAAAACATTGCAATGCCGGGCAACATGATAAGTATAGCAATGCTCTTGGTTAATATACCCAAGCATACAGCCAGTGCCGCCCAATACAAGTAGCAACTTTTGTGTGTTAGGTAATAGAGGTAGCAACTATACGTTAGGGCGGTACTAAAGAATACCAATAGCGCATCATGATCCCCGAATCTACCCACGTGTTCGCCATAAAAACCAGCAGATGTAGCTAAAATGCCAGCACCCCAAAAAGCAAATGCATAACTCTTGGTTAGTCTAAATGTCCATAGAAATAAAATGAATAGCGAGCCTATAGACGCCAAAATGGACGGCAAGCGAATGGCAATTTCGTTTCGTCCAACTACGCGCATCGCGATTACCTGTAACCAAGTAAGCAATGGCGGTTTCAGGTTCCAAGTTTCAGGTTTGTTTTCGTAACTACGGATGATATAATCACCATTTTGCAACATCTCAATAGCGTTTACGGCATTGCGAGACTCATCCCATAGTCTTATTGGCAAATGGCCCACTTTAAGCCAAAGGGGAACCGAGAGAATAAAAAATCCTATCGCTAAAAAAAGGTATGTAAGATACTTATTTATGGTTAGAGCTAGTTTAGGAATTCGTCACGAAAAAGATCTTCTTTGGTTAACCCTTCTTTAAGGCCAAAATACATTTTACGGGCGTCTACTACAAAAAGACTGGAGTTGTAATTCAATATAACTTTTTCGAAAAGTGTTTGTGCTTTTTGAGCATCATTAAAAATATACAGCGTAATATTCGCAGATCGATACAGGGCGTTATCTGCTAATATGTCGTCACCGTATTTTTCGTAAACGGTGGTGTAAAGTTTATTGGCCTCTTCAAAGTTTCCTACTTTTTCTTGCACCTTGGCTTTTAGAAAATATATCTCATCGTTAAGTGTATGATTAGGATATTTGAAAGGCAGCATATTAAGTATTTGTGTGCATTTCTCGATTTGATTTTGGTACAACAGAAACTCTGCTGAGGCGTATTCTTTCATGGCATTTGCGGTACTGTCAAGTCCAGTATTATCTTGTATAAGAAGGGATAGCTCTATAGCGTTGTTGCTTATAAGTTGCGTGGTTGCCGTTTTTAAAATGTCTAGTTGAGATGCAGCCCATTCAAAATCACCTTGATAGTAGGACAGTTTTGCATTTTTAAATTTAGCTTCTTGCCCCAACTCATCTTCCATAAATTCTTTGTCTACTTGACCATACATTAGCTTGGCATCCCACACGTTGTTTAACATAAGGTAGGCGTCTCCCAGCAGGAGCTTGCACTCTGCCAAAAAACGAATTTGTAGTCTAGGAGTGGCTATTATTTTTTCTAGTATGGCACTTCCGTCTGTAGGATTATGGTTATAAAAAATTTGTAATTCTGCCAATCTAAACAAGCTATTTGCCGTTTTAAAACTCACCCCATTTAGACTTACAAAACCTTCTATTGTTTGAATAAGCTCGCCGACCTCGAGTTTGTCTGGATTTATACTATGGGTGGTTTTAAGGTAAAGGGAGTTTATTAACCCTTGTTCAGCAGCTAAATAATTCGGCCCCTCTTTCCCCAGATTTATGACATACTCGTAAGCCCTAAGCGCCGTAGAATATTCTCTATTTTGCTCACACAATTTAGCAAACCCCATAACTCGATACCCTTTGGTTTCATTGCGTTTATCCAGAGAAATAACTTGTCGCATGGCAGCCATATATTTCTTCTGTTGTAAAAATATTTCTAGCAATAATTCGTCATATACGGGATTGCTTGGATTTTTTTGGGCGTACAACAAGGTGCGTTGTTGCAGGTATTCAACAGATTTCGGGTTTTCGTAAACTACATCTAGTACACGTATAATGTAATCAAAAGCGTTTTGTTCTGCAGAAAGTACCTCCAATGAAAAGTCTGTTAACTCCGTTGTGTTTCCCATGACTCTATACTGAGAAAGCATTTGAGCGTAAAAAGTGAGCACACCAAACTTTTTAGTGCCCTGTTCATAAGCGGCAACTGCATATTCGTTCAATTGGCGATTTGTTAATGCGTTGGCAATTAATATTACTTGGTTTTTATCTGCTAAGTATTCTTTTATAATTTTCTCCAAGTACTTTTGAGCTTGTTCTTTTTCACCTAATCGCAAGTACAAATAGCCCAAATCTACCTCGTAGTTTCCTCGTTTAGGATTTTGCTTTATGGCCTTTTCAACCATTTTTTCGGCGGTTTTTAGGTCTTTGAGCGCAATAAGTGTTTGTAGGTAGTTCTCGTAAATATAAATAGAGGTGTAGTTTTCTTTATATAGCTTTTTATACATTTCAGAGGCCTTTTCAAACTCCTGGTTTTCAAAAAACTGGGCAGCTAATTTCTCGTCTGTACTTTGAGAAAAGCATACAGACGAAAAAATAATTAAGGCAAACAAGAAGACAGACTTCATTTTATACGGTGCAAAAATAACGAAGCAAAGCTATCATTTATTTGTGGTCGGATTTATGTGATTATGATCTAAACCTGCAGGTAAAGTAAAAAGAAATGCTAATCACCCTAAATAAATTAGGTGAATAGGATAGTTTGAGAGTACTTTTGTACAGCAAATAACAAATCCAATATTTGCTGATGTCTCAACCCAAAATTTCTAAAATTGCTTATCAAGGTTTAACGTTTGACGATGTGCTTGTTTTGCCTCGTTACTCTGAAGTTTTACCTCGCGATACGAATACAAAAACCCGCCTTACTAAAAAATTATCCATTAATATACCCATTATAAGTGCGGCCATGGACACCGTAACAGAGTCGGATTTAGCAATAGCCATAGCTAGAGAAGGGGGCATAGGAATAGTGCATAAGAACATGTCAATTGCCGAACAGGCTGCTGAAATAAAAAAAGTAAAGCGATCAGAAAGCGGAATGATAAAAGATCCGGTTACGTTGAAAAGCACCAACACTTTGGCGGAAGCGGTTAATGTAATGAAGGTAAATCGAATAGGTGGGATTCCGATTATTGACGACAACCATAAATTAGTGGGTATAATTACCAATAGAGATTTGCGCTTTCAGATAGACTTAAGTACGCCTATTGAAGAAGTTATGACCAAGCAACCACTGGTTACGGCGGCACATGGCACAGACTTAAAAGAAGCAGAACAAATCCTTCAAAAACACAAAATAGAAAAACTACCTGTAGTAGACGCCGAGAATATATTGCTTGGCCTTATTACGTTTAAGGATATTCAAAAAGTTAAAAATCACCCTAAAGCATGTAAGGATACTTTTGGAAGGCTTATGGTGGGCGCGGCTGTAGGGGTAACAGCAGATACGCTTGAAAGAGTTACGGCTCTAGTGGCCGAAGACGTGGATGTAATTGCCATAGACACAGCACATGGACACTCAAAAGGGGTGGTAGACGAACTTAAAAAAGTAAAAGCAAAATTTCCAGATTTACAAGTGATTGTGGGAAATGTGGCAACAGGCGCCGCAGCAAAGTACTTGGCAGACAACGGAGCAGATGCCGTAAAAGTGGGCGTTGGTCCTGGATCTATTTGCACAACTAGGATAATAGCCGGAATAGGTGTACCTCAATTAAATGCGGTAATGGAATGTGCTCTTGCGTTAGAAGGCACGGGAGTGCCTATTATAGCCGATGGCGGAATACGTTATAGCGGTGATTTGGTAAAAGCCATTGTGGCTGGTGCGGATTCTATAATGGCAGGAAGTCTTTTTGCAGGTACAGAAGAGGCTCCTGGCGATGTCTCTTTTTACGAAGGAAGAAAGGTTAAAAGTTACCGCGGTATGGGGTCTATAGAAGCCATGAAAAAAGGTTCAACAGATCGATATTTTCAGGACGCAGAAGCAGAAATTGGCAAACTTGTTCCTGAAGGAATTGTTGGAACGGTTGCCTTTAAAGGAAAACTATCTGAAGTTGTTTATCAATATATTGGAGGTTTAAGAGCGGGAATGGGTTATACGGGATCTTCAAGCATAGAAGAACTTAAGACAGCTCAGTTTACGCACATTACCGGTTCGGGTATTAGAGAGAGCCATCCCCATGATGTTACCATCACCAAAGAAGCCCCAAACTACAGCCGCTAATCTATACTTTCTATCAAAGCAAGAACTCCGGATGTATAACGTATAGTAACATCTCCGGTGACTATAACTTGATTGCTTGTGCCACTGCGATTTCCGTATTCAAGCTTCTCATTGTTAAGCTTATACATCAAGTTTGAGGTAGTAATACCGTCAGCTTGGTTAATGGGAATTAATGATATCTCATCGCCAGCGTTGTATATCTTTGAAAAGCTTTTAGGCAATACAAACGCCTTAGAGTGATCATCATAAATCACAATTTTGTGCTCAGGATATTTACCCATAATGGCAAAGTTGTTTAAGGTGTGGTCCAATCTTTTTCCGGTAGCCCATAAGATGTTTATATCGCTGTACCCCTTGTTTATTAAAAAGGCTAATGCTTTCTCTAGATCTGTAGTTTCTTGATCAGCAATATGAATAAATTGTGTTGTTAAATTTTGTGGTAAGCCTTCGATACTATCAAAATCCCCAATCACTACGTCCGCCGTTATTTGCAAGTTAACTACACGAGCATAGGCGCCGTCTAGCACCACCACAAAAGGACACCATTCCATGATGGACACCAACAAGTCGTAGGAGCACATTTCGCCATTGGCTATAATAAGTGCAGGCTCTTGGCCTTCTTTTACATAGTGATGCGATGACATTAAAGTGCAATTTTCGAAACAAACATAGCAATTAATATTACAGATTAAGTTACTTTGTCGACATGATTAAATCGACGACGTCGTTGGTGCTATTTTATCTCCTGTTTGCAGGGTGCGCTAAAGAAAAATTTTCAAGTGAAAGCAACTGGCTCGCACCGCTAATTGAAACAGAGTTAACCTTGGGAAATTTGATTCCGGACTCACTCATTCGAAAAAACAATGACAATACTATTGATATCGTTTTTGAAGAAGCTTATGGAATAACCAGCATTCAAGACATACTTGTTATTCCTGACAGAATAGACAGTATTGAGGTTACTCTTTCGAGTCTGGTTTTAGAGGACAGGTCGTTTATTGACACCTTAACACTTCAAGAAATATACCCAGCAAGTGTCTTTTTGAACGGTCAAAAAGCGGATCTTCCAGCGCAAGATGTACAAACAAATCAAGGAACCAAGCTAGATGTGAGCAAAGAGTTTTTTAGCACAGCTACTTTTGTACAAGGGTGGATAGATATTACCATAAGTAACGACTTGCCCGTTACGGCTGAGTTAATGGAGTTCGAATTAATCAATGATGATGGTACCAATACAGTAGTGGCGTCTGGCACATTTACCGATTTGGCACCTAACACTACACAAACCCAATCTTATACACTAGCAGGCAAAACGGTAAAAGGAAAGCTAGAGTTGCGTGTAAAAAGAGTAAAAACTAAGGCGAGTGACGAACCGGTACTTATTGATATTAAAAAAGGTTTAAGAATTACATTTGGTGTGAGGGGCTTAAAACCACAGTCTGCCACAGCAGTATTTCCTGCTCAAAACCTGGTGGAACGAAACGATGAGACAACCTATAGCTTTGGTGGTGCAGAATTAACACAAGTAAACGTGAAGACGGGCTCTATACTAATGAAGGTAGAATCAAGTATTGAAGAGGCGATAATCTTACAATATAAGATCCCTCAAAGCAGCAGCCCTGGTCAAAGCGGTCCTATTTATAAAGAATGGAAGATTCCTGCAGCACCTAAAGGACAACGGATATTTATAGAAGAACGGTTTCCTATTGACGGTTTTGTGATTCATTTATATGGTGAAAAAAACTCAGTCGCTCCATATTTTAACCACGTTTATAATGAGTTGGCTGCGAAAATAGAATACACAGGCATAGAGAGAACTCTTTCGCTTAGCGATAAGATTAAAATCGAATTTGGCCTGGTAGATGTAATTCCAGAGTTGGTAATCGGAGACCCGGGGCTACATAATTTTACCATAAAAGACTCTTTGGAATTGCCTGCTCTTAAAAATTTTAAAGGAAACTTATCTTTAGAAGATGCCTCTTTAGAACTAAATTTTTACAATAGCTTCGGTATTGAATCTTTAATTACCACGAATGAAATAATAGGTCAAAACACGGGGTCAAATAAAAATGTGAAGTTAACATCACCCGCTTTAAGCACGCCCATATTGCTTAAACGCGCCGTAAATCTAGGAACATCAGTAAAACCTGACGAACAAACACTTATACTCAACAAAGGCAATTCAAATATTAAACAGTTTATTGAAAACTTACCTGACCAAATAGTACCCAACATACAAGTAAAAGTTAGACCAAATGGCACTCTAAATCAATCTGATTTTGCCTTTGATTATAGTAAGCTTCTGGTAAATTTTAAACTGGAAGTACCTTTAATCGTAGGCTTAGAAGACTTAACTGTTACAGAAACCCGCAAATCAAATCTATTTGAATACGAGCAAATTAGCAATGTAAAAGAGGCTAAACTATCTGTCTTGGCATCTAATGATTTTCCTATTGAAGCGGTGTTAGAATTAACGTTTTTAGACGACAATGGAGTGATTATGGCAACCGCCTTTAAAGGTGAAAATAACAGCATAGAAGAGGCTGAGACAGATCCCATAACCGGCAAGACTTCGAGTGCTAGACAAAGCGAACTAGTTGCCAAGCTAAGTCGCTCAGATATGTTAGCAATACAAAATGCTACTCAAATCAGAATTACAGGTTGCTTCTCAACAACAGATGCAAAGCGATATAAAATGTATAGCGATTATAGAATTAAACTAAAAATAGTGTCAGATATAACCTATGAGAATAAGCTATAGTTTAATATCCGTTTTTATTATATTGAGTGCAAGCGCTCAATATTCAACGAAGTCAGAGAATCGATTTGTATTCTTAAGTTATGGGTTTGACGAGTTATGGATTCCTCACGCTATAAAATTAGATGTTGATGCCAATGTAGGATCAAATAGTCTAAATAACGGAATGTTTAACGATGTGCTATTTAGATCAGGGTTTGTTTCTGACGGAAAGCAAAAGTTTTTAGAATCTCAAAAAGAACGGACAAACCTGTATGCTCAAGTTAGAGCCGAGATAGAGTATAAAATCAATTCATCAATTGGGATATATGTGAAAAACAGAAGCTTCACTGCGTATTCAGGAGGAACAGAATTTACACAGTTAATTTTAGTTGGCAATGCCGATTTTCAAGATCAGAAAGTAAGTAGCGGCAATCTTAATTTTTTAAGCGCATCATTAGTTTCAGGTGGTATTACTCTAAAATCTATGAAGGATAAAAAGGTTAACGCAAAATTGGGGATTGGGTTAAACGTAATTACAAAATATAGGCAAATCAATGCATCAATCATGTCGCTTTATACGGCAAATAATGGTGAATTTGTGGAAGCAGATTTTAACAACTTTTCTTCATCAGTAGGAGGCAAAGGAATGAATGGAGTTGGTTTAGATATCAACTATAGTATTGACTTTAAGAAGAGCGAAAAAATGACATTTAGCTTTAAAGTTGCGGATTTAAATGCAAACTACTTATTCCATCAATACGCAACTCACTTGGATACAACTGTTACTTTTTCAGGGTATAAATACCAGTTTGGAAACAAGGAAACTTCTCTTCCTGAATTTATAGACACCTCCTATACGACATTTATAGACCGAGGTGTTAAAAGTAAAAAGGGGCTTAGTTTGCCCTCTAAAATCAGCGTAAGTTGTGTTTATTCGGTTAGTGAAAATTCAAAATTAGTACTAGATTTTACCGTCATAGATTTTGGAAATTTTGGCATGGGAGGAAGTCTTGCGCTTGATCAAAATCTGTCTAAAAACCTAAAATTAGTATCTGCGTTAGGTTATGGAAATTTCACTGGACTCACTTGGAGAGAGGCTATTGAACTTTCCACCGCTAATGGATTTAATTATTATCTAAACTTTATGGGTTTACAATCTGCGTTTGCGCCACTTCAAACGCACAACTATAGTTTAGGGATTGGGGTAGCCAAACACTTCTGAAATTCCATACTTAATTGTTGAGCAAAAGAAATCAGTTCTTCTATTTCACCAACGCTCATTAGCCTAAAATAACGGAAAACTAGTAATTTATTATTGGCACTTTCAATGTGATAACGGTTGTTTTGAGTTATAAAGTTTTGAAGCTCGCCGGTAAAAAATGTTTGAATTGCTTTACGATTTGGCCCTTTAACAGAAAACTTACTACCAAACTCCGTGTCGCTCTTAAATGAAATTTCTTCTTTTATGGCATAGTCTAATAGACGCGAAAAAAGTTTTTCTTGATCTAGTTTAAAGTCTGGAATGTCCTGGTCAAAACAAATGCGAAGCATAGTCGTATTGTGAACCTCTGCCGCCATTAGCGCCCCTTCGTCAAAGGTTATATCTATTAATTCCCAACTTATGTTTTCTGTGTAATTGCCTGAAATACGGTTTTTAACATATTCTATAGGCCGCGTTTTGAAAAAGATATTCTCTTTAAGATAATCGGTCTGCCAATCTATTTTATGTTCAAATGACCATTGGTTAGCAAATGCATACTCTTTGAGCTCTTTTTGTCTCTTAGATAACTGCTTAACAACTGCCTGGGGAAGTGTATGAATACTAAATGGATGCTCGCTAGTGGTAAGATGCTCATCTAAGCCAACAATTTCAAATTGACCGTCGCGCTCTGTTTCGTATTCCTTCCCCCAATTATTGACAAATTCAAGAAAGGAAAAGTCTACTAAACGGGTGTGAGAAAAATCAAGAACAAGGCTCTCGTTCGGTGGAATGCTAGCGAGTATCCTTCTAATCTTTAAAATGCTTACAAAATTGGCAACCCCTTTAATTCTCAGGTGGTAATGATCCTCAATTTTAGCTAAGTTAAAATAAGGAAAGGCAAGGTATTTAAAGAACAGATTCGCGGGTAAATGAGACCTAACCAAATGAATAATAATGGTAAAAAGTATTCCGGAAACTATTCCCTTATTTAAATCGGTAATTAAGGTAGCCACCAAGGTAACCGAAAGAATCATAAACTGCTCATATCCTTTCAGGTTAGCGTCTTTGAATACTTTTGGTGAGGCAAGTTTATAACCCGTAAATACTAAAATAGCCATAAGAGCAGCTTTAGGAACCAACTGGATGTAGTCAGACAATAAGAACACAAACAGTAAAATCAAGACTCCGTGTACAAAATTAGAGAAGCTCGTCTTGGCTCCTTGGTTTATATTCACAGAACTACGAGCAATTACCGCAATAACAGGCAACCCGCCGATAACCCCCGATATCATGGTGCTTATTCCCATGGCAGCAACATCGCTGTTTAAATTAGTTTTTCGATTTAAAGGGTCAATTTTATCTATTGCCTTGGCGGAGCCTAACGTCTCGATGGTGGATATTAGAAAAACCGAAACCACAACCAGCCAAAAATTAAGACTCCCTATTTTGGTAAAATTGGGGTAAATAAAGAACTTGCCAATGACATCCCGGGGCAATTTAAAATGGATAAGATCTTTAGTTTGTATAAGGCTATGCATTTTGCCAAAAATGATGACATTTCCTCCTGTAATTTTGTCAAATACAAAGTATAACGGAACCGCAAATAACAGCAGCCATATAGTGGCCGGGACGTATTTTATAAACCGATTAGTCATATATGGATGTATAGAAAGTATGATTAAGCTATTAAAAAACAGTATAGCAATCATTGGATTCATATTGGCTAAACTGCTTGGAATAGCCATTAGTTTTTCAAAGTCATTCATAACGGGTATTTCCACGCCCAATCCATGATGCACCTGCCCTGCAAGAATAATAACTCCAATTGCGGCCATCATTCCTTGTACTACCGACGACGGAATAAAATCAGCTAAACCTCCTAGTTTTAAAACACCAAAAATTACCTGCATTGCGCCTGAACACACAAAGGCGGCTAATACAAACTCCCAACCCCCTAATGTGACAATTGCGGTAGCCACAATACCAATAAGGGCAGGCGATGGCCCATTAATGGAGACATTGCCGCTTCTTATAAATGAAGTTACCAAACCGCCAACCATTGCCGCAATAACTCCGGCTAAGAGTGCGTTACTGGGCAGTCCCATAGCTAATGCTATACCAATAGATAGAGGTAATGCAACTAACGAAACACTGAATCCGGCAAGGACATCAGTTCTCCAATATTGTTTAATAGAGAGAAAGCGGGTTTTAATATTGTTTATTGTTGCAGACAAGGAGGGTTGCAATTTAATCTACAAGCACCAATTATTCCAATAAAAACAGTATTGTGGGTTTTGATTAAGCAGATTTAGTTAAGAATACAAAGGAAAATCCTTCATCCAGGCATTGACTTCTGTTTTTACCTCACTTATTATTAGGTCATTGTATGGATTCATTAGAACCCGGTTAATAAGCTCGGCTATTTTTTCCATGTCCTTTGTTTTCATTCCTCTTGTGGTTACGGCTGGCGTTCCAATACGAATACCTGAAGTAACAAAAGGAGAACGCGTTTCAAAAGGAACAGCATTTTTATTAATGGTGATATCGGCTTTTACCAATGCATTTTCTGCAACCTTTCCAGTAAGTGTGTCACTTTTGGGTCTTAGGTCTATAAGCATCATGTGGTTATCCGTTCCACCAGATATTATTTTATAACCCCTAGCTACCATAGCCGCAGCTAGTGCTTGAGCGTTTTCCATTACTTGCTTGCAGTACTCTTTGTACGCCGGTTGCAATGCCTCGCCATAGGCTACAGCTTTGGCTGCTATAACGTGTTCTAGTGGTCCGCCTTGGGTCCCAGGGAAAACAGCCCCATCAAGTACGGCGCTCATTTTTTTAATTTCTCCTTTAGGTGTAGTTAATCCCCACGGGTTATCAAAATCTTTTCCCATCATAATCATTCCTCCACGTGGTCCGCGTAAGGTTTTATGGGTTGTAGTGGTTACTATATGGCAATGCGGTATTGGGTTACTGAGAAGGCCAGCGGCGATTAACCCGCTAGGATGAGAAATATCTGCAAGTAACAAAGCACCCACCTTGTCTGCTATCGCCCTGAATCTTGGAAAATCCCAGTCTCTAGAATAGGAAGACGCACCACAAATAATCAACTTAGGTACTACTTCTAGCGCAATAGCTTCTACCTTGTTCATATCTATGAGTCCAGTTTGCTCTTCTACGCCATAAAATGCCGGTTTGTATAGTTTTCCAGAAAAATTTACGGAACTACCATGAGTAAGATGCCCTCCGTGAGACAGATCAAAACCAAGGATCTGATCTCCGGCATTAAGCACGCCCAGCATTACGGCAGCATTTGCTTGGGCACCGCTATGTGGTTGAACATTCACCCACTCGGCACCAAAAAGCTCTTTGGCCCTGTCTATGGCCAATTGTTCTATTTGATCCACTATTTCGCATCCGCCATAGTAACGCTTTCCTGGAAGTCCCTCTGCATATTTATTGGTAGCCACGCTACCCATAGCGCTCATTACTTCTTTTGAGGTAAAGTTTTCGGAAGCGATTAGCTCTATTCCATTTTGTTGACGATCTAGCTCCTTGGCTAAAAGGTCAAATATTATATCTGCCATTTGAATTCAGTCTTATGTGTAAATGAGTATAGGGATCTTTTATAAATCCTAAAAGTATTATTGTTTAGATTAATTTTTGAAAGGCCAAAGAAAATACCAAGTACACTATCAAACAAAGAAAACCACCTAAAAAATGTAGCCAGCCTATTAACAGCGCGCATGTAAGCAACATTGCAACTCGTATACTGTTTAGCTTTTTGTTTTGTGATCCAATTTTAATAGAAAAGAGTTTGATATTGCTTATCAATAAGAGAGCACCAATAACGCAAAACAGCATAATGAAAAAAGGATGATTTAACCAAATATTTGTCAGCTCATGCTGCTCGGCAGCAAGCGGTAGCGCAAAACAAGCTAATGCCATAACGGGCGTGGGCAGTCCAATGAAATAATCATTGTTTTGTTCGGAACTATTAAATTTAGCTAATCGATAACCAGATAGCAAAGCAATAAGCAACGGCATACATATGAGAAGTCCATCGTATGCAGAAGAGGTAAGTGCTTCCGACTCGTATAACTCATTACTCCAATAATTATATAAAACCATAGCCGGCGCCACCCCAAAACTCACCATATCGGCCAAAGAATCAAGTTCTTTACCAAAGGGAGAACTCACTTTTATAAGTCGCGCAGCGGTACCATCTAAAAAATCAAAAATCAAGGCGGCAATAGCCCAATAGGCTGCGTTTAAAAATTCTAATTGAAATGCGTTGATGATAATAAACATACCACAAAGCAGATTGGAAAGGGTAAGTAAATTGGGTATCTGTTTTTTTAGGTTAAGCATGGCTTTTTTGCCGTAAGGCTTTTTGTTTGCTTGTTTTTAAAAGGATTCTATTTCTAGTTACGCAATAGTATGGCGTAATATCAACCTTTGAATCATGACGCAAAGATGGGTTAAATATTTACTTTTATAATAAGGCAAAAGGACAATATGTAAAATAGAGTACTAGATACTTGCGGCTCAGAATGCGCTAGTATGATATTCGTAATCAGGCCATTTGTCGATAAACCCATCGCCTAACTAGTCTTTTTGGTAATACGCGGGTTAAATACGCCCTCAGTCGAATTTTTCGCCCATGAATGAATACTACTTTTTTCTTTTTCATTTGGCTGTAACCAAAGGCGGCCACTTCTGCAGAAGTGGGGTTACTACTGTTGGGATCAATTTTTCCAAAACCGGCCATTTCACCAAATTCACTCTGGGTAGAACCAGGACATAAAGTGCATACGTAAACCCCGTATGGCCTTAACTCTTCGGCTATGGCTTCTGAAAAAGCGAGCACGTAGTGCTTGGATGCAAAGTAAACACTCATCATAGGACCCGGCCTAAAGGCGGCGTCCGACGCAACGTTTAAAATCGTTCCGCGGTTTCTTTTTTTCATATCGGCGCCAAACAATCGAGTTAACTTGGTAAGCGAAAGTATATTCAGATTTATCATATCCTCTTGCCTAGTTAAAACGCTATCAACAAACTCACCGCTATCACCAAAACCGGCGTTGTTTATTAAAAAATCAATTTGAAAGCCCCGTTTTTGAATTTCATCAAATAGTTGTTCAGCATTGTTCGGTGCTGCCAAATCCATAGGAATTACGCTCACTTTTACACCATACGTAGTCTCCAGAAACAAGGCGTGTTCGAGCATTTTTTCTTCTCTTCGGGCTACTAGCACTAAGTTTATTTTGTCCTTGGCAAATTCAGTTGCAAGTTCTTTCCCAATGCCCGCCGATGCTCCTGTGATGAGCGCTATCATTCTAACCAGTTAGGAAGTTCACCAATATTGTGCAAAGCCTCACCTAATGTACTGTTTTTAAACAAATCTGGGATCTGTGCTCATTACCGTACCGCATGAATTGCAAGTACGTAGTTCTTCAGAAGCATAAAACTCCTTAAATCGAGGGATAAAATCTTTTTCAATATCGGTAAGCGGGAATTTGTATTCGTGTAGCTTATGATTGCAATTTTCACAAAACCACATGAGTCCGTCTTGCTCATTATTCGTTCGTTTACATTCTATTACTAGCCCAATACTTCCCTCACTTCGCACAGGCGAGTGGGGTACTTGGGCAGGCAAAAGAAACATGTCTCCTGCTTTTATAGGAATGTCTACCGCCTCCCCATTTTCTTGTATTCGGACATTAATGTCGCCCTCTAGCTGGTAAAAAAGTTCTTCTGTTTCATTATAATGGTAGTCTTTACGAGCATTAGGTCCTGCAACAATCATTACGATGTAATCACCTGCATCTTTATACAGGTTTCGATTCCCCACAGGGGGTTTAAGCTCATCTCTATGCTCGTCTATCCACTTTTGTAGGTTAAAAGGTCGTCTTACTGCCATTTTGTGTCTAATTTTAAACGAATTTAAGGATTATCTATCACTTCACAATATCCAAAGAATTGTAGTACGTTTGCATAAGGAAATATTAATAAAAAAAACTATGTTATTGTTTTTAAGTATGGGCGGAATGGAGTGGATAGTCATCATATTTGCCATTCTTTTGCTATTTGGAGGAAGAAAAATTCCAGAATTGATGAAAGGATTAGGATCAGGAATACGTGAGTTTAATAAGGCAAAAAATGATGTGACCGAGCAATTAAGAGAAGGTATGAATGAAAAGCCAAAAACCAATTCTAAAACAGAGGACAAGTCCGCTGAATGATTGCAAAAAAATATACATCACTTGCCCACATACAGTCAGATATAAGCCAAGGAAAAACTACCTGCACTGACTTAGCCAAATACTATCTTCACCAGAACGAAGAACATAAGCATCTAAATGCGGTGTTAGAAGTTTTTGGGGAGGAAGTAAAATTACGTGCAGCGGCAATAGATCAAAAAATAAAAGACGGAACTGCAGGTAAATTGGCAGGAATGTTCCTTGCCGTTAAAGATAATATCTGCTACAAGAATCACAAAGTTTCTGGCTCTTCTAAAATAGTAGAAAACTACGAGGCAGTATACACAGCCACGGCATTACAACGCTTACTAGATCAAGATGTTATCATTA
>Ga0115566_10000405_pt1 | contig 37167 bp, 39 predicted proteins | sample COGITO_mtgs_1204_3_FD_87173 | JGI IMG/M metagenome (GOLD analysis project Ga0115566, IMG submission 87173) | Pelagic marine microbial communities from North Sea - COGITO_mtgs_120405 | ecosystem: Environmental > Aquatic > Marine > Epipelagic | place: Germany:Helgoland, sampling site Kabeltonne...
GAATTTTTAGTAGGTACAAAAATTTTAGCTTTTTTCATAATAATGGTCGGGGCGGCAGGATTTGAACCTGCGACCCTCTGGTCCCAAACCAGATGCGCTACCAGGCTGCGCTACGCCCCGATTGAGGTACTAATACATTAGATATTGATAATTTAAAAGAATAAATAACATCTAAATAAGTCTTTTTTTAAAGAATCGGATATAAAGTATTTATGATTATTGATTGTATCAAATGTAATAAAAAATTTGATGTAGACCCAGATTTGATACCTTACGATGGGCGATTACTAGAGTGCAGTAGTTGTAATCATAAATGGTTTTTTAGAAAATCAATTATTGAAAAAACCTCAATTTCTAAAAATAACACAAACAACGAAATCAATAATACTAAACTTTCAACTAATATAAAAAAACCATCTCTACAAAATAAAAAGCCTACTGAAAATATAGATTTTTTAGATCAGAACGTTAGAGAGGATCCTTTAATAAATAAAATTGATATAAATCAAGCAATAGTTTTTAATAAAACAGCAAAAACTTATAGCATAATAAACTTAAGCTTGGTTTTTATAATTTCATTTATAGCTTTAATTATTATTTTAGATACTTTTAAAGGTCCAATTGGTAAAATTGTCCCAAATATTGAATTTTTTCTTTATAATTTGTATGAAAGTATTAAAGATATAAAATTATTTTTTGAAGACTTAACTTAATTTTTTTTTTATGATTAATACTTTGTCAAAACCTTTTAAATGGTTTTTTAAATTAGAAGCTGCTAGTGGTTTAGTATTATTAATTGCCGCAATTTTAGCTTTAATAATTAGTAATTCAAATTTTAAAGAATTATACTTTAATACTTTAAATGAATATCTGTTTATTGGTGTAAATGACTTTGGTCTTAAACTTTCTGTGCATCATTGGATAAATGATTTATTAATGGCCATATTTTTTTTCTTTGTGACATTAGAAATTAAAAGAGAATTTATTCAAGGTGAACTTTCTAATATCAAAAAAGCATTATTACCAATAATCGGAGCAGTTGGTGGCATGCTGATCCCTGCTCTTGTTTATATTGCTATAAATTTTGGAAACACAGAAACATTAAATGGTTGGGCAATTCCATCTGCTACCGATATAGCTTTTTCTTTGGGTATTTTATCATTATTAGGTTCCAGGGTACCTATATCATTAAAAATTTTTTTAACAGCATTAGCCATCATAGACGATCTTGGCGCAATTTTGATTATTGCTTTTTTTTATTCAGGAAAACTAAGTATAAGTTATCTAAGTTTGATTTTATTATCATATATTTTTTTACTAATATTAAATAAATTTGGTATTAAAAAATTTATACCTTATTTGATTATTGGTGCATTCATGTGGTTTTTTACTTTTAAATCTGGAATTCATGCAACAATAGCTGGAGTTCTTTTGGCTTCAACTATACCACATAGAAATAAGTCTAAAGATTTTTCTTTATTAATAAAACTTGAACATGCAATAAGTCCCTACGTTGCTTTTATGATAATGCCAATATTTGCATTTGCTAACGCTGGGGTATCTTTAGATGGTCTATCATTATCATCTTTATTTTTACCTGTTCCACTTGGTATTCTTTTAGGACTATTTATAGGTAAACAAATTGGAGTTATGATTTTTTCTTTTGTAGCTGTTAAATTTGGAGTAGCTCAAATGCCTAATAACTCAAATTGGTTAAGTTTGTATGGTGTTTCAGTTTTAACGGGTATAGGATTTACGATGAGTTTATTTGTTGGTAATTTAGCTTTTTTAGAAAATACACAATATATTGATGGTGTTAAAATTGGTGTTTTATCTGGATCATTAATATCTACATTATTTGGTTACTTTATATTGTTAGTTACTTCAAAAAAATAATTTATGTTATTTAAAAACCATTTAGTTATATTAATAATTATAATTATGTTTTCTTTTTTTGAAAAAGCTGAAGCCAAATATGAGAAGTTGTTTTTTGATCTAAGTATAAAAAATATCAATGGTGAAGATATTAATTTTAATCAATATAAAAAAAAAATAGTACTGATAGTTAACGTGGCAAGTAATTGTGGATTTACAAAACAATATGCTGACCTTCAGTCTCTTTATGAGAAATTTGAAAATAAGGGTTTTGTTGTATTGGGTATACCATCAAATCAATTTGGCGGTCAAGAGCCTGGTACTAATGAAGAAATTAAAAAATTCTGTGAAACCAATTTTAATATAACATTTCCAATCACTGATAAAGTTGATGTAAAAGGTGAAAATGCCCACCCTATATACAAGTGGGCAAAAAATAACTATGGTAATTCAACTATTCCTAAGTGGAACTTCCACAAAATTTTAATTAATAAAGATGGTAAAGTAGAAGATACATTTAGTTCATTTACAAAGCCATTTTCAAAAAAAATGGTTTCAAAGATAGAAATTTTGTTAAATTAATTTTAACCTGTTAGGTTTTTAATATAATCTTTTAAATTAATCTTACCAAAGTATTTAAAAACTTTATTATTAAGATTTAAGTTTGTAAGAGCTGAAGCGAATCTTTCGCCTGGTCTTTCATTTAAAAATTTAATTTTAGAACCAAACATTTTTGCAACTTGTAAAATTGTGTAACTTTTATGATTTGAAATACTATAATGTCGACATTTATTAAGTTTCCAAGCTAAATAGCAAGTTTCAACAGTATCATAAATATGGGTAAATCTTCTTGATTGACTACCAGGCTTTACAACGGTTAATGGTTTTTTATTTTTAAAATTATTTTCAAATATTCCAATTACTGTCGCCATTTTACCATTACAAATTTGATTAGGTCCATAAACATTGTAAAAATATATAACCTCATATTTAAAATTAAACCATTTTTTAAGATTTTCTAATAACTCTAAGTTCTTAGCTTTCGTGAAAGCATATGGAGAAAGATTCTTATCATTACCCTTATTGCCAAGAGTTGCAGATGTAGCTGAATAAATTAGTTTAATGTTGTTTTTCAAACAATAATTAAAAACTGCATTAGATCCAATAGTATTAGAATTAATACAATCATTCATTTTAATGAAACTTTGATAAATTCGTGCAAATTCACCAAAATGAAAAAGTGATAATATATTTTTAGGCTTATTTAGTATTTTTACTATATTTTTTGTATCTGCCTTAATATATTTTATCCTTTTGTTTTTAATATGATTTTTTCTAGTGCCAGTTGAATAATTATCTATGCTAACAATTTTAAAATTAGTTTTTTTTAACAACAAAGCAATTAAGTTAGATCCAACAAAACCAGCCCCACCTGTAATGACTATAGTATTTTTTCTCATTTTAAATATTAAAACTTAAACCGTCGTATCCTGGTAATATATTATTGGGCAAAATATTCAATAACCATTTATAATCTAAGTCTGAATGTAAATTAGTCAAAATAGTTTTTTTAGGTTTTAATTTTTGTACAAGGTCTAATATTTCCTCTAAATTAAAATGAGAAGGATGTTTATTGACTCTTAAACAATCAATAACTAAGTAACTCAATCCCTCAAAATATGAATAATCTTTTTGATATAATTTATTTGCATCACTAACATAAGCAATTTTATTATCAATAATGTAAGCTATTGAATTTATTAAACCATGTTTAACTTCAATGGCTCTAATATTAACTTTATTTTTACTGCTCCCAATAGTAAATTTTTTTTTTAACTTTTTTAGAGATAAAATTGCCGGATAGTCATATTTTTTAGTAAAACAATATGTGAAGTTTTTATAAAGATATTTATATGTAAGTTTGTCACAATATGTAGGAATTTTTTTTTTGTTTTTTAAAAAAAAAACTCTTAAATCATTTATACCATGTGTTTGATCCGCATGCATATGAGTAAATAAAACTTCATCTATTGATTTAATTTTTTCTTTTAAAAGTTGTTGTCGTAAATCTGGGCTTGTATCTATCAATATATTGTATTTTCCTAAAGAAATCAGTGCTGAACATCTAGTTCGATAATTTTTTTTATTTTTTGGATCACATTTTCCAAAAAAACCATCTGGTCTTGGTACACCCATAGAGCTTCCTGTTCCTAATAGAGTAAACTTCAGTTTCATTAAAAAAATAAATTATTAAAATTGTTTGTACTTATGTTTTCCATTTCTACATTTGAAATATTCTTTAATTCTGCCAATTTAAATAAAGTATATTTTATAAAACTAGGTTCATTTTTTTTTCCTCTCATTGGTATTGGTGCTAAAAAAGGACTATCTGTTTCAATAAGAAGTTTTTCAAAGGGTATTGATTTAAATGTGTTTTGAAGTTCAATACTATTTTTAAAAGTAATTATTCCACTTGCTGAAAAGAAAGCACCTAAACTTAATAATTGTTTTGAAAATTCAAAGGAGCCAGTAAAACAGTGCATTAAAATCTTAATTTTGTTTGATTTGTAATCACTAAGGATGTCCATTGTTTCTTTTTCAGCATTTCGAGAATGAATAATTAACGGTATATTAAGCTCAATTGAAGCCTCAATATGTTCTTTAAAACTTTTAATTTGCCTGTCTTTATTGCTGTGATTATAGTAAAAATCTAATCCGGTTTCCCCTACCCCAATAATTTTATCATTATTTATTACTGATTTTATTATAGTACTTTTATTTATAAGGTCATTTTCAGTTTCATGTGGGTGTATACCATAGGTACCAAATATAATTGGGTCTTTTTTTACTATTGTTTTTATTTTTTCAAAACTTTTAATTGTAGTACAAATAGTTAATAGTTTCTTGATGCCTATATTTTTTGATCTTTTAATAACATCGTCAAGGTTATTGAATAATGGGTCTTGATCAAGGTGACAATGTGAATCAATCATTTGTTTTTTCTATTTTTTTAAATAATATATTTATTTTATTTATTTTTTTTCCATTAAGTAGGTAGTCATGTTTAGCAATTGAATCGAATTTTATGTCATCAAAATTTAAGTCAAAAATACTAAGCACTTTAAGTGCAGAATTTGGAATAACTGGATATAGCATAAATGAAATTTTTCTAATCATCTCAAAAGAGGTATAAACAATAGTATCTAGTCTTTGTTTGTTGTCTTTTTTTTTCCATGGTTCTTGGTCATTAAAGTATTTATTAGAGTCAAATAGAGCCTGTACTATAAAACTTATATAATAATTAATATTTTGATTATCAATTTCAACTCGTAACTTAGATAAGTTTTCGGAAAATTTGTTTAAGATTATTAAATCTTCATCATTAAATTTTATATTAGAAGGTATTTTAGACTCACAATTTTTTTCTGCAAAAGCAGTTACTCTTTGGCAAAGATTTCCATAATTATTTGCTAAATCACTATTAATGCAATCTTCTAATTTATCTTGTGAAATATTACCATCATTGCCAAAAGATACTTCTTTAATTAAATAATATCTTAAAGGGTCCAAGCCATATTCATCAATAATATCTAAAGGGTCTAAAATGTTTCCTTTTGACTTAGACATTTTTTCTTCACCAGAAAGAATCCAACCATGTCCATAGACTTTTTTTGGCAAAGGAATTTTAGCAGCCATTAAAAAAGCTGGCCAATAAATTGCATGAAATCTTAAAATATCTTTACCAATCAGATGAACAGAGGCAGGCCAAAACTTTTTAAATAAATCGCTCTTAGTATTTGGATAATCTAATGCGCTTATATAATTTGTAAGTGCATCTAGCCAAACATAAATGATGTGACTTGGATTATTTGGAACTTTAATTCCCCATGAAAAAGCTTTTCTACTTATAGATAAATCTTTTAATCCACTTTTAACAAAACTAATAACTTCATTTTTTCTTGATTTTGGAGAAATGAAATCTGGATTTTTTTCATAATAATCTAGTAGTTTATCTTGCCATTTAGAAAGTCTAAAAAAATATGATTCTTCTTCAATCCATTCGACCAATGAGCCAGAAAGTGTTGCAATTTTACTTCCCTCTTTTTCTGAAATTTCATCTTCATTATAAAAAGCTTCGTCAGAAACAGAATACCAACCGGAATATTTTGACAAATATATATCATTATTACCCTCCAAAACTGACCATAAGTATTGCACAGTTTTTTTATGTCTTTCTTCAGTAGTTCTTATGAAATCAGAATTTGATAAATTTAATTTTTTAGATAAATCTCTAAATGTTTGACTTATCTGATCACAAAATTGAAGTGGGTTTATTTTATTTTTTTCTGCAGCGCGTTGTATTTTTAATCCATGCTCATCTGTGCCAGTTAGAAAATGGACATCATAGCCATCTATACGTTTAAATCTTGCAAAAAAATCAGCAATAATGCTCGAATAGGCGTGACCCATATGAGGTCTTGCTGAGGGGTAGTATATAGGGGTTGTAATATAATAATTTTTATCCATTTAATAACTTAGATTTAAATTCCATAAACAAACTTTCATCATCAAGATTAAACTTTTCTATATTGTGAATTTTATGAAGAAAGCTATGATAAATATTTAATAAAGAATTTTTTGTTAATGTGTCCTTATATTCTTTTAAAAAAAATAATTCAATAAAGCTAATTAATAAATTCTTTATTAATTTGTCTTTTTTATAATATCTATTTTCGATTAATAAGTTTAAAAATTCCTTTATAGTATAATTCTTAAGATTAATTTTATTGTCCAAAGAAAAATTAATAAGAGATATTAATTCACCTGGAGTGTTGTAATAATTTATTAGATTTTGATCAATTAAATCAAATATATCTTTTTTAATAATATTATTTGTTATTTTGACAGAATCTTCAAATGTGAAGAAAATTTTAAAATTTAGACATCTGGATCTTAAGGTTGGTAAAATATATTTTTCATTATTTTGTATTAAAATAAAAAAAATATTTTTATTTGGTTCTTCTAAAATTTTCAGTAAAGAATTAATAGAATTTTTATTTAAATAATCAATATTATCAATTAAAATCAATTTTGATAAATTATTAAATGACGATTTGTTTGTAAAAGAAATCATTTCTCTAATTTGGCTGATATCAATAGTTTTTTTTTCTTCTTTCAAATCAACTAAATAAAAATTTGGGTGTGAATTGTTTTTTAATAACTTAAAAGATTTATTGTTTTCATTTATTTCGTTATTATTAATATCATAATTAAATTCTTCTTTTTGGGATAAAATATAATTAACTATGTGATAAGCTAAGGTTGATTTACCTAATCCCTTTTTTCCAGTTAATAAAATTTTTGTAGGCATTTTATCATTATCATAAAGGCCAATAATTTCATTAAAAAAAAATTTCATACCGTATAATCTAGTGTTATCTTTAGGTCTTAAATTCATATTCATATTAAACTTTTAATCTTATCTAAAATAATTTTTTCATTATATTCAATATCTAAATTTGAATCGATTTTCATATATTTTTTTGAATTTTTTTTTTGTAGTTTTATAAAACCTTTCTGTACATTTGAGTAAAATTTGTTGTCAAATTTATCATATCTATTCAAATTTTTTCTTTTCATTAATCTGTTTTTCATGTTTTTTATGTTCACAATATTTAAAAATGTAAAATCAATATTAATATTCTTCAATAAGTAGTTATTTAAGGTTGCTATAAGTTTAAGATTTATGCCCATTCCATAATGTTGGTAGGCTATTGTTGAGTCTTTAAATCTATCTATTAATACAATCTTTTTTCCAATATTCTTTTTTATTAATTCAACATTTTCACTTCTTGCTGATAAATATAACAACAGATCTGTGTTTTTATTAAATGTTGATTTATTATTAAGTATTAGATTTCTTATTCTTTCAGAATTTTTACTACCACCTGGTTCCCTTATTTGAATAAATTTTCTTTTTTTTTTTTTTAAAAAATTTGAAACTTTTTTTATATGGTAAGATTTACCAGAGCCTTCTATTCCTTCAAATACTATTATTGGGTTTTTAGACATCGCCCCAAATTAAAAAATTAATTGATTTCATTAACCTAGAAAATACATTTAATCTTTTAATATCTTCAAATGCATATAAATTATGCTCATCTATCAATTCACCTTTGTAAGTAATTTTTAATTTACCTAATAGATCATCTTTTTTGATAGGAGCTTGAATTGGTCCATTGTAATTTAAAGAAACTTTTAAAAACTTTTTTCGTGCTTTAGGAATAGTTTTGTAAATGTCAGTTTTAGCATAAGCACCAACAGACTCCTTTTTTCCTTGCCAGACTTCAATATTACCAATCGGAGAGGTGGATTTTGAAATTTCTATCAAATCAAAATTAGTTAGCCCCCAGGTTAAAAGTTTCGCACTCTCACTTGATCTTTCACTTTTGCTGTTAAAACCACTTCCAACAGCAATTAATCGTCTTCCTTTTCTATTAACAGATGAAGCTAATGAATACTTTTCAACAGCCAAATAACCTGTTTTTATTCCATCAGCACCTAAATTTTTATACAGTAGTGGATTTCTATTTCCTTGTTTAATTGGTTCTCCTCCCGTTCTATCCCAAGTAAATTCTTTTTCTGAAAAATATTTATACTCTTCTGGAAATTGTTTAATTAAATAATTTGACATAATCATAATATCTCTAACGGTTGAGACATTATTTGGATTGTTTATTCCTGATGAGTTAGCAAAATTTGAATTTGTCATACCGATCTCTTTGGCTTTAGCAGTCATCATTATAGCAAATTCCTCTTCTGTACCCGCTATACCTTCGGCTAAAGCAACACAGGCATCATTTCCTGATGCTACTATTATTCCTTTTAGGAGGTTCTCAACACTAACTTCGTCTCCAACCATTATAAACATTGATGAGTAACCAGCAGATGATAAGCGCCAAGCGTTTTCTGAAACAAAAAACTTTTCATCCAAATCTAAATCACCACTTTTAATTAAATCAAAAGCTATAATAGCAGTCATAATTTTTGTCATTGATGCAGGATATATGGACTTATCAGGCTCCTTTTCATAAAGGATTTCACCAGAAAGGAAATCTTGAAGAATTGCTGTTCTAGCCTTAATATCAAATGCAGCATTAGAATTAAATGCAAGCAATAATGCAAAAAACAAAGTTAAAAAATTCAATCTAATCATTTTTAATAATTTCAATGTTATCAAACTCCAATATACTTATACCATTATACGATTTTTTAAGAGAATCAATGTTATCAAAAGGACCTAAATATACTCTGTATTCATTATCAGATATTTTTTTGATTTTTGGATTGGTAATTATTGTCTCTGTTTTGATTCTATTAAGCATTATTTTAGCTGTGCTTTCAAAATAAAAACTTGCAATCTTAATTTCATAAGAAAAATTTCTTTTTTTCTTTTTCTTTTTCTTTTTTGCTTTATTAGACTCTGTAATTTTTAAATCATTAATACTGATACTATTTACTGGTGCTTTACTAGCGACTTTTTTTTCTTCATCAAATGTTTTTGCTTTTTTGGCTATAAATGCCGTATTTTTATTTATCTCAATAATCTCAACATAAGGCTCATTTAAATCTAAATCTAAATCTTTTGCAATTCTTTTTGAAAGAACAGAATTATTAAATGAAGGATAACTAGATTTTTTACCAACTTTAGCAATTATAAATTTATTGTTTAAAATATTTGTGATTTTAACTTGAGTATTGATTTTCAAATTTCTCTGAAATATTATTAAACTCCGTTCATCAATTTTTTTTGAAATTATTTTATTTTCAAAAAGCTTTTCACTATAAATTAAAGCAAATCCTTTATTATAATAGCTATTATCAAAGATATTATTTATACTTTTTTTTTGGAAGTTTTTATTTGAACAATTCATTAACAATAAAAAAATTAATATGTATAAACTTTTTTTATAAAGCATTTTCAAACTTTTTTTTTAATGTGCAGACTGCTAAACCAAACCTTAAAGACCTATTCCATTGAAGTATTTTTTCATAATTTTCAAAAACAATGTATGCAGGTTTGAGGTTTTCCGAATCTGGGATAATATCTTTATCTGGTGTTATAATTGCTCCAATTAGATTTTCATCAATATCATATTCATTTTTATTCAAAATAAATTTTTTTAAATCTTTAAATCTTTTCTTATTATTTAATTTTTTGGCAGATGTATTTAATAAATTTTTTGGAACGTTTTCATTTAGTGAAATTTCTATAAAACAAGGTTGTTGCTTTTTCCAACCAATTTTATTTATATAGTTAGCTGCTGATGCAAATGAGTCCTTTGTAGACTTCAATTCAATCATATCATTATTATCATAATCAATAGCATAATTTTTTATTGTGCTAGGCATAAATTGAAAATTTCCAAAAGCACCAGCCCATGATCCATACAATAAATTATGATCAATAATTCCTTTTTCAACTAACTGAAGAATTGTAATTAACTCTTTAGTGAAAAAATCTCTTCTTCTTTTATCAAAACTTAATGTTGCAAGTGAAGACAGAATATCCATTTTGCCAACATATGTGCCAAAATTTGTTTCAATACCCATTAAAGATAAAAGTAATGTTTTTTCTACAGAAAATTTTTCATCAATTGATTCTATAAAATTTTTGTTTTTTTTATAAAGCTTAATGCCCTGTTTAATTTTTTTTTCTGATGTTCTTTTAGAAATATATGTTTTAGTATCTTCATAAAATTCAGGTTGATATCTGTCATACTTTATTACTTTTGGTAGAAAGATAACTTTTGTCATAGTTTTATTATAAGTTTCTTTTGAAATATTATTCTTAAGGGCATACTTTTCAAACTCAATCAACCACTGATTAAAAGTTTGTTCCACTGATATTACAGGTGATGTAAAAAGTGTTAAAAAAAATATAATTAGTATTTTATTAATTTTCATATAAATCTTTTAAATAAATTATTACAGCAATCCAGATTAAAATAAAGCTAACTAACTTTGTGATTGAAAATATTTCATTATAATAAAAAAAACCCAGAATAAATTGAAATGTTGGTGTTATATAGAAGATCATGCCAGTAGGACCTAGCCCACATAGTTCAACACCTCTAACATAAAGAAACAAAGGTATCACAGTCATAGGTCCAGCTAAAAGTAAATAAAACATTAAAGAAGGATTAGTAAAATTAAAATCATTTTGCCCATTTTGTACAATCAAATAAAAAGCTACGATTGCAAATGGTAAAATAAACAAACTTTCAATTAAAAGACCGACATCAGTGTCAACATTTATTTTTTTTCTCAATAAATTATAAAAACCCCAACTTAATGCTACAACTAAACCTACCCATGGGATTGCTTTAATATCTAAAAATAACAAATAGAATATTGAAATTAAAACCAATAAAATTGATAGTCTTCTTTTTTTATTTAATTTTTCTTTAAAAAAAATATTTCCTAAAAAAACACTTAAAATTGGCATAATAAAATAACCAAAACTCGCATCTATGATTTGATTGTTTGCAACTGCATATATCCATACAGCCCAATTAATAAAAATTAAAAAACCAGAAAAAAAAAGAGTTATTAATTGATTATAATTTTTAATGATGAGTTTAAATATTTTCCACTTAGAAAAATAAATTGTTGTTAATACGAGAAAAAAAGTAGTCCAAATGCAGCGATGTAAAACTACCTCTATATGACCTATGAAAGAAATAGATTCAAAATACAACACACCAATTACTCCCCACCAAAAAGAGCCTAGCGCTGTTAGTGCGATACCTTTACTAAAGTCTTTATTTTTCATTATATTAATGATTTTTAACATAATTCATTAAATTATTGATTTGTCTATTTTATTGTTGAATTAAAAAATTATGATTATAAAACCTTGCTAACGGAGAGATGGCTGAGCGGTTGAAAGCACCGGTCTTGAAAACCGGCATGGGGGCAACTCCATCCTGGGTTCGAATCCCAGTCTCTCCGCCACTATTATTTATTATTAAATTTATAACTTTTAAATAATTCTACAACTTTATTAGTTTCAATTTTTATACTCATCGGTAGATCTTGATTAAGCTTATAAAGACTCTCATCATCGTAATCTAACAAATTACATAAAAGTGTTAACTCTTCTTTTTTTAATTGATTAATATATTTTTTAGTAAATGAACTAAGCAATTCATCCATTTCTTTTGTACCACGATAGTTTGCTCTATAAATTATCTTATTTTTCAAATCCTTTATATTAATGATCATAAATATTATTATATTGTATATGACATGAAAAATAAAAATAATTATGATTATTTATTAGCTGATCTAACAAAGTTGAATGGCGTTGGTAAAAAAACCATGCAAATTTTAAAGAAAAAAAAGGTTAACAATATTTTTGATTTACTCTGGAGACTTCCAAAGTCTTTCACTGATAGAACTCTGGTAAGTAAGATAAGTGATTTACAAATAGGAAAAAGTCATACTATTAAAGTTATTCCTTTAAAATATCAATTTCCAAGAGTTAGGAATCTCCCTAATAGAGTTAATTGTATAGATGAAACAGGTAAAATAAATTGTGTGTTTTTTAACAGTCATGAGGGATATATCAGAAAAATTTTACCTTTAAATCAAGAGGTTACTATAAATGGAAAAATTAGTGCTTTTAAAGGAGTCTATCAAGTTACAAATCCAACATATATTTCACAAGATAGTTCTTTAGTTGAAAGTATAGATAATAAATATTCTTTAACTGAGGGGATTACAGAAAAGACTTATAATAAAATTATCAAACAAATTTTGCTAAATTTACCAATATTGAACGAATGGCATGATAAAGACACATTGAAACAGTTTAATAACGAAAGTTGGAATAGCTCAATAATTAAATTACATGATCCGACAAACATAGATAATTATAAATCAAATTTTTACAAAAGATTGGCTTATGATGAGATTTTAGCATCGTTTTTAGTCAATTCTGAAATTAGAAAAAAGATTAAGAAAATTAAAAAAACTTCAAAAAACTTTACAAAAAAAGCTCAAAATCAAATCACTAGCGAACTAAAATTTAACCTCACTAACGATCAAAAGAAATCTTTAGAAGAGATTAATGATGACTTAAATTCAAAAAGTAAAATGTTTAGACTTTTACAAGGTGATGTTGGTAGTGGTAAAACAATTGTTTCATTAATAAGTGCTCTAAATGTTATTAATTCTGGTTTTCAAGTTGCTTTAATGGCTCCTACTGAAATATTAGCAAGACAACATTTTGAGTCTGCAAAAAAAATATTCCCAAAAAATATAAGTATCGAATTATTGTCAGGTAAAAGCAAAAATAGTAATAAAAAAAAAATACTTAAAGATTTAGAAAATAAGAATATTGATATGATTTTCGCAACACATTCAATATTCCAAAAAAAAATAATTTTTAAAAAACTAGGATATATTATTATTGATGAACAACATAAATTTGGTGTTAGACAAAGAAAACTTCTCTCAGATAAGGGTGGTGATAATTGTGATGTTCTTTTAATGTCGGCAACTCCAATACCAAGAACGTTAACTATGTCTGTTTATGGTGATATGGATGTTTCAATTATTAAAGAAAAACCTAATAATAGAAAAGAAGTTAAAACTTACAGTAAATTAGAGGGTAAAATAGATGATGTTATTAAATTTGTTAAAAAAGAAATAAAAGAAGGAAATCAAATTTTTTGGGTATGCCCCTTAATTGAAGAGTCCAAAAAATTAGATCATCAGTCATCTGTTAATAAGTATAAATTTCTTAGTAAATTATTTCCAAATGATGTTGCCTTACTTCATGGAAAAATTGACAATGAGGAAAAAGAAAAAATATTAAATAAATTTCTCAACAAAGAATATTCAATTTTAGTTTCGACGACAATAATAGAAGTTGGAATAGATTTTCCAAATGCAAATGTAATAATAATAGAAAATGCAAACAAGTTTGGATTATCTCAATTGCATCAATTAAGAGGTAGAGTTGGTCGAGGCTCTAAACAAGCTAGTTGCATATTGATGTTTAAATCAAATTTAAGCGCTAATGCAAAAAAAAGAATTAATATATTAAAAAATTCTAATGATGGATTTGAAATATCTGAAGAAGATATGAAGTTAAGAGGTTTTGGTGATCTTTTAGGTTTTAAACAAAGCGGGATGAAATATTTTAAATTAGCAGATCCTATTCAAAATGAGGATCTATTTTTGTTAGCTGAAAAACAAATTAAAAAAATTGAAATTGAAAATATCAATATAAATAAATATAAAGCTTTACTAAAATTATATGATCAAGCAGATATAATTAATGATATAATCTAATATTTTGGTGTTGATGTTCCAGCAGAAACAATAAATTTTGATGCCTCTTCAAATGACATGTCTAAATAAATTAAATCCTCTTTTGGCACCATTAATAAAAATCCGCTTGTTGGATTTGGAGTAGTTGGAACAAATACGCTTACAATGTTATTATTTGTTTTTGATTTAATTTCACCAGTATTTTCTTTAGTTGCAAAACCGACAGCCCATACATCCTTTCTTGGATATTCAATTAAAACTACACTTTTCTTATTATTATCTTGGTTCCGAAAAGAATCGGTCATTTGACCAATTGCAGAATAAATAGTTCTTAAGATTGGTATTTTTTTAAAAATTTCATCAACTAATTGTAAAAGTTTTTTTCCCAAAAAAGACAAAGAAAGTCCACCAACAATAGTGATAAACATAATAGTTAAAATAATTTCTATTCCCGGTATTGAAAAGTGAAGATAGTTATTAGGATTTAAACCAGCTGGAACTAATTTTGTAGATAAATTTATAAGAAATTTACTTAAATAGAGTGTAAATCCTATTGGTATCAAAACAATAACACCAGTAAAAAAATAATTTCTTAATTTTAGAGCGATTGATTTTTTTTTATTAGGCATATTTATCTTATTTAATGATAGCTTGAATAAATAACAAATGAAACAATTACTACAAAAAATACAACTAAAATTTTATTGTTTAAATTCATAAATAGTATTTATATAATTAACAAAATTTTATCAAAATGAATAGAAGAAAATTTTTAAATTATATTGGGTGTGGTTGCTGTGGTGCTATGATAAATGGATGTTCAACAGCCCCTATTACAGATAGAAGACAATTAAAGATAATCCCAGAGTCCAGGTTAAATGCTCAAGCAGCACAAATTTATGAAAAAATTAAAAGTAAAGAAAAAATGAGTGATGATAAAAAAACACTTAAACAAATAAAAGTTATTGGCAGTGAAATAGAAAATTCTATTTCTGAATACTTTAAAAAAACAGGTGTTGAAGATCCAACTACTAATTTCGATTGGGAATATATTTTAATAGAGAATAAAAAAGTTAAAAATGCTTGGTGTATGCCAGGGGGAAAAATAGCTGTCTACACTGGAATTTTAGATGTAACACAAAATACAAATGGACTTGCAGCAGTTATGGGTCATGAAATTGCACATGCTGTTGCAAAACATGGTGTAGAACGAGCAAGCAGAGGAGCAATATTGCAGACGAGCACTTCTCTAATTGATATTTTCACTGGCGGTAAATTATCACAAATTAATCGTGCTACTGGAATGAACACTGTTGGTTTACTTTCTCAAATAGGAATTATGAATCCTTTTTCTAGGACTCAAGAAACTGAAGCTGACTATTTAGGAATGATTTTTGCCTCATTATCAGGTTACGATATTCGTGAAACAAAAGAACTTTGGAAAAGAATGATAAAATCTAATAAAGGAAAAAAAACTCCTCAATTCTTAAGTACTCACCCCTCTTCATCGCAAAGAATTAAAAAATTAACTGAATGGGAAAATGAAATAATATTGGGCTTCCCACCGATTACTACATGATAAAATTTATGGTGAGCCCTGATGGACTCGAACCATCGACCCATTCCTTAAAAGGGAATTGCTCTACCAACTGAGCTAAGGGCCCACATAAAAATTAATAAAGTGAAGATGAGTGTTTTTTTTTATCTAATTTTAAAAAAAAACTTTTGGTTAAGTCTTCTTTAAAATTTTTAAATTTCTTTACACTTAAAAATTTAAACAATAAAAAAATATCTAAACTTAAATAATTTTTAATACCAAAAAACAATTACTTATTGCAAAACCTTAATAAATGCAAATATTTTAATTACAACTTATCAATGTATTTATCATGAAATTTATCAAATGTTCCCTTTTTGATGTTTTCTCTAATTGCAGTCATTAATTCTTGATAAAAATTGATATTATGAAGTGTAAGTAGTGTTGAACCTAGTATTTCATTTGTATTAAAAAGATGATTTAAATAGTTTTTTGAATACTTATTTAAGCTCAAGTTTAAACATTTCTTATCTAGTGGTTCGTTATCATTTTTATACTTATTATTTTTGATGTTTATCCTCCCATTCCAGGTAAATGCTAATCCAGTTCTTCCAGACCTTGTAGGCATTACACAATCAAACATGTCAACGCCCCGCTTAACTGCACCGAGTATATCAGCAGGAGTTCCTACACCCATCAAATATCTTGGTTTTTCAATAGGCATTAATTCTTTAAGATAATTTAATACCTCAAACATTTCCTTCTGTGATTCACCAACAGCAAGTCCACCTATTGCATACCCATCAAAATTAATTTTTGTTAAGGCATTAAGTGATTTAACCCTTAATTCTTTGAACAAACCTCCTTGTACAATTCCAAATAATCCTTTGTGAGGATTTAATCCAAAAGCAGCCTTTGATCGTTCAGCCCAATATATAGATAGTTCCATTGATTTATTAATGAGATTATAGTCCGTAGTTTTTTTGGGACATTCATCCATGATCATTACTATGTCAGAATCTAAACCTTTTTGAATTCTAATGCTTTCCTCCGGACTTAATATAAATTTTTTACCATCAACATGTGAGTTAAAAATTGCACCTTTTTCCATATCTATTTTATTTAATTTTGAAAGAGACATAACTTGAAATCCACCTGAGTCTGTAAGTATCGGAAGTTTACAATTCATAAACTTATGAAGACCACCTGCTGATATAATTCTGTCAACACCCGGTCTAATCATTAAGTGATAAGTGTTTGATAGTATTATTTCAGAGCCAGTTTTAATGATATCATCAATTAAGCAAGCTTTAACAGTAGCTTGCGTACCAACAGGCATAAAAGCTGGTGTTTGAATGTTGCCTCTGTGTGTTTCAATTAAACCAACTCTTGCAAACTTATCATTTTTAATGACATTAAATCTAAATTTTTTTAATGCCATAAATGTTATAGTTATTATTTGAAGCTAATGATCTTATCTGGATCTGAAACTGAACCGTTGTTATTTTCATCGCCTTTTTTAATCTTATCAACAAATTCCATGCCTTCAATAACTTTGCCAAAAACTGTATACTGTCTATCTAAAAATGAAGCTTCTTTAAAACAAATAAAAAATTGGCTGTTTGCACTATTTGGATCTTGTGAACGTGCCATTGATAATGTTCCTCTCTCATGTGGTAAGTTATTAAATTCTTCTTTGAGATCAGGTAAATTTGATCCGCCCATACCAGCTCTTCTTAAATCAAATTCGTCGTTAGAAGAATTGCCAAATTTTACATCTCCAGTTTGGGCCATGAAACCATTAATTACTCTATGAAAAACAACACCATCATATTTACCTTCTTTTGCTAGTTGTTTAATTCTCTGAACATGGTTAGGTGCCACATCTTCAAAAAGTTCAATTTTTACGTTTCCATCTTTAAGTTCTATAATCATTGTATTTTCCTCTGCTATTATATTGTTGGTTAGTATAAAAAATAAAATTAAAATTTTTGTAATTAAATTATTCATATTTTTCTTTTAAAGACTTTATTGTACTTTTTGTAGTAAATTTTCTGATATCTCCTTTAAATCTAACAATTTCTTTAACAAATCTGGAAGAAATAATTTGATTTTCTACATCAGACATTAAAAAAATTGTTTCAATATCATTATTTAATTTTCTATTCATTCCAGCTAATTGAAATTCGTACTCAAAGTCAGAAACAGCTCTCAAACCTCTTAAAATAATATTTGATTTATATTTTTTACATAAATCGGTTGTTAATGATGTAAAAGAAATGATTTCAATCTTTTTCTTATCAAAGTTCAGATCAACAAAAAGTGCTTTTCTGATTAATTCAATTCGTTCAATTGAGTCAAAAAGATAATTTTTATTAGTACCATCTGAAGCAGCAACAACTACTCTATCAAAAAGTTTTAAAGCTTTTTTAATAACATCTATGTGACCAAATGTGATTGGATCAAATGTACCGGGGTATATGGCAATCTTTTTCATTAAACCAGGTTATCATCAATTTTAATAGCTGATACTACTTTTTCATCTCCTGATAGTTTAATAATTCTAACACCTTGAGTATTTCTGCCTGCTGATCTTATTTCTTTAACAGCAACTCTAATAATTCTACCTTTATTAGTGGACATCATTATTTCGTCACCCTCAAAAACTGGAAAAGACGAGCATATATTTCCATTTCTTGGTGAATTAATTATTCCAATGATACCTTTGCCACCTCTATTAGTTACTCTATAATCATAATGTGATGTTTTTTTTCCATATCCATTTTCCGTTATAGAAAGTATAAATCTCGAATCTTTAACTAATTCAGATTTTTCTTTTTTATTTATTTTTTTTATTTTTTCATGATTTATTATTGATAATGAAACTATTTCGTCATGGGTTGATAAATCGATACCTTTAATACCTTTTGAAGATCTTCCTTTAAAAACTCTCAGTTTTTTAGACTCAAATCTAATACATTTTCCGCTTTTCGTACTTAGCATTATATCTTGTTCATCTTTACAAATTTCAACACCAACAATTTTATCATTAGAGTCAAGTTTCATAGCAATTTTTCCAGCTGCATTAATAGAAGAAAAGTCATCAAGACTATTTTTTCTGATCTTACCTTTTGCTGTAGCAAAAACTATATGTAAATTTTTTAAATCTCTTTCATCGTCAGGAAAAGGCATTATTGAGCTTATCGATTGATGACTCTTCAATGGTAAAATATTAAATAAAGATTTACCTTTAGATATAGCTGAACCTTCAGGAATTTTCCAAGCTTTAATTTTATAGACAAGGCCTTCGGTTGAAAAGAATAAAACTGAAGTGTGTGTATTTACAGAAAGTGTTTGAATTACAGAATCAGCTTCCCGCGTTGTGATACCTGACTTTCCTTTTCCACCACGTTTTTGTTTTTTAACACCACTTAATGCACCTCTTTTTATATATCCTTGAAGTGTAACTGTAATAATTACAGACTCTTTTTGAATAGTTTCTTCTATGTCATAATTTAATACAGCATCAATAATTTTAGTCCTTCTTGGAACAGAAAATTTTTCTTTTATTGTTTTAAGCTCTTCACTTATGACTTTAAATAATTCTTTTTTAGAATTTATAATTTTTTTATATCCTTTTATAAGATCAGATAATTTCTTAATCTCAACTTCGATTTCATTGATTCCAAGAGCTGTTAATTTTTGGAGTCTAAGCTCTAATATTGCATCAACTTGAGGTTCGGATAATGAATATAGATTTTTATTTTTTTTATCTTCAATTAATGAAATCAATTTTAATGCTTTGTTAATTTTCCATTTGGTTTTAAGGATAGTTTTTTTTGCTTCATCTGGTGTTTTTGATGATCTTATAATTTTTATAATTTTATCTAAGTTTTCAACAGAAACTGATAATCCAATTAATATATGGGCTCTGTCTTCAGCTTTTTTTAAATCAAATTTAGTTTTTTTTATAACAACATCTTCTCTGAATGTTAAAAAATTGGTTAAAAAGTCTTTAAGATTACATGTCTTAGGTTTTCCATCAACAATTGCTAATGAGTTAAATCCAAATGAACTTTCAATAGAAGTGTTTTTATAAAGTTGTCTTTTGATTGTTTCAGGTTCAACTCCATTTCTTAAGTCTATAGCAACTCTAATTCCTTCTCTATTGGACTCATCTCTAATATCTTTAATGCCTTCAATTTTTTTATCTCTAACTAGTTGAGCTATTCTTTCATTAAGTACTGATTTATTTACTTGGTAAGGTATTGAAGTAATAACGAGTCTATCTCTTCCGTTTTTTTGTGGTTCAATTGAAATTTCACCTCTTATTTTAAAGGAGCCACGACCTATATTATATCCATCTTTAATTATGCTTTTTCCTATTATAACTCCACCTGTTGGAAAATCAGGGCCTGGTATGTGCTTCATTAAATCTTTAATCTTAATATCTTTATTTTCAATTAAAGCTAAAGTACCATCAATTATTTCACCTAAGTTGTGTGGGGGAATACTAGTCGCCATTCCAACAGCTATACCGCCTGCTCCATTCACTAATAAATTTGGATATTGTGCAGGTAAAACAGAAGGTTCTTTTTCTGTTTCATCATAATTACTTTTGTATTGAATTGTATTCTTTTCAATATCATCAATTAAATATTGTGCAACTTTTGCCAATCTTGTTTCTGTATATCTCATAGCTGCAGCAGGATCACCATCAATTGACCCAAAGTTACCTTGACCTTGAACTAATGGTAAACTCATAGAAAAATCTTGAACCATTCTTACCAAAGCATCATAAACTGATTGATCACCGTGAGGGTGATATTTACCAATAACATCTCCAACAATTCTTGCTGACTTTCTAAACTGTTTGCTCCAATCGTACCCGCCTTTATACATTGCATATAAAATTCTTCTGTGAACAGGTTTTAATCCATCTCTTATATCGGGTAGCGCTCTACTCACAATAACGCTCATCGCATAAGATAAATAAGACGAGCTCATCTCGTCATGCATTGAGATTTGTTTTATGTTTTTTTCTTTAGAAATTTCTGTTTTTTGCATAAAAACTAAAATGGAATTTCATCATCCATATCGTTTGATGCTTGAGACGAATCCTCTGGGGAATTTAAGGGTATGGAATTATCGTTTTGAATACCACCACCACTATTATTACCTCCTCCTAACATTGTAAGAGAAGAATTGTAACCTTGTATCACAATTTCAGTTGAATATTTATCTTGGCCAGATTGTTCATCTTTCCATTTTCTTGTTGTGATTTGGCCTTCAACATAGATTTGAGCACCCTTTTTTAGGTACTGTTGGACTACATTTACTAAACCCTCATTAAATACCACTATTCTGTGCCATTCTGTTTTTTCTTTTTTTTCACCTGAAGACTTGTCCTTCCAAGATTGACTAGTGGCCAAGCTTAATCTAGCCACACTTTTACCATTTACCATTTGTTTAATTTCAGGGTCTGCGCCTAAACGTCCAATTAATAATACTTTATTTAAACTTCCAGCCATAATAATTTAATTTGTTAATTAATTTAATGTAATTTATATCACAATTTAACCTGAATATTAATTTTATTAATCTAAAGCAACTAAAATTATGATCAAAAAGATAGTTATCAAGGGTGCAAAAGAACACAATTTAAAGAATGTTTCTGTTGAAATCCCTAAAGATCAATTTGTAGTAATAACTGGTCTGTCTGGCTCAGGAAAATCATCTTTAGCTTTCGACACTATATATGCTGAGGGTCAAAGACGCTATGTTGAAAGTTTATCAGCTTATGCACGACAATTTTTAGATAAAATGAAAAAACCCAATGTGGATCTAATAGAGGGATTAAGTCCGGCAATAGCTATTGAACAAAAAAACACATCTAAAAATCCGAGATCAACTGTTGCTACCGTCACTGAGATTTATGATTATATGAGAGTTTTATTTGCTAGGGCGGGCATTCCTTATTCTCCGTTTACAGGCAAACCAATTACATCACAAACAATAACTCAAATTGTGGATTTAGTAAAAAAACTTCCAAAAAAATCAACTATATACATCTATGCTCCCGTGGTTAGAGGTCGAAAAGGTGAATATAAAAAAGATATTTTAAGTTATAAAAGAAGAGGATTTAGAAAAATTAAAATTGATAATGTTTTATATGATATTGATAAATCACCTAATTTAGATAAAAAACTAAAACATGATATTTCAGTTCTAATTGATAGAATTGTATTAAATTCAAAATTAGGAAATAGGTTAGCAGAAAGTATTGAGACAGCAGTCAACTTATCTAACGGATTAGTTTTTGTTGAATACGAAGATGAAACATTGCCTCAAAAATTTCGAAAAACTGAAAAACTAATCTATTCAACTAAATTTGCTTGTCCTGAAAGTGGATTTACAATTGAAGAAATTGAACCGAGACTTTTTTCTTTCAATAGTCCATATGGAGCATGTGAAGAGTGTGAAGGTATCGGAATAAAATTAAATGTAGATCCTAATTTAGTAATTCCAGATGAAAAAAAAAGCATTGCCGATGGTGCAATTGAACCATGGGCTAAATCTACGACTCTATATTATGCTCAAACATTAGCATCAATTGCTAAACATTATAGTTTTTCACTTGATGACAAATGGAAAAAATTACCAAAAAAAATTAAAGATATAATCTTATATGGATCTGATGAAGAAGAGATCAAATTTAATTATGATGATGGATATGAAAAATACTCACACAAAAAAAGCTTTGAAGGAGTAATTAATAATCTTGAAAGAAGATTTTTAGAGTCAGATAGTGAATGGAAAAGAGAAGCAATAGCTGAATACCAGTCAGATTCTGCTTGTGAAAGCTGTAATGGAAATAGGCTTAAAGAAGAGGCTTTATGTGTCAAAATTGATAATCACAATATCAGTGAAGTTACCAAAAAATCAATTCTTGAAGCGGCACAATGGTTTAAAGATTTAGAAAAAAATCTTGATAAAAGACAATTTAAAATTGCAGAACATGTTTTAAAAGAAATTAATGAAAGATTAAATTTTTTGCTTAATGTTGGTCTCGATTATCTAACTTTATCTAGGGAGTCAGGAACACTCTCTGGTGGAGAAGCTCAAAGAATTAGACTGGCATCACAAATAGGTTCTGGTTTAACAGGTGTATTATATGTACTTGACGAACCATCTATAGGCTTGCATCAAAAAGATAACGTCAAGCTTATTAATGCTCTCAAAAGATTAAGGGATTTAGGTAATACTGTAATTGTTGTTGAGCATGATACTGAAACAATGGAAAACGCAGACCACATTATTGATATGGGGCCTGAAGCCGGAACTAATGGAGGACATGTTTCAGCTCAAGGAACTTATGAAGAGATAAAAAAAGATAAAAATAGTATTACTGGTCAATATTTATCGAATAAGAAGAATATTGAAATTCCAAAAACTCGACGACTAGCAAAAAATGGTAGATTTGTAGAAATTAATGGTGCAAGTGGAAATAATCTTAACAATGTAAATTTAAAAATTCCTACTGGTAGCTTTACATGTGTAACAGGAGTATCTGGAAGTGGTAAATCAACATTAATATTACAAACACTATACCATGCATTAAACTTAACGCTTAATAATAAAGCTAGAAAAGTTCCTAAAGCTTTTAAAGGTTATAAAGGAGTCGAGCTAATAGATAAAATTATTGATATAGATCAGTCACCAATTGGTAGAACTCCTAGATCAAATCCAGCAACTTATACAGGTGCTTTTGGTCCTATTAGAGATTGGTTTACAAGTCTACCAGAGTCCAAAACTAGAGGATACAAACCTGGTAGATTTTCTTTCAATGTAAAAGGTGGAAGGTGTGAGGCTTGTGAAGGAGACGGAGTTATCACTTATGAAATGCATTTTTTACCTGATGTTTATATTCAATGTGATGAGTGTAAAGGTACAAGGTATAATAAAGAAACACTTGAGATAAAATTTAAAGATAAAAGTATAGCTGATGTATTGGATATGTCTGTTGATGAAGGTTGCGTATATTTTGAAAATATTTATAATATTAAAACTAAACTACTAACATTAAAAAAAGTTGGTCTTGGTTACATAAAAATAGGTCAGCAAGCCACAACACTCTCTGGTGGAGAAGCACAACGTATTAAACTAGCTAAAGAACTATCTAAAAGATCTACTGGCAGAACAATGTATATCTTAGACGAACCTACTACTGGTCTTCACCAACACGATATAAAGAAATTATTAGAAATATTGCATACATTTGTCGCACTAGGCAATACCGTGGTAGTAATTGAGCATAATCTGGATGTAATAAAAACTGCAGATTATATTGTCGATATGGGTCCAGAGGGTGGTGTCAAAGGTGGAAATATTATAGCTGAAGGAAAGCCTGAAGAAATCATTAGAGTTAAAAATAGTTACACAGGTCAGTTTTTAAAATCTATGTTAGATTAAAAACTTAAAAAATAATTTTAAAGATCAATTAATTTAGTGTATAAGAAACCATGGGAAATTTATTATCATCACTACCTAAAACAATTCATGCTTCTTTAGCTTTGGCAATAATACTTTTTCTAGGTTTATTTTTTGGAAATGGTGGTTTTGAATTTGATAGAATATTTTGGAGTTGGTTAACAAGGTTTGCTCATGTAACAGTTGCAATTATGTGGATAGGATTACTTTGGTATTTCAACTTTGTTCAAATACCTAATATGCCAAAAATTCCAGATGAACAGAAGCCAGCAATAGGAAAAGTTATTGCTCCAGCTGCTTTATTTTATTTTCGTTGGGCAGCTCTTTTAACTGTTTTATCTGGTTTGATTTTAGCAATTTTGAATGGATATGCTCATGAATCGATGACGTTAGGAATTGGATCAGGAGGAGGAAAATACACAGCTATTGGCATTGGAATGTGGCTTGGTTTATATATGGCATTCAATGTTTGGTTTGTAATTTGGCCAAATCAGAAAAGAGCTCTTGGTATAGTTGAATGTGACCCTGATATAAAAGCAAAATCGGCTAAGACTGCAATGCTTTTTTCTAGAACAAACACTCTACTATCACTGCCAATGTTACTTTCAATGGTAGCAGCTCAAAATCTATATTAAATCTTTACTATTTATCTTCTTTAAGAATTGTTTTTTGTGAAACTCTCAATTTTACTAGTATAGGATTAGCGATATATATTGAAGAATATGTTCCTAATGTAACACCCATAATCATTGCTAAAGAAAAACCTTTTAAAATTTCTCCCCCAAAGAAATAAATTGAAATTAATGCAAGCAATGTTGTTGCTGATGTTATTATAGTTCTCGATAAAGTTTCATTTATAGAAATGTTTGTTAGATCAAATATTTTAATATCAGAAAATTTTCTTAAGTTTTCTCTTACTCTATCGTAAATTACAACTGTATCATTCATCGAATAACCAACAATAGTTAGTACCGCTGCAACAATTGATAGATTGATTTCTAATTTAAATAATGAAAATAGACCAAGAGTAATTATAACATCATGGAATAGTGCCAAGATTGCTCCTAAACTAAATTGCCATTCAAATCTAATCCAAATATAAAAAAGCATTGCAGCAAGAGATAAAGCTATAGCTATAATTCCAGATTTCAATAATTCAGAACTAACTTTTGGGCCTACATTTTCAACTCTTCTAAAGTTGAAAGAATTACCGATTGATTTTATTAATCCATTTTTAATTGACTCAATTGCATTTGCACTGGTATCTTTTTTTTCAATTTTAATCAAAAAAATATCTTCACCACCAAATTTTTTAACATTTACATCTCCTAAATTCATATTGTTTAAATTATCTCTTAAAGACGTTGTATTAATTTTTTTATCAAGAGATCTTAATTCAATTAATGTTCCTCCTTTAAAATCTACTCCAAAATTTAAACCTTTAAAAATTAGTAATAAAATAGAAACAGCAACAAGTATGGCTGATATTAAATTGAAGAATTTGTAAAATTTATTAAAATTAATCATTTATATTAAGTTTATTTTTTCTTTGTTTTTAGTTACGTACAAGCTTGTTAATAATCTTGCAATGAAATAGACTGAAAATAAAGTTGTGAAAATTCCAACAGCTAGAGTGACGGAAAACCCTTTAATTGGACCAGAACCCATAAAAAATAAAATAATAGCTGCAATGAGAGTTGTAATATTAGCATCTAAAATTGCAGTTTTTGACTTAACGTAGCCAGTATCAAAAGCTATAATATTACTTTTTTCACTTTTATATTCTTCTTTAATTCTCTCAAATATTAATACATTTGCATCTACTGCCATCCCAACAGTTAAAATGATACCAGCAATTCCTGGCAATGTTAATGTTGCTTCAAATATTGTCAAAATCCCAATTAATAAAAATAAATTGACTAATAGAGTTATGTTGGCAATTAAACCAAAAATCTTATATTTAAAAAACATAAAAACAATTACTAGTAAGAAGCCAATTGCTAATGCAATAATACCAGAATTAATTGAATCTTGTCCAAGATCTGGACCCACAGTTCTCTCTTCTATAATGGTTAATGGTGCAGGCAATGCACCCGATCTAAGTAATAAAGCTAAATCAGTAGCTGATTGAAATGTAAAATTACCACTTATCTGACCATTACCACTTGCTATTGTGTCTCTAATAACAGGAGCACTAACAATTTTTCCATCCAAAACTATTGCCAACTGTTTTCCAATACCTGTACTTGTTGCTTTACCAAATCTTTTTGCCCCAACTCTATCAAGCGTAAATGAAACAACAGTTTCATTAGTTTGGTTATTCATTTGTGGTTGTGCATCAAGTAGATTTTCACCATTTAAAATAATTCTTTTACTTACCATAGACTCATTTACACCATCTTCATATTTAAGTATTTCAAAACCAAATACTTCATTTTCATTTTGTGTAACAAATCTAAATGTTAAGTTTGCAGTTTTTCCTAAAAGAGATTTTATTCTCATTGGGTCATCTAAACCAGGTAATTCTACTAGAATTCGATCATTACCTCTTTTTAAAATATTTGGTTCATTTGTACCAACTTCATCTACTCTTCTTCTAACTATTTCAATAGCTTGGTCTTGTGAAGAATTTTTAATTTCTATAAGACCATACTTAGAAAGTTTTAAGGTAAATTCATTGATATTACTAGAGATGTCAAATTGATGTGACTTATATTGATCGTAGTAAGGATTGATTTCACTTTCTTTATCTAAAAAAAAACCATTTACTGAATCAAAATCTTTATTTGGTACGTTAAATTTTATTTCTTTATTATTTATACGTAAGTCATAAAAATCTATTTTTTTTTGTTTTAAAAAATTTCTAATTGCAGATAGTGTATTTTGTAATTTTTGTATTTGAACAGGGTCATTATCAATTTCAAGTAATAGATATGATCCACCTTGAAGATCTAATCCAAGATTTATTTTTTTTGATATAAAATTAAACTTTGAGTCTGAAAAATTAGAGAAACTTACTAAAATAAAAAAAAGTGTAACAAAAAAAACTAAAGTAATTCTTAATTTTGAAAAATATAACACTTCGATTAGATGTTATTTTTTTACTTCAGGGGTTTTAAGTAATCCTTGAATGCCAGTTGCTTTAATAATTTCAACTTTAACATTTTCTGCTATTGAGACCTCAATTTTCTCATTATCGATAATTCTTTCAACTTTACCAATAATACCTGCTGATGTGACTACATCATCACCTCTTTTTAAATTTTCAACCATCGCTTTATGTTCTTTAACTTTTTTTTGTTGAGGTCTTATTAAGAAAAAATAAAAAATAACAAAAATTAAAATTAAAGGTATAAATTGTCCTATTCCTGAATTTTGCATGTTTCTCCTTGTTTATATGCAACTATTTATACTATCTCTTTTATTAAAACAACTTTAAAACTTATTAATTTTTTCAATATTATTCATGTAAGGTCTTAAAATTTTTGGAACAAGGATTGAACCGTCATTTTGCTGATAGTTTTCTAATATAGCTATAAGAGTTCTTCCAATTGCTAGACCACTACCATTTAAAGTTCCAGCAAAAAGAATTTCATTATTTTCATTTTTATATCTAGCTTTCATTCTTCTTGATTGAAAAGAGCTACAAGAAGAGCAGCTTGAAATTTCTCTATATTTTTTTTCAGATGGCAGCCAAACTTCAATGTCATATGTCTTTTCAGCACTAAAACCCATATCGCCAGTGCATAAAATAATTTTTCTATATGGTAATTCTAATAAATCTAAAATTTTAGTAGCACAATTTGTCATCCTTTCTAATTCTGACATGCACTCTTCTATTTCAACAATACTAACCATCTCCACTTTATAAAATTGATGTTGTCTAATCATTCCTTTAGTGTCTTTGCCGTAACTACCAGCCTCCTTTCTAAAACAAGGAGTTGAAGCAACTATACGAATTGGTAAGTTCTTTTTATCAATAATTTTTTCTTTTACCATATTGGTTAATATAACTTCTGCTGTTGGTATTAAAAATTTTCTATCCGCAGAGTCATCTAATTTAAGTTCAAATTGATCGTTATCAAACTTAGGTAATTGTCCTGTACCAAACATACTATTTGCTGTGGCTATTAATGGAGGAGATATTTCTTTATAAGCATTTTGATTAATGTGTGTATCAAGCATAAAATTAGATAAAGCTCTTTCTAATAAAGCTAACTTATCTTTTACAAAAACGAACCTTGAGCCTGTTGTTTTAGTTGCTAAATCGAAATCTAACATATTAAGATCCTCTCCTAATTCATAATGAGATTTTGGGGTAAAACTAAAATTTGGAATTTTACCAGATTTTAAAACTTCAATATTTGATTTTTCATCTTTTCCCACTGGAACATCATCATGGGGAATATTTGGAATTAAAGATAAAATTTCATTAAGTTCATTTTTAATATTAGTCTGTAGTTTATTAATTTTTTCAATTTCATCTGTAATCTTTTTTGATTTAGAAAATAAAGTTTTATCTTTTGATTTAGAAATATCTTTTTTTTCTCTTTCGAATGTTTCTTTTTTTTGAATATATTTTCTATTTTCTTCATCTAATTTTAAAATTCTATCGACATCGATTTCCAAAAATCGTTTTTTAAGAGATAGTTTAAAATTTTTAGTATCTTTTCTAATATCTTTTATATTATGCATTTTTATTATTATTTTTTTCAATAATATTTACAGAAAATATTGATAATTCATATAAAATTAATAACGGTATAGCTAAACCAATTTGAGTAATAGGATCAGGTGGTGTTAGAATTGCTGCTGCTGCAAAGATCATTACAACTACATATTTTCTTCTAGTTTTTAAAAATTTTGAATCAATCAATCCAACTCTAGCTAGTAAACTCAAAACAATTGGTAACTGAAAACTTATACCAAAAGCAAAAATTAATTTCATTACTAAAGATAGATATTCATTAACTTTAGCTTCAAGTTGAATAGGAAGACCTGTGGATATACCAGCACTTTCAAATGAAAGAAAAAATTTAATAGCTAATGGCATTATTAAATAATAAACAAGAATGCCTCCTAAAAAAAATAAAATTGGTGTTAAAATTAAATAAGGTATAATTGCTATTTTTTCATGCTTATATAGACCCGGTGCAATAAATTTCCATATTTGAACTAATATGAAGGGACATGTAACAAAAAATGCAGTAAAAAAAGCAACTTTTATATAAGTTAAAAATGTTTCTTGTAGAGCAGTGAATATCAATCTTCTTTCGAGACCACTCTCTTTAACAGCTTTAGCATAAGGCTCAACTAAAAAACCATAAAGATCTTCTGAAAAAAAATAACAACCAATAAAAAAAATTAATAAAAAAATAAATGAATGTATTAACCTTTTTCTTAATTCGGTAAGATGACTTACAAAACCACCTTCACTTTCAGTTTTTATCATCTTTTTTTTCATTAATTTGTTTGTTGTCCTCTTCATCAAAATCTAAATCTGCTATCTCAGTTTGGACATTGTTGATATACCTTTTAGTATTACCAATCCATGATCCTATTTTTTTTAACATATGGGGAAAATCTTTTGGACCAATAATCACTATAGATACTGCGACAACAATTAGGATTTCAAACCAGCCAATCGTGGGCATTTAATCTATTCTTTATCTTTTGAGTCTTGATTATTTTCTGATGAGTCTTGATTATTTTCTGAAATATTTTTTGTTTCAGTTTCATCGGTAACATCAGACGCCATACCTTTTTTAAAACTTTTGATACCTTTGGCTACGTCACCCATTAAACTGGATATTTTTCCTCTACCGAATAATAAAACAACTAAAATTACAACAATAGCTATTTGCCAAATTCCAATACTCATATCATTTTATACAACTTTTAAATTGAATTTTAAAGAAACTTTTTACTAATCTTCATCTTTGTTTAATGTTCCGCTTAACATTTCATCAATATTTTCGTAAATGTTTTCTTTTTTTTCAACTTGTTTTTCTTTATAAAACTTACCAGTACCAAATATTGAGTCATCAATACTTGAACTGTCAATCAGACCTGCTGAACCTAGCTCATCTACTGTTGGTAAATCGGATAACTTTTGTAAACTAAAATGACTTAAAAAATTATCAGTAGTAGCATACTGGATGGGTTTACCTGGAACTTCTTTTCTTCCATGAGGTTTTACCCAGTTTAATTCCATAAGTATTTCAAGTGTATTAGTTCCAAATGCAACTCCTCTTATTTCTTCTATTTCTGCTCTAGTAACAGGTTGATGATAAACAATAATAGCTAGAGTTTCAATTGCGGCCCGTGATAATTTTTTTTCAACATTTTTTTCTTTTGACATTAAATTTGACAAATTATCAGAAGTTCTGAAAGACCATTTTTTTGATATACAAATCAAATTAATACCTCTTGTGGAGTATTCATTTTGAAGTTTCTCTAAAGTTTTTAAAACATTAATTTTTTTTGACACTTTTGTCTCTATTGTCTCTATATCAAGTGGTTCTGCTGCAGCAAAAACTATTGCTTCAACTTCCCTATCACCTGAATTTAATTTAGAGGGAAAATTAACAATATTATTTTTTTTGGTTTTTACTTTTTTTTTATTCATTTAATTTCTTTAATAAAAATATCATCATATAATTTGTTTTGTTTTATCTTAATATTACCTTCTTTAACAAGTTCTAGTGAACCCGCAAAAATTCCTGCTTTACCCATTTTTTTATTTTGTAAACCTTTTTTAAAAGTTTGTGGTACTAATTCATCAATATTTTTCCACTCCATTAATTTCCCAAAAAATTCTTTAATTCTTTTAATTCCATCTTCAGTAGTAAAAACAGGTAATTTTGGAATATTCATACGGTGAAAGTCTTTTTTCATTACTATTGATGAGTAAGACTTAAGTAATTCATAAAGAGTTAGTTTATATTCTGCATTATGAATAGATCTTATATTACCTTTAATACCTCTCATGAAAATATCTCTACCTAATCTTTTTCTTTTAAGCATTTGATCTGATAATAAACGAATTAATTCTAATTTTTTTAGTTGTAATTTTAATTTTTCTGCAACTTCTAAAACTTTAAACTCTTCCTCAGGATCACTCGGTAATAAAAGTTTAGATTTTAAATAAGTTAACCAGGTTGCCATTAATAAGTATTCAGAAGCAGCCTCTAAATTCAAATCTTTTTCATTTGTGATATATTCATGAAATTGATCAGCTAACTTTGTAATAGATATATTTTCAAGATCTACTTTTTGAGCTTTAGCTAAATCTAATAGAATGTCTAAAGGACCCTGATAGTTATTTAAATTTACATTAAAGTTTGAAGAATCTAAATTTTCCATAACTAATATTATCTTATAAATTTATAAAATTGTGATGTTTTTTTAATAATAAATTTGGATACAAGAGGGGAATTTTCGCCAACAATACACATTTCATTAAATTTACCATTGCAATGAAGGACTAAATTACAACCTGCATCAAAAGCTTTAAGTGTATTTATTTTTGTAGAATATTTTAATCCCTTCATAGAAATATCATCAGACATTAAAATATTATGAAACTTAATATCATTTCTTATAAGTTGAATTATTTTTTTTGAATGTGTTACTGTGTTAATAGTGTCTATATCTTTAAAGATGATATGTGCTGTCATAGCTAAAAAACTTTTTTTTTTTTTAAATGCATAAAAGTCTTTTTTTTTTAAATGACTCAATTTTACTTTAACTATTGGTGTAGACTTGTGACTGTCAACTTTTGCAAGACCATGTCCTGGAATATGTTTAATAACAGTTCCAATATTATTTAAATGATAATTTTTAATACAAATATCGCCAATTTTTGAAACTAACTTTGGATCATTTGAGAATGATCTGTCTCCAATAATTTTATTTGCACCTTTAACTCTTATATCTAAAACAGGAACTGTATTAACATTTACACCAATCAATTTTAATATTTGTGAAGTTTGATTAATAAAGATTTTGTAATATTCTTTAAATTTTTTAAAATCTTTTTTATAAAGTTTTCCAAAAAATTCACCAGTAAATATATCAGTATTAAAAAATGGACTTAATCTATTTACACGACCACCTTCTTGATCGATTAATATAGGGTAATTCTCATCTTTAAAAATTTGTCTGATTTCAGTTGTTAGTTTTTTTGTTTGTTTTATTGATTTAATATTTCGTGAAAATAATATAATTCCCCACGGTTTATATTTAATCAAAAATTTTTTTTCTTTAGAGTGTAATTTAGTTGATTTTATTCCAGTTATAAAAGAACGTCTTTTATTGATTGTCATTGATTAATTCCCAAAAATTGTAATTTTTTTTGTTTTTATCAATTGTTTTTTCAACATATTCAATAATATCATTTGTGTCATTTTCCAATAACATTAATTTTTTTGAGTAAACTATTATCTTTTTATCATTTTGTTCAAAAGCTCTAAATGATTTTTTTTTATTATCATCTGAAAAATAATATTGTAAAATTAGAAAAATAAATAAAGCAATAGTTAAGATAAATAATAAATATTTTAATTCTTTCAACATTACATTTTTTCTGGAGTGTCAACTCCTACAATATTCATTCCAGATTTAATTACATTTGATATAATTTTCAAAAATACCAGCTTGTCATCTGAAATTTTTCTTTTATCATTAATAAATCTTTTGCTTTCATCATCTTTCCCTAAATTCCAATATGAATGAAATTCTGATGAAAGTTCATATAAATAAATGGGTATTCTATGCGGCTCTAATCTTAAACTTGCTACTTCAATACATTTTGGCCATTCTGAAATTTTTTTCAAAATTTTAATTTCAGCATCACTATATTTAAAATTATATTTTTTAACATTCAAATCTTTATTGATATCTAATTCTACATGTCTAAATACAGACGATATTCTGGCATAGCAATACTGAACATAGTAAAGTGGGTTATCTTTTGATTTTTCTTTAACTTTTGTAAAATCAAAATCTAATTCAACATCACTACTTCTATTTAACATTATAAACCTAGTGGCATCTTTACCTACTTCAGTAATTAAATCCTCAACTGTAATATAGTCTCCTTTTCTTTTAGACATCTTAAAAGGTTTTCCATCTTTAACTAGCTTTACAAGCTGACTAACTTTACAAATAATTTTATTTTTTTTATTTGATAAAGCCTCTACTACAGAAGCAATTCTTTTTATATATCCAGCATGGTCTGCACCAAGTATATTAATTAATTTATCAAAATTTCTATTGAGTTTATTGTTATGGTAAGCAACGTCACTTGCAAAATAGGTCCAAGACATATCATTTTTTTGCAGAGCTCTATCTTTATCATCTCCATAGTTTGTTGATTTAAATAAAAGTTGCTTTCTTTCTATCCACTTAGTTTCATCTTCTTTTTTGGGTGCTTGTATTTTACCTTCATACACTAGTTTTTTTTTCTTTAAATAATCAATAACCTTTTCTACTTCATTGTTCTTAACAAGTTGTGTTTCACTAATAAATTTGTCATGAACAATACCTAAAGATTGTAAGTTTTTTTTAATTAATTTTAACGACTCTGCTACGGCTAAAATCGTGAGATCTTTTGAAATTGCATCAAAATTTTCAAAATTTATCTTTTTATTGTTTTGGATAATATTATTAGCAATATCGATTAGATAATCACCTGGATATAAATCAGTATTTTCTGTGGGGAATTTTTCATTATTTAATTTTTCTCTAATTCTTAAAAAAACAGATTTTGTAAAATTAATAATTTGGTTACCATAATCATTTACATAATATTCTTTCGAAACATTATGTTTATTGAAAATAAGTATATTTGAAATTACATCACCTAATATAGCACCTCTACAATGACCAACATGTAAAGGACCAGTTGGATTTGCTGAAACAAATTCTATTAAATATTTTTGTTTTTTTTCTTTTGAATTTACACCAAAATTTTTATAGTTAGAATTAACTTCTTTAATAAAATTATTCCAATATTTAGAATTAAATTTAATATTTATAAAGCCAGGCTTAGCTACCGAGATCCTCTCTATATCTGAATCATTGCTTTTAATAACTTTTATTAACTGATCTGCTATATCTATTGGTGATTTTTTATTTATTTTAGACAATACCATTGAAACATTTGTCGAAATATCACAATTAAAATTTGAAGGTGGTATATCAACATTTATTCCATCTAAATTATCTGGCAATTTAATTAAGTCATCTTTACTTAAAGTTTTAACTAAACTTATAATTTTATCTAAGTATAAATCAAAAATATTCATTATATATTCTTATGTAATTTAATTGCAAATCTATCTGTCATACCGGAAATAAAATCTGCAATTGCTCTATATTTGTTTTTTTTCAGTTGTTCTTTTGTTAAAAATTTTCTAGGATTTTTTTTAATACTATTAAAAAGGTCCTTTATAATTTTTTTTCCATTATTATTTTTTATTAACACTTTATTATTATTATACATTTTGGATCTCAAAAAAAATCGAATTTCTTTTTCTATATCAATAAATTTTTCTGAAAAAATCACAATTGGTTTTTTTATTTCAAATACATCTTTTACAGATTTTACCTTATTCGTTTTTAAATTATCAATTGTATTTTTAATTAAATCTTTCACCATAAGATCAATAGAGTCTCTTATTATCTGATATATCAAAATTTCCTTATTATTTGTTTTTATATTTTTTTTATGAAAATTATAAATATCTTTAAAAAAATTGATTTCTATTAATTCATCTAAACTAATCATTTTTGCTCTTATTCCATCTTGAATATCATGATTATTATAAGCAATATCATCAGAAATTGCGGATATTTGCGCCTCCAATGAAGCTGATTGTTTAAATTTTATTTTATTGTTTAAATAGTTTAGCCCAATTAATTCTTTTACTAATGAAAGATCTGAAATAGGTCCATTGTGTTTTAACAATCCATCAATTGTTTCAATTGTAAGATTTAAACCTCTGAATTTAAGATATTTGTTTTCAAGAAACATTACAATTCTTAGTGTTTGGAGGTTGTGGTCAAAGCCACCATAATTTGACATACATTCATTTAATGAGTCTTCTCCTGCGTGTCCAAAAGGTGTGTGGCCTAAATCATGAGCCAAACTTAGAGTTTCTGCAAGATCATCATTTAAATTTAAGTGCTTAGCAATAGATCTTGCGATTTGAGCAACCTCAATAGAATGCGTAATTCTGGTTCTATAGTGGTCACCTTCTGTATTTACAAAAACTTGTGTTTTATGCTTTAATCTTCTGAATGATGCGCTATGAATTATCCTATCTCTATCACGTTGAAATGGTGATCTATAAAGTGAGTTAGGTTCTTTAAAAATCCGTCCTTTGCTTTTAAATAATCCAAGTTTTGAGTAATTTTTCATACTTTAAATTCAATAAATTGATATTATATTAGTTCTATCAGTGTTGAAAAATGATTAAAGAAATTAAATTTACAGATAAAGCTATAAAACAGATTAATAATTTGTTGTCAAAAAAAGATCATGGGTCTTTTTTTAGAATCGCTATCAAAGGTGGTGGATGTTCTGGTTTTCAATATGAATTTACATTTGATAAGAAATTAGGAGCAGATGATTTACAGCATGAGAATATACTTATAGATAAAACTTCTGCCGATTTACTAAAAGGGTCTGAGGTGGACTTTGTTTCAGAGTTAATAGGTGATCAATTCAAAATTTCCAACCCACAAAGTAAATCTTCCTGTGGTTGTGGTGTTTCTTTTTCAATATAATGATCATTACATCTTGGAATGTTAATTCTGTTAGAGCTCGTATTGATAATATAAAAGAATATTTAAAAAAGTTTTCTCCAGACGTTGTGATGATGCAAGAGATAAAAACTCAAGATGAAACTTTTCCTTATGATGATTTTTCAGCATTAGATTATGAAAGTCATGTGTTTGGTCAAAAGAGTTATAATGGTGTTGCGATAATTTCCAAACATAAATTAGAAAACATTAGAACTGATTTAATTAAAGATAAATTAAAACAATCAAGAATTATTTCTGCGGAAATTAAACATAAAAAAAAGACTATTCAGATTATAAATATCTATACGCCTAATGGTAATCCAGTTGATACAGACAAATATACATACAAAAAAAATTGGTTGGATAGCTTGATTAAACAATTAAAAACTCTTTCAAAAAAAAATGATAACATTATTCTAGGTGGAGATTTTAATATAATTCCTTCAGCTGAAGATGTTTATAATGTAAAAAGTTTTGAAGATGATGCTTTGTACCGTCTTGAAATTAGAAAAAAATTTAGAGAAATGATTAATTTAGGTTTTCATGATGCTTATAGACATATACATGGCGATAAAGAAGGTTATACGTTCTGGGATTATATGAGAGGTGCATGGCAAAAGAACAATGGTATGAGAATTGATCATTTTTTAGTATCTAATTCGTTATTAAACATTGTTAAGAATGTTAATATTAATAAAGATCCTAGGGGAAAAGAAAAACCCTCAGATCATACACCTATTGAAATTGAATTAGCTTAAAGATTTAATTTTATTTACTAACTCTGCGTTAATATTTCTTGGACCTTTATCTTGTCTGTTTTTGTGTCTTCTTTCGCCAGGTAATCTAACTTCACCCATTGATTTCATTTTTTCAAAAAATTCTTCAGCATGTTTTTGCCAACTTGTTCCTGCAGTTTTATCTGGTGAAATTGCTAAGATAAATTCACCTCCACTTGGCGGACCACCATCATTATTATCTTTAGCAGCTGTTTCATAACTAAAATTATCTCCGACTAAAGCACCAGCCATTAACTCTACCATCATTGCAATTGCAGAACCTTTATAACCTCCAAAAGGAAGCAACACACCACCATCTGCTATTTCACCTGGATC
>Ga0115566_10000407_pt1 | contig 37138 bp, 29 predicted proteins | sample COGITO_mtgs_1204_3_FD_87173 | JGI IMG/M metagenome (GOLD analysis project Ga0115566, IMG submission 87173) | Pelagic marine microbial communities from North Sea - COGITO_mtgs_120405 | ecosystem: Environmental > Aquatic > Marine > Epipelagic | place: Germany:Helgoland, sampling site Kabeltonne...
CAGTCAAACCTGAAAAAGGCAAGGCATACTTATTTGAAAATTTCAGAATCATCCGATTATGTAAACGACTTGGTTGACATGTTTAAATCCGGCAAAGGAAAAGGTATAAGAGAATTAGATCACGCTTTTTACGAGACCGTAAAAGCCATCTATGAGGCTTTTGAAAGTAGAAAACAGGCACAGACTTGGATTGCTCGCCTCGATGGCCAAATTGTAGCTGGAGCCATGGTTTTTCATTCAAATGACAGACTTCTATTGTTCTTTACAGCTTCAAGCCAAAAGTCGAGGTCATGCGGAGCAATGCATGCTATAATCGATGCAATTATCGAACACTGGGCTGAAAAGGCTCAGATCTTTGATTTCGAGGGAAGTGATGATCCGAATTTGGCCTTCTTCTATAAAAGTTTTGGGGGTGTTGAAGAGATATATTTGCAGTATAAAACGAAATGGAAAATTCCATTCCTAAATAGGCTTTTCGAATGAAGACGATTAATCATCTGAGCAAGAATCACTCGTTGATTGACAATTATATCCGACAATTAAGAGACATCAATACACAGGGTTCATCCGAATTATTTCGAGAGAATATTCGGAGAATTGGACGGGTTTTAGCCTATGAAATTAGCAAGACCTTAGACTATAGCTATCAAATGATCTCGACTCCTTTGGCTTCGCACCAGCAAGCTCAGGTTTCAGACGAGTTGGTCGTTATTACCATATTAAGGGCGGGATTACCATTGCATGATGGTATTTTGAGTGCTATTCCAGAAGCCGAGAATGGCTTTATTTCGGCCTATAGAAAACATGACAATAATGGCGGCTTCGAGATTGAAGTAGGATACGTTGCTTGTCCATCCTTAGAAGGAAAAGTCTTGATTTTAAATGACCCAATGTTAGCTACCGGTAGCTCATTTGAGAATGCGATTAATGCGCTGAGTAAATACGGAAAACCGAAAAGAGTTCATCTGGCAGCCGTTATTGCCAGTCAAGAAGGGGTGGACTATTTGGATCAGCTTCTTGATGATAGTTTTTCCCTGTGGGTGGCTGCGATTGATCCAGCCCTGAATGAGGAAAAATTCATTGTTCCAGGCCTAGGTGATGCAGGAGATTTATCCTTCGGAATCAAGTTGCAAGCATAAACATGGTAGTAAGTATTCTTCAGTTTATAGGTGTTTTTTTATTGGCGAGTACCAAGTTCTTGTACAGTCCAGCTGCGGCTTATGCTTCGGACTATAGTTTTATTCAAACACTCTTGACAACATGTTTAGGCGGGTTTTTTGGGGTGATTCTTTTTTTCAAGACAGGAACGATTATCATGCGATGGTGGAATGCTCGCTTTCATCCCAAGAAGAAGGAAAAGAAAAAATTCACTAAGAAAAATCGGGCTTTTATTACTTTCCGGTCAAAATACGGGCTGTACGGGTTATCACTACTTACTCCCTGCATTATATCGATTCCGATCGGTTGTTTGTTAGCAGCTAAATATTATGAATCAGAAAAACTGTTGTATCCTTTAATGTTTGCTTCGGTCGTATTTTGGTCCATCGTTCTAACGTCTATAACCTATTTAGTTGGACCAATAGTTATTTGATTTGAAACACATTTATTTCGATTTGGATAACACGCTCTGGGATTTTGATACCAATAGCAAGCAAACGCTGATTGAAGTGAGTGATGAGTTCAAAATTGAAAGCTTGTCCGGTGTTCCCAGAGATTATTTTATAACTCGATATTTATTTCATAATGATCGATTTTGGGGACTTTATCGAGAGAATAAAGTTTCAAAATCACGACTAAGGTCGGCTCGATTTGAATTTGCATTAAGGGATGTTGGGCTTGGAGATAAACGATTGGCAAAACTAATGGGAAAGGCCTATCTGGAGCAATCACCATTGAAGACCGGACTAAATGAGGGAGCGATTTCGGTTTTGTCCAAACTTCAAAGTGCTGGATTGAGCATGCATATCTTGTCGAATGGATTCCATGAAGTACAATTATTGAAGCTTGAAAAATGCAATCTCCGAACTTACTTTAATGAAGTAATTACCTCGGAACGTGCAAATTCGAAAAAGCCAGATCCGAGGATTTATGAATACGCCATGCGTTTAACGGGGTCTATTCCAGAAAATTCTGTAATGATTGGAGACCACTCAGATATTGATGTTATCGGTGCCCTTAACTGTGGTTGGAGGGCCATACACTTCAATCAGAAGGGAGAACAGCACAATTATGAGAGCATCAGCTGCCTAGAAGAGTTAGTTCCCTTACTTTGCAAATAGCGCTATAATGCTTTGTCCTCCATAGGATTTCTGGTCAAGTTGAACATCGATCTTCGCATCTAATGGGATTAGGAGATCTACACGGCTTCCGAATTTAATAAAACCTAATTCTTCACCTTGTTCTACTTGAGCGCCAACATGAGCGTAATTAACTATCCTTCGCGCGACAGCTCCCGCAATTTGCTTGACTAGTATTTCACCATAGATGGGGTGTTTTATTACTACACTATGGCGTTCGTTATCAGTAGATGACTTCGGGTCCCAAGCAACAAGGAATTTTCCCGGATGGTATTTCGAATAGACCACTTCGCCTGATATTGGATACCAATTGATGTGGACATTCACTGGTGACATGAATATGCTCACTTGCCGTACTTTTCTTTTGAAATACTCTGAATCTTCAACTTCTTCAATCACAACAACTTTTCCATCGGCTGGTGCAATTACTCCATCCATCAATTCGATCATTTTTCTGGGAGGATTGCGGAAGAATTGAAGCACCGTAATGAGTAAGAACGCTGTTATTAGCCATGCTAAGACTTGAATGAGCATTAATGTCGGAAAGGCAATATGCGAGATAATTATCAGGGTGAGTGAAACAAGCACTGCGATGAGTAACGAGGCCCTTCCTTCTTTGTGAAATTTCATATTATTTCGGGAGTATGGCCTCAAAATAAAGAATCGATGCCGGAATAGCGAACATCATGGCATCAAAACGATCAAAAAAACCACCATGTCCGGGAAGAAATTTACCAGAATCCTTTACTCCCGCGGCTCTTTTTAGCCTTGATTCGAATAAATCGCCTAGTGCACCGAATAGGATACAAGTAAAGGCAAACCCGAGCATTTGGGGAATTCCGGGCATTCCATCAATGTAGGATAAGCCAATTGCAGCGAGAAAGGCACAAGTCATTCCTCCTAAGCTGCCTTCCCAGGTTTTATTGGGGGATAATCGTTCGAAGAGTTTAGTGCGTCCAATAGACCGTCCAATTAAATACGCGCCTGAATCGTTTATCCAAATCAAGGCGAAGAGCGAGATAGTTATAAGAATACTTGGCAGGTCATCGCGGTAAACGAGGAAATAGGTAATTCCGACAAACGAACTAGCTGTGAAAATTGGAGCGAAGATGCTTGTCGAAACATTCTCGAAGGGCCTTGAACCGATTCTGAATAATTCAACTACCGAAATGAGTAAAACTGTGCATGCCAATATGAAAAAGAAGGAAGTTACAGAAAATAGCTCGTAGAATAATCCATATCCAATTACAACCAGATTCAAATAAATAACTAAAGCACCAATGGTATTTGGCTCAGATCCGGTTTTACGAATCATTTTCAACACTTCAAGTAGCGTGAGTATCCCTAGTGTCGAATAGAGCAAAAACGAAAACCGTGTTTCATCAAGAAATAGCGGGCCTATTATCAATACAACAAAAGCAATTGAAGACAAGGTTCTCACTACCAGATTACTCACGATCAGGTTATTTTAGATTTCTTTAAGTTTAGAAAAAGAATTAAAAGAGGTTTTCAATTTGATCTAGCTCGTTTCAGTCAATCCAGGTTTATCCAATCCATCAGATTCAACGCTTTCAATTACATCTACTGCTGGATCGACATTCATTTCCTTTTCTTTATTTACATCATGGATCAAGGGTTCTTCTTCTTTGTTGAAAGTTCGATCGCCAAAAATGGTTTGCATATCCTCTTTATAGATCACTTCCTTTTCGAGTAGAAGGGCGGCTAACTTATCAAGCTTTTCGCGATTGTCTCTTAGGATTTGAAGAGTTCGTTCGTAGGCTCCATCTATTAAAAGTTTAACCTCATTGTCAATCAATTCAGAGGTTTTCTCGCTATATGGTTTTTGAAAGGAATACTCGCTTTGACCGCTGCTGTCGTAATAGCTTACATTACCAATCTTATCGTTTAAACCATAAACCGAAACCATTGCATAGGCTTGTTTTGTAATCTTTTCTAAATCGGAAAGAGCACCCGTTGAAACCTCGCCAAACACGACTTGTTCGGACGCGCGACCACCAAGGGCGGCACACATTTCATCCATCATTTGTGCTTTTGTGGTGAGCTGTCGTTCTTCGGGCAGATACCATGCTGCACCTAAAGATCTTCCGCGCGGAACAATGGTCACCTTAACTAAAGGCGAAGCGTGTTCTGTCAACCAACTTACGGCTGCGTGCCCTGCTTCGTGATAAGCAATGGCCTTTTTTTCCTTAGGGGTAATAATTCGACTCTTTTTTTCAAGTCCAGCCACAATTCTGTCTACCGCATCAACGAAATCTGCTTTTTCAACCTGTGTTTTTTTCCTTCTCGCAGCTATCAATGCCGCTTCATTACAAATGTTTGCAATATCGGCACCTGAAAATCCAGGAGTTTGTTTGGCAAGAAAGTCTACATCAACTTTATCATCAAGTTTCAATGGGTTTAAGTGAACTTTAAATATCTCTCTTCGCTCGTTTAGGTCAGGCATATCGACATGAATTTGACGGTCAAAACGTCCGGGTCGCAGAAGTGCTCGGTCTAAAATATCTGCGCGATTTGTAGCCGCCATAATGATCACTCCACTATTTGTTCCGAAGCCATCCATTTCTGTAAGCAGTTGATTTAGTGTGTTCTCACGCTCATCATTCGCTCCTTGAGAAACACTTTTTCCCCTTGCTCGACCCACCGCATCAATCTCATCGATAAAGATTATGGACGGTGCTTTTTCCTTGGCTTGTTTGAAAAGATCACGCACTCGAGATGCTCCAACACCAACGAACATTTCCACAAAGTCTGATCCAGATAAGGAGAAGAAAGGTACCTGCGCTTCGCCTGCAACAGCCTTTGCTAGCAATGTTTTTCCCGTTCCCGGAGGTCCTACCAAAAGTGCGCCTTTTGGAATATGTGCGCCTAGTGCGGTGTATCGTTCTGGGTTTTTGAGGAAATCGACTATTTCTTCAATTTCTTCTTTCGCTTCTTCTAAACCTGCTACATCCTTAAAGGTAATTTTTACATGGGTGTTTTTGTCAAACAATACGGCCTTCGACTTTCCAATGTTGAATATTTGACCACCGCCTCCTACAGGCCCGCTCATTCTTCTCATTATGAAAATCCAAATTCCAACCATCAGGGCTATCGGCAAAAGAAGGCTGAGCCATCCTTCACCCCAGTTCTTTCTGTTGTCATATTGAAGTGGGACACGTTCCTGCTCGGGCAATGCTTCTTGAACTGCGTTTAATTGCTCATTAAAGATTTCAACTGTACCAATCTCCATCGAATAATGAGGACCAAGATTTGACAATTGGCCAAAGGTTTTCTCTCGTACATCTTTGTACTGATCCTTTTCAAGCGCGTCTTTCTTTACATAGATTTCGACTAGGTTTTCACTTCTGACTAATACGAGCTTGTCAACATCTCCTTCTAAAAGCATTGTTTGGGAGAATGTCTTGAAATCTACGGGCTTAGTGCCAGAACTGAAACTAAATAATAGTTGCATTATAAGCACTGCAGCAATTACAACGTATATCCAATATGGATTAAACGGAGTCTTTTTAATCGGACTCTTTTTTTTGGGCCTTGGATTCGGATTTTGATCCGAACTATCCTTCTTTTTTTCACTCATCGACTAACTTCTTCTAACTTGTTATTATTCTTTTACTTCTGTGATTATTGCATCAGCCCATAGATCTTCCAAAGCGTAATGGGATCGAATTTCCTCTTGAAAAACATGAACCACAACATTAACATAGTCCAATAGAATCCAATCGGCTAGCGATTTTCCTTCAAGATTGAACGGTTTTTCACCACTGATTTTTTGTACTTGTTCGACAATAGAATCGGCAATAGAATCAACTTGTCGATTTGATGTGCCATGGCACACGATAAAAAAATCGCTGATTGAGTTTTGGACTTTTCTTAAGTCCATGATTTTGATCTGATGGCCTTTTTTGTCTTGGATACCGCTAATGATGATCTCTGCCAATTTTTCCGAATTGACGCTTGCTTGTTTTTTAGCCATTCATGTTTTTATTCATTGTTCAAAGTTAAGCAATCAAATTCCGTCCTTTGTGCTCTTTGATTGATTGAGAAAATACAAAGATGGACGGTAAAATAATACGCTTATCGGTGGTTGGTTCAACCAACATTTATACCAGTAACTTATTAAGTCAAAGTGGCATGAAAGAATGGACGGTGGTAGTTGCTGATTCGCAATCCGCTGGGAAAGGACAGCGCGGTAATGCATGGCAAAGCGATGAAGGCAAAAACTTACTATGTTCCGTTGTGCTTTTTCCAAGTTTTCTAAAGTCCAATCAACAATTTCTTATTTCGGCATGCGCTTCATTGGCAATTCTTGAAACGATCAAAATATTCGGAGTGATAGGTGCAATCAAATGGCCCAATGACGTATTGGTGAACCGCGAGAAAATTGCAGGTCTGCTAATTGAAAACACCCATCGAAAAGGACTTGTAGATTCAAGCATTATTGGTATTGGCTTGAATGTAAATCAAATGGAATTCCCAAACTACAAATGGCCTGCAACATCAATACGAAAAGCATTAGGCGGATTAGAAATTAATTTGGAAGATGTTTTAGTAGTATTAATGAAAGAGCTTCGGAAGCAACAAATGGTAATGAAAAGTAATCCGGCATCCTTAATTCAGGCCTTTAATGAAAGCCTTGAACTCAAAGGAGAACAAATAGCGTTTCAAACTTCTTCGCATCTTGATGAGGGCATTCTTCTCGGGGTAGAAGACTCCGGAGAATTGATCCTTCTAGTGAATGGACTAGAAAAGCGATTCGTAAATGGAGAAATAAAGCTTATGCGTATTTAGAGCTAAGCGCCTTCCCTAAATGATTAAGGAAATTGGTCATTGGTGCTTTTAACATGGTGCCGAAAAAACCATTGACTTCAGCATGAAACTCTGAATCGACTTTTGTCTTTCCTTCAACATTTTTGAGTTTAATGATCATTTCGAAAGAAAATGGTTTTTCAGCATCAGAAGCGTAAATAACTTCATCGCTTTTCGCTGATTTTAGTTTCAGGGAAATATGAGCTAATCCTTTGATTTTGAATGAGCATTTGTCGCCATCGCTCTTCCAATGCTCAATTCGATCTTCAGGTAGAATTTCAATCAAATTTGCAGGAATAGCTATGAAATTTGAAACGTCTATAGTACTGCCGTTAACCATGTGTGGGTCGCTAGTGAAAATCGCCATAATTTAGGAAGGATTTTTCTCCCATTGACTTGGATTTTCTCTCCAAGCGTTTAATGATTCGAGATCGCTGGCTTGAATGTAATTTGTTTCAATGGCTTTTTCCAACACGGATGAATAGTCAGTTAGCGTGACCAAAGGACATTTATACTCAAGGAAATTTTGTCTCGCTTGTTCAAATCCATAGGTGAATATCGCGACCATTCCTTTAACAATACAGCCTTCATTCCGCAAGGCGTCAACTGCATTTAAGGAAGACTTTCCAGTTGAGACTAAATCTTCAATAACAATGATCGATTGGCCCGATTCGAGTACTCCTTCAATTTGGTTTTGAGCACCGTGCTCCTTGGCAGTTGGGCGAATGTAAATTAACGGAAGTCCTAACTCTTGAGCTACCAACGCAGCTTGGGCAATACCACCGGTTGCTACTCCGGCTATCACATCAGGTCTTCCAAAATTTTCATCTATCGCTTTCACAATTTCTTGACGAATGAAAGTGCGAATCCTAGGAAAGGAAAGCGTTTTTCTATTGTCACAATAAATAGGAGAGTTCCATCCAGATGCCCACTTATACGGGTCGTCTGGGCTTAAGGAAATAGCCTTTACTTGTAAAAGATACTCGGCTATCTTGTGCGCTGAATTGAAGCTATAATTCATGGGGCGAAAATATAAGTTTTTTATGAAGGACTACGCTGTAGTCATCAGTGAGGATAAGGAATTCCGCAATTTAGATGATGAAAATGCTGTAGTCGATAAATTGATGAAAATGTTTGCATCGGGTTCTATATGGAAGAATGAAACCTTTCGTGTGTCCGATATGGATTTTGTGATCGAAAAGCTTTTTTCTCAATTCCGACACATTCGAGCAGGCGGAGGGTTTGTTATCAATGAAAAGGACCAATTGTTGGTTATAAAGAGGAGAGGCGTATGGGACCTGCCAAAGGGTAAAATAGAAGCAAACGAAAACAGTAAGGAGGCGGCAATTCGGGAAGTAATGGAAGAGTGTGGAGTAGATAGTCTCGAAATTATTTCCGAACCCTTTTCCACGTTTCATCTTTATACTGAACAAACGAAAACTGTAATTAAGGAAAGCATTTGGTATAAAATGAAATGTGGCTATGGTGGTTCCTTGATTCCTCAGCTAGAAGAAGAAATTACACAAGTTGAATGGCGGGATTTGCCTATTTCGGACGATTTTAAGACTTATCCTTCCATTGTTGAAGTATTAGATCATTTTTCAGAAGCGGCACCCATATCTGGCTCTTCCACTGTAGGTGGTTGAAGCTTGAAAGGCATCATTTTATTCGGGTGCTTTTTGTTCCAAACCTTAGCAAACATTCGTTCAATTCGCCCACCGGGTGGAGGAGTTGGGTTACAAATAAATTTTAGCTCTTCATCAAGAAAAAAATATTCAGGCATAGCTCGCAGCTCATAATCATCTATAACTTTATCTGGTGTGCCGACTTTTCCAAAGAACCAATCGAAATCGTGTTTTGAAGGTATGTCTCGCAGTCTTTTTAAGGATTCCGATGTGCTGAAACTAAACATAGCAATATCAGATCCATAACCCTCCCTCAATACTTTCATTAAACTCATTTGACGTACGGTTTCGGCATCGAATTCATCAAAAAACTGGATGTAAATGTGGCTTCCCTCATATTCGCTAATCCGATATAGGTTGCCCACGACATCGGCAAATACAAAATCAGGCGCCCTGGTTCCGGGCGCAAGCCGAAGCAATATGGCCTTGCTGTCCATAATAAGCGCTGAAAGTTCCGAAGAGTTTGCTTTAACTTGAATTTGATCAAGAAGCGTGATTATGGTGGAGGCCGGATAGATTTTCTCTCTTCCTAACTCATAAAGCTCTGTGACCATTAATAGATTCAGGTATTCGGGTTGAGTTAAATACGGATCAGTCGATAAATAAGCACTTAATCGTTCCAAATTGATCTGGTTTATAGAGGACTCAACGCTATCACTAAAGTGCATGGTCGATCTAGGACTCATGTAGTCGTTGTAAAATGTTTTGAATGCATTCGCAAAACTCAGCTGATTAAATGCCGGTTTATTCTCCTTGAAATATTTCTCATAAACGCTTTGTCTTGAGTGGCGAGTGCTAAGTTCAAATTCGGCCAACCTGAAATGAAAATGTTCCTGAAAATAGGATGACTCCACATCTGCAAATTGCTCTTTCAGTTTTGGCATCAGCGAATCGGCTAATGATTTTATTCCACCGCCACTCCTCAGACTATAGGAGTCTGTTGTGTTGTCAATAAAGAATGAGTTGATTGTTTGTTCGAGCTTTGTAATGTGATAGTTCAATCGATCTGTCGATTCAAAAATCTCGGGTTGCAAGAAGATGTCTTTTGCTGGATTGAAACGATCAATTTCTGAGGGTTCGGGAATGACTATGGTGTATTGATCACCTGGGACCACAAAAAGATGGGCGTGAATTTTTCCAATCTTAATTAGAAATATGCCGGTTTGGACTACATCAACATTGAATTTGAAACTTCCGTCTTCCAATATTTCTTGAGAAACGATTGCCTCACTTTTGAAGGTAAAAAGATCTAAATAACGGTGAATTTCAATTTCTTTTCCTCGGTATGAAAACGCGTTTCCTTGAATCAATGTTTCCGTAGCATTCAGGGAGAAACTCGAATAAAGGATGGTGAAAAAGATTAAATATTTCATCCGTTTAATTCTCCTTTTGATTGATAGCAAATGGTACAAACTGTTGAATATCACCACCGTTTTTATGTATTTCACGTACAATACTTGAATTTATTGCAGCATACCTCGGATCGCATAAAAGAAAAAGCGTCTCAACACTTTTTTGCATGGCTTGATTCATTTGTGCTATGGCACTTTCATATTGAAAATCTTGAGCATTTCTAAGCCCCCTGAGAATGAAATTGCAATTATGATTAACACAATAGTCAACGGTTAGTCCGGTAAGTAATTCTACGCTAATTCGTGGTTCAGAATGATAAAGTTGACGAATCCATTCAAGTCGATTTTTAGCTGAGAAATAGGAAGTCTTTTTAGAATTCTGACCAACTAGAATCGTAATGGAATCAAATAATGGAAGTCCCTTCTGAATGATGGAGTCATGACCTAGCGTGAATGGGTCAAATGAACCGGGGAAAACAGCATTATTGTTCATTTTGCTTTAGTTTAAAGGTTGAAAACTTCACTTCACCATATTTTCTTTCTGAAAGGAAGAAATCGTAATGGGCAAAACTAGTAGTTCTTCTATGTTCAAGAATAAAAATACCATCACTGGCGAGGGTTCGGGTTAATACAAGATCAATTAGCTTATCGTAGTTATCAAAATCATAAGGAGGATCAGCAAAAACAAGATCGAACTTGGTTTCATTAAAGTTGAGCCACTTGAGCGCATCGGATTTCACAGTAGAAATGCATTTTAGATCCAATTCCTTGCAAACCTGATTGATCCATCTTATGGATGCATTATTCAGATCAATAGAGACAACATTCATTGCCCCTCTGGACGCGGCTTCTAGGCTAATGCTCCCAATTCCAGCAAACAGATCGAGCATGTTTGATTCAGGCCAAGAAATTTCGTGTTGTAGAATGTTGAACAGCGCTTCTTTGGCAAAATCGGTTGTTGGTCGGGCTGGAATTGACGAAGGTGCTCGAAATTTTCGGCCTTTATGACTGCCACCTACAATGCGCAAAGCAAGGAATGAGTTAAATAATCGAATCGTGCATTTTCAGTGATATTCAATTGATTGCTGACGTCAATGTTTTCCAAGCCGCTCGCGATTTTAAGCTTTTTCCAGTAGCTTGAAATCACCTTCCAGTTTTCATCTCCAATTGCAATGTCACCAGATAAAACAAGGTGATGTTTTTGAGGTGTGATCTCTAATATTTCTGCACAATAAAGGGTATAATAAACGAGATCTTCTTTACTTGTTTGATAAAAGGAATTACAAAGTGCTAGTTTGTTGTTTCTGAAAATCAATACATCTACGCGATCCGAACTTATATGGGCTAGAATCAACTCAGAAGCAATTTTTGACTTCAAGTCATTCAGGGCAAATTCAATCCGTGGTGCTACGTGGGGAATAATATTGACATGAATAAATGCCTTGTAAATGGCCTCTTCCAACTCCTTTGAAATGGAGAATAAAATCCGGGCCTTTAGATTTATTAGCGAATAGCTACGCAAAGAGTCAGTCTCTCCATTAAATTCATTCGTGACCTGAAAGAGATCTAAATCCTCTGAACTTTCAATGATGTTTGGAATGAGTGCGAAGTTTTCGGTTCGAATCGAGACAATGGTTTGTTCAAAATCGGATCTCAGAAAAGGATGTTCCTGCACTAAATTTTGAATGGCTTCCTTGATAGAGCCTTTTTGAAAAGGGTATTCCGCAAACCCAGTTACTAGGTTTTTGTTACGGTGATACCAAAATGCCTTTACACCATTGTCGTCTATCTCAAGGGAAAGGATGTAATAACTCGCAGGTTCATCCGAATAAGTAAGGTCGAAAAATTCTTTGTGCTCCAATTGATGAGCCGGATTTACTCCCAGTTTCCATTAGTTTTAGGATCAGCCATATTGCCCACCATCATAGGATCAGACTTGTCATATGGTGCACCATCCTTAGCTTGAAAAACTGGAACTTTCGCTCCCGACCGCTCAATTGTGCCTGCTTCCAAAATAAACTTCTTTCCTTTTGTGAAAGGAACAAAAGGCATGGAATCGACAACGAACGGATGCATCCTATCTTTTGCATGTCGAACTCCAAATAAACTGTCAATTACCGGAACAAGGATGGTGTCTCGGGTAACTAGCTTGGCTTCAATGGCATCTTCTAAGGTCATGGTGTCTGGAACTTCACCAATGGCTTTCACAACCTCCAACGAGTCGCTTTTAAGGAAGTTAACTAGTGTATCAAATGAACTAGTGTATTTCTGGTATTTGGCTTTGTAGGCTAATTCGGTTGTTCGAATGTCTTTTAAACGTTGAACAACATGAACATATCTTCTTTCTTTTTCAATTTGTTGTTCGATTGGCACCATGATAGATTGATAATCTGCATATGCCAAGGCAGAGATTAGGACTGCGAGGCCAATACTAAGACCAAGTCTTAACGTTTTGTTCAATTCTACCATTGAAGCCACTAAGCTTACAGCACCTGCAATTAGAAGCGCAAAGGCCCCAAACATGAACGCTCCATTTTGGTGAGTGGACATTCCATTGATTACCGTGATAAGTCCAGCTAAGGTCAATAAGACTGGAAACCAAATTTTCTTTACTAAATCCATACTATTATTATGTTTAAAGGCCGAGCAAAACTATAAATTTTACGTTGCAAGAAAAGCCAACAATCTTACGATTAGATTAACTCTATTTTGCGGTCGAAATGCTTGAGCGAATTGAATTCATAAACGCGGTTTCGGATCAAATTGATATACCGTTAAATAAAGATCAAAAGGATGCTTTAGCATCCATATACGATTTTCTTTTTCATGGAGGAGGCAGATCAACGTTCATACTTCGAGGCTACGCAGGGACAGGAAAGACGACTCTAATCGGGGCGTTAATTCGGTGGCTGCATAGCGTTAATAGAAAAACGGTTTTATTGGCTCCCACAGGACGTTCAGCAAAGGTGTTAGCGGCTCACTCTGGATATCCAGCTTCTACTATTCATAGGCGGATATACGCTGTAAAACAGGATGATTTTGGAAGAATGTCGGTACAATTGACACTTAACAAATCAGAGAAGACAATTTTCATCGCAGATGAAGCTTCCATGATTGGAGATGGAACTGGAGATGAAAAAGGAATTGGCCGTTCCCTCATTCAAGATTTATTGGACTACGTTTATTCAGGCGAAAGATGTCGATTAATTCTCATTGGAGATGATGCTCAACTTCCTCCTGTTGGGTTAGATATGAGTCCTGCTTTAGATGAAAAAAAGCTCGAAAAACTCCTAAACGGGAATGTTTATCACTCCGTGTTGAGGCAAGTTGTTCGACAAGATGAAGGCTCCCTTATTCTCTCAAATGCCACGTTGATTCGTGATAAAATAAGCAAGGCCGACTATGCCGAGATGAAACTTCAGGTTGATTCAAGACTTGGCTTTCATGCCATCGAGTCTTTCGACCTAGAATATGAGTTTTCGAACGCCTTCTCGTCTCAAAACAGTGACGATTCTGTTATTATATGTCGTTCAAATAAGGATGCCTTTAAGTTCAATCAACAAATTAGAGCGCGAATTTTGGATCGGGAGTCGGAGCTGGAGGCGGGTGATAGATTGATGATTGTTAAGAATAACTACCATTGGAAAATTCCAGGCAGACAGCAGAACTTTTTAGCGAACGGAGATATGATCGTTGTAGAGCGAGTTCACGGAATCAGCACCTTTGGCAGTTTCCGATTTGCTGAGTGTGATGTGCTACTTTTAGACGAAGATGTTCCTCCTTTTACGCTCATTCTATTGCTTAATAGTATTGACTTTGAAGGGCCTTCGATTCCAACTAAGGAGTTATTTAAACTAAGACAAATGATGATAGATTCGGGTGATGTTGATGCGTCAGATCCTGAGGAACGATTCTATCAAAACCCCTATTTCAATTGTGCTCAAATTAAATATGCATATGCCATAACTTGTCATAAAAGCCAGGGGGGGCAGTGGAAATATGTTTATGTCCATCAAGGATATTTAACCGAGGAAATGCTGGATCGTTCCTATTTTAGATGGCTTTATACGGCTTTGACCCGTGCAACCGAAAAAATTGGCCTAGTGGGATTCCACCCCTATTTTCTTGAGGATTTCCAAGAATGACAAATAATGAAGGCAAACATCCAATTTAATAAGTCTTTCAAAATTCACATCTTTCCAGCATGAAAAAAGTAGCCTCGATAATTCTTAGAATTTGCGGTTGGAAAGTGGAAGGCGTCTTTGGCGAGCCGCTTAAAAACTGCATTATCATTGTGGCTCCTCATACCAGTCAATGGGATTTTCTTTGGGGTATGTTAGCGCGAACTGTCTATGGTATTAAGGCGAAGTATTTAATCAAGAATAGCTTTTTTAAACCTGGAATCAGTTGGTTCTTCCATATTACAGGTGGGATTCCGGTGGATCGAACAAAAAAGAATGAGTTGACCGATCGATTGAAGAAAATGCTGGCAGATGGGCAAGAATTGAAAATTGCCTTTACGCCTGAAGGCACCCGAAAAAGAGTTGACCGTTGGAGGACAGGATTTTATTGGACGGCAATTGACACTGGGCTGCCCATCGTTCCTCATTATATCGACTATAAAAAAAAGGTAGTAGGCCAATTTGAGTTTTTCTATCCATCGGGCGATTGGGAAAAAGATAAGGCGCATTTAGAAAGTCTATACGCTGATGTATCAGCGTGTCACCCCGAGTATTTCAATAAGTCTTTTTGAGAAATAGGTAGATTACCCTAGCTATATGGTGTGATTACACTATAACCTAACACGGCTGGTTTTTTTTGATTTGTTCAAAATTATAAATGATGAAAAATCTCTACATAACCACCATTGCAATGGGCATTACCTTAATGTCCATGTCGCAAGTAATTGACACAAACTGGGTGCGCCAATACGATAGAACAACGTCATCGAGTAAAGTTTTGATCGCGGAAATGCCAAATGGCGATTACTTGTTGAACCAACATGAGCAATTCTATCAAATAGGTATAAATGGCGACTCGATCGATGCAGCCGTAGAATCAACCAACTGGGGACTTACACAAGCCATGATTGGCACTTCTGAAGGAGTATTGCTAGCCGGGAGCCATAATTCTTTTCCAGCCATCGCGCTTATGGACACAAACTTCAATATAGTTTGGACGAAAGCTCTATCGAGCAATGCCAGCGGTTCGGCCTTCGCGGTTTATTCTGACGGTACAGACTTCTATGCGAGCGGACGGCATGAGTTTTCATCTGACTTCATTACGAAATTCGATGCAACAGGTGATACAGCTTGGTACACAATAATTCCTCAAACAACCTTTTCTCAATTATCTGATATTATTGAATTGAGTGATGGGAATTTTCTCGCCACTGGAAATCTGGATGACTACCCATTGGCTGTCAAATTCAATGGAAATGGAGATACAATTTGGACGTATACGGAATATATTTTCATCAGTTTTTATCAGGCTCGAGCCTATGAACGAAGCAACGGGGAGATTGTCATACTTGCCGAACGTTTCATGATTGAGTTAAATGATGATGGCATTAAAATCAGTGATACAAATTTCACCGTCAGTAGTTTTTATGACATGAAGTATCAGAACGATACAGTCTATTTGTTTGGAACGAAACGAGACACCATTTGGGGAAACGAAAAATGGCCTGTTGTCGAGATCCGAAATTCAAACTTTGACAGCCTAGGCACTTGGCGATATGAAGATAATTTGCACCCATTTGCCGACAACGTGCTTACAACAGCTATTCAGACACCAGGCGGTGGATTTATTGCCGTAGGAAAAATGCGCGATAGTGTCAATATTACGGCCAATACCTACAATATTTTGGCTGTAAAATTCAATGACGGGACGGTAAATGATACAATCACATACATTCCGGATTTTACGCAACAAAATGAAGTTCAGGTATTCCCAATACCCACTCAACAAGTGATAAACATTCATGCCTCGAGCGCAATGCACGATGTTAACTTAATTGATGCGTGTGGTAGAAAGGTTCGAATACTTGGCGATGTTGAGACGTCAACTCAGCTCGACCTGAGTACAATTCCATCGGGCGTTTATTACCTCGTTTCGAAGGATTCAAAACCAATTAAAATTCTAAAGCAGTAACAAGAAAAGCCGAGGTCCGATCGTAGGGATCGCAGCCTCGGCTTGTTTAATGCTTAATCGGCCAATGATTGTATCTCCACTAGCTGATTGAGTGTCTTGCTCGGGCGCATTGCCTTTGAAACCAAGGCAGGATCTGCGTGATAGTATCCACCAACGTTTACAGCAACTCCCTGACAGTCGTTTAATTCAGATACAATCTTAGATTCATTTTCAGCTAAAGCTCGTGCAAAAGGTTTAAACAATTCGCTAAGATCTTTATCATCCTTTTGAATCGCTAAAGCTTCAGCCCAATACATAGCCAAATAAAAGTGACTTCCTCTATTATCAAGTTCGTTCACTTTTCTTGAAGGCGACCTATCGTTTAATAAAAATTTACTCGTAGCCTCATCGAGCGTTGCACCAAGTACGATTGCTTTCTTGCTGTTATAGGTTGAGCCGAGATGCTCGAGGGACACGGCTAAAGCTAAAAATTCGCCTAATGAATCCCAACGAAGGTGATTTTCTTCAACGAATTGTTGCACATGCTTGGGTGCCGATCCGCCAGCTCCTGTCTCGAAAAGTCCACCTCCATTCATCAGCGGAACGATACTCAGCATTTTCGCACTTGTACCTACTTCCAGAATCGGAAATAAATCTGTCAAATAATCGCGAAGCACATTTCCAGACACGGAAATTGTATCCTTTCCTTCTCGCATGCGTTTTAGGGAAAACTTAGTCGCTTCAATAGGCGAAAGCACTCGAATTTCAAGACCAGTGGTATCGTGGTTGGGTAAATACTTATCTACCTTTTTTATGATTTCTGCATCATGGGCTCTAGATTCATCAAGCCAAAAGATTGCCGGTATGTTTGTGGCTCGAGCCCTACCAACGGCTAATTTTATCCAATCTTGAATCGGTGCGTCCTTCGCTTGACACATGCGCCAAATGTCTCCGCTTTGTACATCATGTTCAATTAAACTAGTTCCCTTTTCATCGATAATACGAACCAATCCTTCGGTTTTAATTTCAAATGTTTTGTCATGTGAACCATATTCTTCTGCCTTTTGCGCCATCAGACCGACATTTGAAACGCTTCCAATCGTAGTTGGGTCTAACGCGCCATTTGCCTTGCAGTCATCAATCGTTGCTTGGTATATTCCTGCATAACATCGATCTGGTATAATGGCATTTGTGTCTTGTGCTTTACCATCTTTATTCCACATTTGACCCGAAGTTCGAATCATAGCAGGCATGGATGCATCAATGATAACATCGCTAGGCACATGTAAATTTGTGATTCCCTTGTCGGAATTAACCATTGCCAAATCTGGTCCGTCATGATAACACGTTTCAATCTCTTTTAAGAGATCCTTTTGTTCGCTTTCGGGAAGGTTTTCAATGGCATTGTATAGGCTTCCGAAACCATTGTTTGGATTAAAACCTGCTTCGGCTAAGGCTTTGCCATGTTTCTCGAAAAGCGATTTGAAATAGACCTTAACAACATGCCCGAAAATGATGGGATCACTGATCTTCATCATAGTGGCCTTCAAATGGACGGAAAAGAGTAACCCTTCTTTTTTAGTTGATGCCTTTTGCTCTTCCAAAAAGGATAGAAGCTCGTTGACACTTAGTACAGAGGCGTCAATAACTTCGTCCTTAAGCAGTTTAATTTGGTCTTTTAATACTTGAACAGAACCGTCTTTGGCGACAAGTTCAATTTTAACGGTGCAATCTTGATTTACGGTCACTGATTTTTCGCTTCCGTAGAAATCACCTTTGGTCATGCTGCTGACATGCGTTTTAGAATTTGCAGACCAAACACCCATTTTATGGGGGTTTTTTCGCGCATATTCTTTAACGGCCTTTGGCGCTCTTCGGTCAGAGTTACCCTCGCGTAGGACTGGGTTAACAGCACTTCCTTTTATTTTATCGTAACGTGATTTTACTTCTTTTTCCACCTCGTTTGTTGGTGAATCTGGATAATCGGGAAGCGCGTATCCTTGAGATTTTAATTCCTCGATTGCCGCCTTTAATTGGGGTAGTGACGCACTAATGTTTGGAAGCTTTATTATGTTGGCTTCAGGCGTTTTGGCGAGCTCTCCAAGCTCCGTCAGCGCATCCTTTACTTTTTGTGACTCATTTAGGTAGTCAGGGAAATTGCATAAAATTCTTGCCGCCAAAGAGATATCCCGAGTTTCTACTTCTACACCTAATGAGGAAGTGAAAGCTTGAATAATTGGTAACAAGGAATAAGTGGCGAGTGCGGGAGCCTCGTCTGTTTTTGTGTAAATGATTTTTGCTATTGCCATAATTGCGTTTCTTCAAATAAAAAGAGGCGCAAAAGTAGCCTTCTGCGCCTCGATAATAAAACCTTAGCTTGTGTTATGATTCGGGTTTTTAATAGCCGAATATTTCCTCTAGACTCAATTCTTTAACTGGACCAAGTGAGTCTAAAGCGGTCATATCCATTTCATCTTTTTTTCCAATGACTAGATAGGTGTAAGTTTTATCTTTCACTTGAGCATCAAAGAATCGCTGTAAGTCATCAAATGTCATCGACTTAATTTCTGGATAAAGCTTTTCATTAATATCGTAGTCAATGCCTCTGTCCTTAGCCGATTCATATGCCCAAAGGATGCTTTGACCTACGGTTCGGTTGGTTTCTATTTGTTTCAGCGCGCTTAACTTAGATTGTTCAAATTGAAGGTCTGCTCTCGGTAACTCGCTCATCAAATCAAGCAGAGCATTTGTCGCGTCCCCAAGTTTATTAGCCTGTGTTCCGATGTAACCTCTGACATAATGGTGCTCGTCCGTTTTGTCAGGCGAAGTGAAACCAGCATAAGCTGAGTAGGCTAAAGCGCGTGATTCTCTGATTTCTTGAAAAACGATTGACGACAATCCGCCTCCAAAATATTCACCAAAAATTTTGGCATCCGGCATAATGTCTAAGTCCAATAATGAACCTCTGTGGTACATCATCAATTCAGTTTGAACCATATCATATTCTACAAAGAATACTTGGTTTTGATCTGTCGTAATTTCTTCATAAGTCTTGGGCAGAGGAATCGGCAACAAGGCTGGTGGAAGTTTATGCTCTGTATCCAGTACTGCTTTTACCTTGTTTAAGTCCTGGGGTCCGTAGAATAAGATTTTATGATCATAATGATTGAGTTTTTGAATCATTTTAGTCAAGTCTTCAGGGTTGACGGCCATCAATTCAGCTTCCGACATTACGGAATTAAAAGGATTTTCCGATCCATATTTGGCGTAATTCGCCATTGCACTGAAAAGGATTTGCGATTTATTTAGTTTTTTATCGCTTCGCTCTTTGAGCATGCCTTGGACCATTTCTTCATAGGAAGGTTTATCAGCGACTACAGAACTCATCAGCTTTTCAAAAAACTTGACGCCTTCAACGAAAGTTTCCTCTAATCCACTTACAACAACGTAGCTTCTTTCATCTGAAGGGTAAACGTTAAAGTCTAATCCCAATTTAAACATTTCCTTCTGCACTTCAGCCGGTGTCATTTCCGCTGTTCCTAAGAAAGGCAAGTACTTAAATGCTAGTGGCCAGAGCGGATCGTTATTTGTGCCCATCTCGAACACATAGAGCATGTTATAAACCTCATTCACATCATTATGAACATAACTCAACGGAACCAAAGTCTTGATCTTATCTGACTTTATTGCGGTTTTGAAATCGACAAACATTGGAGTCATTCGAGATTCATCCATTGCTTCAATTTGTTTGAAAAACTTGGATGTTTCTTCCCGGTTTATGCTCACTTGGGTGATTTCAGGCTTGTCAACTTTGTGTATATTCTTTTCGCCTTTACGCTTGTTTACTGCGGCATAGTTTTCTCCGAATTTTTGGTTAGCCCATGCAACCAATTCCGCCTTTGTTATTTTTTGCATTCGGTCGTAGCGATTAACTACATCAGCCCATTTTGAGTTTAAAATGAATGCATCGCTCATCAAGTATGCTCGAATCCAGTTTGCCTCCATTTGTACCATCAAATCTTTCTTTTGCATTCGAACGACCGCATCAATCATCCAATCATCAAATTTACCAGCTTTTACCAGGTTGATTTGATCGAGGAGAAGGGTTCGCACATCCTCCAAGCTCTGTCCTTGTCGGTTGTTTCCGCTAAGCATTAGAAATCCATAATCTTCATTCATCGTAACCGATGATCTTGCTCGAAGCACCTTTTGACTTTGCACAAGATTAAGATCGATTAGACCAGCCGTACCGTTGCTCAAAATCCCATTCATTAATTCTGAATAAAGGTCATCCTTCGATCCAGCTCCGTCCAATCGAAAAGCAACCATTTCAAACTCAGCATCGGCTCCGGAGACATCAGCAATTACTGGTGCCGATATTGGTTTCTCCTTCGGCATTACCGGGTTCTTCAATTCTTGCCTCTTATAGCTACCAAAGTACTTTTCAACCAACGCTACCGTAGCGTCTGGATCAATATCACCGGCCAAAACAATAGCCATATTGTTTGGTACATATCGACTCTTGAAATACTCGTGAATCTTCACCATACTTGGGTTTTTAAGATGCTCTCCAGTCCCAATGGTAGATTGTTGTCCGTAAGGATGAGTCGGGAATAAGATGTCCATTAGTTTGTAATAACCCTGACGGAAATCGCTGTCTTGCCCTCTGTTAAACTCTTCGTAAACAGCTTCAAGTTCCGTATGAAATAATCTCAAAACAAGTTCATTAAAGCGCTCCGACTCTAAGGCCAACCATCGCTCCAATTCATTACTTGGAATATCGTTGATGTAAACAGTTCGTTCATTCCTGGTGTATGCATTTGTGCCTTGCGCACCCATGCTGCTAATCAATTTGTCGTATTCATTTGAGGCGACAAAGGTTGCTGCAACTCCAGAAACGCTATCTATATTATGAAGTATCATTTTCCGTGTTTCTTCATCGGAAGATGCACGGAGTTGTTCGTATAAACTAGAGATAATATCAAGGTGTTTTTTCTCTTCTTCCCAATTCAAAGCCCCTAATTCAGACGTTCCTTTGAAGAGCATATGTTCTAAATAATGCGCTAGACCAGTCGCATCGCTTGGGTCTTGTTTGCTTCCTGTACGAACGGCAATGTTTGTTTGCACCCGAGGCTCTGCATGGTTTTCAGAGATGTAAATTTTAAGCCCATTTGACAACGTATAGATTCTAAGGCTGAAAGGATCATTAGGTACGGATTCGTAGGGGTATTTTGAATCGACAGGTGCGCTATGGGCAATTTGACTTAAGGCGAAAATGCCGACTATTAAAAGTGAATAGAGCTTTGCTTTCATAAAAGTTTGGGGTTAATATGAGATATCAAGATCAAGATCTTGTCTTAGTTTGATTAAGGATGCGTTTTGTTTAGCTAAATGTTCGAATTTGTCTCGAGGAGTAAAAAGTTTGGTTTCTGTAATTTGCTCCGTGAAATTTGTGGTTAATTGAATTTGGGTGTCACCGGTTAAAGATCTGATTAATTGTAAATAGTCAGACCTGTGATGGCTAAATTCTTCTTCCTCAACTCCATGGTGTAGCGAGACTTCTATTGTTTTCTTGTCATCTATATGAGATAGATCTATCCTCGAAAGAATGGCGCAGAAGGCATTTTTTCCCTCGGTTTGATATTGGTTGTATGCTGATTTCAAAGCTTGCTCGATACTTTTTCGTTCGACCGAATATTCTGCCTCGCTAGTGGATTCAATGACGTCTCCAACACTTTTATTCGGTTGAGGGTCGTCAATGTTTAAGGAAATGGTGGAGGTTCTTCGTTTCCGCTTTGTTGTGTCAAAATTTGCCGGTTCTTCTGCTTTAGATTGAATAAATTCAGGTTCAAAAACCGCCTCAACTTCTTTAATTGGTTTGGTTTCGACCGGTGCGTCTTCCGGCTCTGTTATATTGGAAACGACTTTGGTAGAATCGGCAGTTACGGGCTTAATCGAAGAATTTTGCTCTTTTATTCGTGGTTGCGGAGCAACTGTTTCGCTTAGTTCAGCGTTTTTTTTTTCGGTCTCTAAGTTGGCAATCGAAAGCATCGCCACTTCAATTAGAAGTCGTTGATTTAAGCTTCCCCTAATTTTAAATTCAGCGTGTTGAATTTCTTTTAAAGTCGCCAATAGCCATTGGGCTTCCACTGATTTGGCTTGCTGCAAATATTGTTTCTTAACTGAATCGGCCACCTCAAGGAGTTGAACCGTTTTTGGGTTTTGACAAACCAATAAATCCCTAACATGTGCGCCCAGTCCATTAATAAAATGGCCGGCATCGAATCCAAGCTTAAGGATTTCATCGAGCAAAAGAAGCGCCTCGCTATAATCGGCTGATTTCAAAAAATCGACTAGCCTGAAGTAATAATCGTAATCTAGAACGTGGAGATTTTTTAAGACCGCCTCGTAAGTGAGGTTACGATTCGTGAAGCTTGACAATTGATCGAATATGGATAAAGCATCTCGAAGCGCTCCATCAGCTTTTTGAGCAATAACATGCAGTGCTTCAGATTCAACCGAAATCTTTTCTTTTTTGGCAATGACCTCAAGGTGACTGACAATAGTGTCAACAGGAATTCGATTGAAATCATAAATCTGACATCGACTTAAAATAGTCGGAATGATTTTATGCTTTTCAGTCGTTGCTAGAATAAATATGGCATGCTTTGGAGGCTCTTCTAGCGTCTTTAAAAAGGCGTTAAAGGCTTGTGTAGAAAGCATGTGCACCTCATCAATGATGTAGACTTTGTATTTGCCAATTTGCGGAGGAATTCTTACTTGATCTGTCAAGCTTCGAATTTCATCGACCTTATTGTTCGAAGCAGCATCCAACTCAAACACATTGAATGAAAACTCTTCGTCTAAATGTTCTTCAGAGCGGTTTATTTCCTTTGCGAAAATTCTGGCGCAAGTAGTTTTACCAACGCCACGCGGTCCACAAAAGAGATATGCGTGGGCGAGTTGACCTTGTTCGATCGAATTTTTCAGCGTGTCAGTAATGGCGTCTTGCCCAACTACTTCCTCCCAATTTAAAGGTCTGTACTTGAGTGCAGATACAACGAAGTTTTCTTTTTGAGCAGCCATGAGCGGTCAAAAATAAAGTTCTGAACATGAAATGATAGTAGCCATTTCAGAATATTCATTGACGGAATATTAATGGTGGTCGATAAAGCTCAATTGTTGCATATTTGATTATTCCTATCAAAACCACGCTTATGAAAAATCACTACGAGCAAAATCTTAGTTTCTTAATCAGTTTCGGGATCATGTTTATTGCATTTTTTGGAAATGCACAAACTCCACAATATTCAAATAGTACGATCAGCACTGGAGGTAATTCCATTCCCTTGAGTTGGAATTCAGCCGGAGCTCGAGGGGATTTGTTATTTCCAGTTGGAGATTTTGGAACAGTTCCCAATGGTAAATACATAAGCACCATTTATATGGCTTGTGGTTCTAGTGGAACGGGAACGGCCTTATATGACTTTTTAGAAATAAGCTTAAAGCAGGACAATGTGACTGCCCTAAATTCGGGATCTTGGACAACAGGTATGGTAACGGTTTTAAGTACAACAAGTTATAGTATTAATAATACAATCGGTCAATGGTTTGCTATTGAGTTAGAAACTCCATTCCCTTACAATCCAAGTCTCCCGTTAATTGTTGGTATTAAATCGCATATGTCATCTTTTTATGCTTGGTATTGCTCTGTTGCTACCACCACAACGGGAAGCTGGAGATCTTATGCAACGCCTTATACAGCGACTGCACCTTCTGGAAATAACGCGTATAGAATGACGTTTGGATTTGATCTGACGGATGGAGCAAATCTTCCTTATTGTCAAAATTTTGAAGATGGGGATGGCCAGTTTCAAACAGGGGGAATTTTAAATTCATGGGAATATGGAGAGCCGGATAACACAAATATCAGTAGTGCTTATTCTGGGGATTACGCTTGGGTAACCGATTTAGATGGAAATTACAACAACGATGAGCTTAGCTATGTTCGAACGCCTCGATATGACATGACACAATTGGTGGATCCGGTGGTGAAATTTTGGACCATTCGAGATCTTGAAACTGGTGACGATGGCGTGTCGTGTCAAGTATCTGCAGATTCTGGGGCAACTTGGGCAACCTTAGGTTCAACGTCATCTAATGGGCCTTGGTACAATAGCAGCACGATATCGGCACTAAGTTCTTTAGGAAATGGAAATGGCTGGACGGGACAAAATTTGAACTGGACACCTATGCAACATTCACTCGCTTCATTTACGTCCGACACAGCAGTATTTCTTCGCTGGCAAATGGCGGCTGATGGGAATACAGCAGCAGAAGGGTTTGGATTAGATGATATACTTATCGGTGAATCAAATGATGTCTCTATTACGGAGTTATTTTATCCAGATTCTGTATGCGGACTCAGCGGAATGATCGTGTCAGCGCGAATTTGTAATCGAAGTGTGGTGGAAAAATATGGCTTTGACATTGACTTGGATACCAATGGCACAACTGTTTCGTATAGTTATCCTGATACATTACCAGTTTGTGGTTGCGATACCGTGGATTTGGTGAGTATTAATGGCTCAGCCGGAGGAACATGGAATCTTTTTGCTGAGGTCGTAAACTCAGGTGATGTGAATGCCGCAAACGACACCATTTCAGGAACAATGTTAACCTATGGAACTCCGGCCGTAATGGTTGTGGGAGGGGGTAATCATTGCCAAGGTGAAGTAGATACTGTCTCTTTTGTTTTCCAAGGCACGAGCCCGTTTGGTTTAAGTTATACGAACGGAACGACACCGTACAATATTTCAAATATTACGAGCAATCCGTTTCAGATATTGGTTTCAACTTCTGGTATTTATGAAGCCGTTTATGTTACGGATGGCAGTGGATGTCCTGGTGACACAAGTGGTTTAACTGGTCAGGCCGTTGTGAATTTCTTTCCAGCGCCAATCATTGACCTTGGTCCAGATTCAGCTGTGTGCCAAGGATATGTTCTGAACGCTGGTGCAGGGTTTTCAAATTACCAATGGAGTACGGGGCAAACGAATCAAACGATTGTGGCGAATCAAACCAACGTTTTTAGTGTTACGGTTACCGATAGCATTGGATGTGAAGGCTCAGATATTGTGGATTTAGAGGTCTTTCCAAAGCCAGTAGTAACGCTTACAGATACCGTACTTTGTGAAGGCGGCACTTTCTTGTTTAATGCCGGTGGTGGTGCGGCTGGGTATGTTTGGCACAACGGTGCGGTAGGGCAATTGTTTGCCATGGATAGTATCGGCACGGTGAGCGTAACGGTAACAAGTTTCTTCGGATGTACAAATAGTGCGTCCGCATCCATTACGGCAATTGTTCCGAATCCTACACCTTCAATTACATCATCGTCAAGTTTGGCTCCGGTCACTTTAAATGCAGGTCCGGGTTATTCAGCGTATCAATGGAATAATAACGCGACTACGCAAACCATTTCGGTATCTGTTGCAGGTACTTACACTTGCACGGTTACAGATTCTCACGGCTGTAAAGGTTCGGATAATCAAAAGGCGAAAATCTGGCCGACCGGAATTAAGGAAACCATCGAGGCGAATGGGGTAATTGTTTACCCTAACCCTTCTCAAGATTTTATTTGGGTCGAAGTTGGATCTGAATTTGCCTCTGCTGGTTATGATCTTGAATTAAGAGATGCAGCGGGGAGAATAGTCCGATACGAGACAGGCATTTCAGGATTTAAATTCCAATTGAATTTATCTGGTTTAGCGCACGGACAATACACGCTCATGGTGCTTAAAGACCAACGATCATTTACCTCGAGTTTTGTTATTGGTAGATAATTTAATAGTGAGTGGAGAAAAAAAGCCCAAGGGTCAATTTGACCCTTGGGCTTTTTAGCGTAAAAATTCGTATGGTGTTTAGTTAGGATATGTTAGACCAAATATGGATATTTGGAGATTAAGCATAATTTAACTTCTATGAAACGAGACGCAAACCTAAATATTGTATCGATATTTCTACTCCTATTAATCGCATTTGGCGGAGCGGTCGAATCCTTTGGTCAAACGCTTATGCCATTGCCTCCACAGGCTACAACCTACTCTGGAAACACCAGAGGTTATTGGTTTCAAGCTCCAACAGATTTCAGAATTGTTGGACTTAGAGTTCCGAACAGTGCTTCAACTGACGATCAAAGTGTTGCTGTTCTTCGCTTTAATAATGGTGCGCCTCCCTTTTACTCGGCCACTACGAATGATTTTCAACTGCTAGCACTTTTTCAAGATGTGCCAGGAAATACGGTACTTACGGTGAACATACCTGTTTATGAGGATGAGTACATCGGAGTGCTTGGGTCAAGAGGTTCAGGCGCAACCAACTCATACGGGGCGAATAATTTCTCAACAAATATTTTAGGAGAGTCGGTAACCTTGGCTCGCTGCGGAATGCAGTATAACCTAGAAACCACTAGCCCGCAAAATTTATGGCAAGAAAATGCAACAAATTTGGCTCGAGTTGAACTTTATTACAAGACCTTAATTATTGACGAATTTCCTTACTGTGATGATTTTGAGGAGGATGACGGAGGTTGGACGGTTTCCGGAATCTTGCCTTCTTGGGAATGGGGCGAACCAGATAATACAACTATTAGTTCTGCAGCTTCAGGGGATAATGCCTGGGTAACCAATTTGGACGGCAACTACAACAACGATGAACTTTCTTATTTGGTTAGTCCAGAATTTGACCTTACCGCACTTGTCGATCCTATGATTAAGTTCAAATCAATCCGAGACCTAGAGACAGGCGATGATGGAGTTCAGTTTCAAGTCTCAGTCGATAGTGGATATACCTACAGTGTGTTAGGGTCTTCGTCTTCATCGAATTGGTATAACAATGGATCTGTGTCAGCGCTTAGCTCTCAAGGTAATGGCAATGGATGGACTGGGTTGAATTCTAACTGGATTTCCGTTCAGCATTCGCTTTTATCCTACGCTTCTGATACTTCAGTTTTTTTTAGGCTGGTTATGGCAGCGGATGGAAATACAATTGACGAAGGATTTGGGTTTGACGATCTGTTAATTGCCGAATCAAATGACGTTGCCATCACCGCAATGTGGTATCCAGATTCTGCTTGCGGATACAGTGGAACTTCAATTACCGCATCAATTTGTAACATAAGTATAGAGCCTAAGTATGGGTTTGACATTAACCTTGATACAAACAACACAACCATCAATTATTCATATCCCGACACGTTAGCGATTTGCGGATGTGATACGGTGGAATTGGTTAGTATCAACACCTCTAATGGTGGCACTTGGACTCTGGCAGCAGAAATCGACAATTCAGGTGATGTGAATGCCGCAAATGATACCATATCGGGTGTGATGACCATGTTTGGAACGCCTAAGGTCAACCTGATCGGTGGCGGCAATAATTGTCAAGGAGAAATTGATACACTCAAGTTTTATTTTGAAGGCACTAGTCCGTGGAATTTGAGCTATACCAACGGAACGGCACCGCAAAATATTTCTAATATAACGAGTAATCCAGTTGAATTAATTGTGACCCAATCGGGTGTTTATGAGCCAGTTTATGTATCTGACGGCAGTGGTTGCCCAGCTGATACCAGTGGCATCACAGGTCAGGCCGTGATTAACTTCTTTCCAGCACCAGTGATTGATTTAGGCCCAGATTCCTCTGTTTGCCAGGGATATGTGCTTAATGCTGGCGCGGGTTATTCAAACTATCAGTGGAGTACTGGCCAAACAAATCAGACTATTGTCGCAAACCAAACCAATATTTTTAGTGTTACGGTGACTGACTCTATTGGATGTGAGGGGTACGATGTTGTTGATCTTGAAGTGTTCCCAAAACCTAATGTAACTTTAACAGATACAGTCCTTTGCGAAGGAGCCACTTTTTTATTCAACGCTGGTGGTGGTGCTGCAAGTTATGTTTGGCATGACGGGTCTACTGGACAATTGTACGCTATGGATACGGTCGGAACGGTTAGCGTTACAGTAACTAGTTTCTTTGGCTGTACTAACAGTGCAACAGCTTCCATAACAGCAGTAGTGGCGAACCCAACTCCTAATATCACTTCCACTTCAAGTCTCGCGCCAGTTACGCTCGATGCAGGATCTGGATACATAAGCTATTTATGGAACAATAATGCCACTACTCAAACCATTTCGGTTTCGGTACCTGGAAGTTATACTTGTTCGGTAACCGACATAAACGGATGCAAAGGATCGGGAAGTAAAAACGCCAAGATTTGGCCCGCTGGAGTAGAAGACTTAGTTAGCGCAAATGGTTTTGCCATCTATCCTAATCCTGCTATGGATCGAACTTCAGTAAAAGTGGATGCGTCTAAATTCATGAACGGTTATGAATTGCAGGTTATTGATGTTCAAGGAAAGGTGTGCCTAGAAAAAGCCTCAAATTCTTCGAGTTTGTTAGAATTAAATGTGTCAGGCTTAGCTTCTGGTCAATACGTTGTTAAAATTTGGAGTCCAAACTTGGCTCTGGAATCAACTTTAGTAATTATCAAATAGAAAGTAGAATTTCAATACATCGAAATGTTAAAAAATAAGTTCTTAGTCGCCTTCATTATTTGTATCAGTTCTACGCTGAGTATCGCACAAAATGTGATGCCCTTGCCCGCTCATTCAAGTGTTTACACTGGGTCTGCGCGTGGGTTTTGGTTTGTAGCACCTGTAACTTTTGAAATTACTGGACTTCGAGTTCCAAGTCAAGCCGGAACTGGGGATCAGGCCATTCAAGTGGTTAAAATAAACGACCCAATGCCAATTGCTTTTACAAGTCAGTCTAGTAATTTTAATACCCTTTTTTACACCAATACGGGCGCCAATGGCCAAATTTTGCCGGTAAGTATCCTTATCAATGCTGGCGACACGATAGGTATATTAGGAACGGCCGGTACGGGAAATTCTTATGGCACCGGATATTACAGTTCCTCGATTTTTAGTAATATAGTTCCCATTCAAAGGTTTGGTTACCAAGGTAACATCAATACTGGGGCGACTACCCAAATCTGGGGAGTCGACTATCAGGGTTCAGGCAGCATTAGCCGGGTCGAAGTTTATTATGATTTGGCTGTTATTTCCAACTTCCCTTATTGTGAAGGTTTCGAAGATGACGATGGAGGTTGGAATAGCTCTGGGGTGTTGCCTTCATGGGAGCATGGCGAGCCAGATAACACGATCATAAGCTCGGCCTTTGGTGGCGATAATGCATGGGTTACAAATCTAGATGGTGATTATAACAATGATGAATTAAGCTATTTATCGAGCCCTTTATTTGATTTTACAAATTTGATGGATCCAGTATTGAAATTCTGGCAAATCAGAAATCTGGAAAGTGGTGACGATGGGGTTCAAGTTCAAATCTCAGCCGATAGCGGAGCGAGTTATTCGGTATTGGGTTCAAGTTCGTCAACGAATTGGTATAATAGCGGATCTGTTTCTGCATTAAACTCAAACGGAAATGGCAATGGATGGACTGGCACAACAAGTGCTTGGGCATCAGTCCAGCATTCCTTATTATCATATGCTTCAGACACCACCGTATTTATTCGATTCGTAATGGCGGCAGATGGAAACACGGTTAATGAAGGATTCGGAATAGATAATATTATAGTGGGTGAATCTAATGACGTTTCTCTCGTTGAGTTAATATATCCAGATTCTGAATGTGGTAACTCCGCTACCGTTGTTTCAGCTGTAATTTGCAACATAAGCGTAGTAGAAAAGTCAGGATTTGGTATCGATCTAGATACAAATGGGACTACAATTAACTATACATACAGTGACACACTTCCGATTTGTGGTTGTGATACTGTTGATTTAGTTTCACTCAACACCAGCAATGGTGGTTCTTGGACTCTGGAAGCAGAAATAGATAATTCAGGAGATGTGAATGCATCAAATGATACGCTGAGCGGACAAATGACGATGTTCAGCACCCCTGGCGTAGTATTAACAGGAGGAGGTAACCATTGTCAAGGAGAAATAGATACGATTACATTTACCTTCGAAGGTACTAGCCCTTGGAACTTGAGCTATACGAATGGAACAACTCCCCAAAACATTTCGAACATTCAAGCGAATCCTTTTCAGATAATTGTCACAAGCTCCGGTGTTTATGAACCGATCTATGTTGCAGATGGAAGTGGTTGCCCTGCTGATACCAGTGAGATTATTGGTCAAGCGGTCGTAAACTTTTTCCCATCGCCAATAATTGATTTAGGTTCTGACTCGTCTGTTTGTGAGGGTTATATGTTGGATGCAGGCGCAGGATACTCAAATTATCAATGGAGTTCTGGGCAGTCCACCCAGATTATTAATGTCAGTCAAACGAATGTGTTTAGCGTTACCGTTACAGACACGATTGGATGCGAAGGGACTGATGTTGTGGATTTGGAAGTGTTCCCAAACCCGGTTATTACTATTGATGATACTGTACTTTGCGAAGGAGCAACATTCCTCTTTAACGCAGGTGGAGGAGCAGCTAGTTATTTATGGCATGATGGATCAACTGGACAGCTGTTTTCCATGGGTTCTGTAGGTACAGTAACGGTAACTGTGACGAGTTTCTTTGGTTGTGAATCGGTTAAATCAGCGGCAATTACAGCAATTGTTCCTAATCCAACTCCAAACATTACATCGACCTCTAGTCTTGCGCCTGTAACCCTTGATGCCGGTGCTGGTTATATCGATTATGTCTGGAATACAAATGAAACCACTCAAACTATTTCAGTAGCGGTGGCAGGCACTTTTACCTGTACAGTAACAGATGCAAGCGGCTGCAAGGGAGAGGGAAGTAGAAAAGCCAAAATTTGGCCAACTGGTATAGAGAATGTCTCTGAGGATAACGCGTTTGAATTTTACCCGAATCCAGCGTCAGATGCTATACAAGTTCTAGTCAGCGAAAAATTTGAATTAAAGACCTCAGTAATTCAAATCCTCAATATGGAAGGTAGAGTTATTTTTGAATCTGATCAAATTCGATCTAAAGTTGTATCTCTTCCTGTCGACAGAATTGCCAATGGACAATACCTAATCCGAATTAAAGACAACTATATTTCTCAGGAACGACCATTAATTGTGCTGCACTAATCACTCACCAACATAGAAAATATGAATCCAATTGAATCAGTTCTTTGCTTAGCATTGTCGCTCATCTCCTTTTCGGTCTTTGCGCAACCAGAATACTCAAATGGTCCTGGATCAGGATCTGGAGGTAATTCAATTCCTTGGGCATATAATAATACAGGTGTTCACGGCCAGCAATTGTGGCCGGCTGGTGCTTTTGGTACCGTTCCTAACGGTCAATACATTAATAGGATATATTATGCGGCCTATCCAGGAGCGACACCACCAAGCATAGTTACCTATTCCGTTTTGGAGGTGTCAATGTCTCAACCAAACATTAGTTCATTGAACTCAAGTGCTTATGAAACAGGCACAACTGTTGTTTTGTCAGAAACGAGTTTTTCAATTTATCCTATTCAAGGAGATTGGCATTCGATAGACCTGACTACCCCATTTCAATATAACCCTAACCTCCCATTGTTAGTGGAGGTGAAGGCAGTGCAGTCATCCTTTGCTAATTTCTACAACTGGGTAAAACCTACAGCTTCTTCTGGCGCTTATCGAAACTATGCAACTCCTTATACAGCAACGACTCCACAAGGAAGCGGATCACACGAAATGTATTTTGGATTTGATTTAGTAAATGGATTGGGCACGTTCCCATACTGTGAAAGCTTTGAGAATGGTGATGGAGGTTGGAATGCAGGCGGTATTCTTTCTTCTTGGGAACATGGCGAACCAGACAATACAAATATTAGCAGTGCTGCGACAGGTGACTATGCATGGGTCACAAATCTAGATGGGGATTATAATAACGATGAATTGAGCTATTTGCAGTCTCCCTTAATTAATCTAGAAACTTTGGTTGATCCAGTGATGAAGGTGAAAACCATCAGACATCTTGAAAATGGAGATGATGGAGTGCAGGTTAAAATTTCGGCCGATAGCGGTGCAACCTTTTCCGTTTTAGGATCTTCTAGCTCTGGAAATTGGTACAATTCAAGCAGCGTTTCCGCTTTAAGCTCACAAGGCAACGGAAACGGTTGGACAGGAAATAACACAACATGGACTACTATGCAACATTCCTTAGCCTCATACAGTTCAGATACAGCTGTCTTTATTCGATTTGTTATGGCCGCTGATGGGAATACGACTCAAGAAGGCTTCGGAATTGATGACATCTTAATTGCTGAATCGAACGATATTGCCGTGCTAGAATTGTTTTATCCAGATTCCTTATGTGGGACATCGAATTCAACCGTTCAGGCTTCAATTTGCAATATAAGTGTCGTGCCTAAATATGGATTTTCAATTGATCTTGACACAAACGGAACCACAGTTACATATATTTATCCAGACACGTTGCCCATTTGCGGATGCGATACGGTCGATCTATTGACATTCAACACATCAATGGGAGGCGAATGGACCCTCGAGGTTGAGGTAGACAATTCTGGCGATGTTAATCCGGCTAATGATACCTTATCTGGTCATATGCTTATGTATGCTACTCCTGGAGTAATGGCCAGCGGGGGTGGAAATTCTTGCCAGGGAGAAGTGGATACGGTTACATTTACTTTCACAGGTATCAGTCCTTGGAATTTGAGCTATACAAATGGAACCACACCACAAAATGTGTCTAACATTACAAGTAATCCTTTTCAAATATTAGTAACGACTTCGGGTGTATATGAGCCTGTTTATGTGGCAGATGGGTCAGGATGTCCTGCTGATACGAGTGCAATAACTGGAACTGCGGTAGTGAACTTTTTTGCTGCGCCTGTAATCGATTTGGGGCCAGACTCGCAGGTATGTGCCGGATATCTTTTAAATGCAGGGGCCGGTTATGTAAACTACAACTGGAGTACGGGTCAATCTGGGCAAACCATTACGGCCAATCAAACCAATATTTTCAGCGTAACCGTCACTGACACTATTGGTTGTCAAGGTTCGGATGTCGTGGATTTAGAGGTTTTCCCTAATCCAACTGTTAATCTTACGGACACGGTCCTTTGCGAAGGATCTTCCTTCTTGTTTAATGCAGGTGGAGGAGCCGCGGGGTATGTATGGCATGACGGTTCAACGGGGCAATTGTTCTTGATGGATTCTGTCGGAACCGTCAGCGTTACTGTTACAAGCTTTTTCGGCTGCTCAAGTAGTGCCTCCGCATCAATAACAGGTGTGGTCTCAAACCCGGTACCAACGATCACTTCTACGTCAAGTTTGGCACCAGTTACCTTAGATGCGGGCTCTGGATACACGAGCTATTATTGGAATAATAATGCGAGCACTCAAACAATTACTGTTTCCGTTGCAGGAACCTATACGTGCACTGTGACCGATCTGAATGGTTGTGAAGGTGAAGGCTCTAAAAAGGCGAAAATTTGGCCAACTGGCATAGACGATCAAATGAATGATTTTGGCTTCGCGATTTATCCAAATCCTGCCGCATTGGAAATAAATATTCAATTGGCTGAATTCACTACACAAGAAACTCAAATTGAAATCCTAGATCTTAAAGGCGCAATTGTGCAAATGGCTAAACTAGAATCAGGATTGACATCATTGAGAATCGAATTGGATAATCATATCGCTAGTGGTCAATACATTGTTAGGGTCTTAAACGATAACGGAACGAATGAGCGATCGATAATCATCAATCGATAATCTGAAATGGAATAAATCGAGAAGAGATATGACACCCTTGCAATAATGCAAGGGAATCCTATCTTTGCACCCCAAATTTTTAGAAAAGTAAATTAATAAACATGAACAACCGTTACGAGACTGTTTTCATTTTGACTCCCGTTTTGTCTGAGGACCAGGCAAAGGAAACAGTGAAGAAATTTACCGGTTACCTCAAGAATAATGGAGCGAAAATTCTCCATGAGGAAAACTGGGGGCTTAAGAAATTAGCCTATCCAATCCAGAAAAAGTCCACTGGATTCTATTACCTAGTTGAATTCGAAGCAGAAGCTACGATCATTAGGCCTTTTGAAACGGAATTTATCCGTGATGAAAGAGTGATGCGATTCTTAAATGTAAGAATGGAAAAGCATCATGTTGCTTTCGCTGAAAGCAGAAGAAATAAGTCAAACAAAAAAGCGGCAGTTGCGGCTGATAATTAAAAAACCATGGCAGACGATGTAAGATATCTCGCTCCGATTCAGATCGAGACAAAAAAGGATAAGTATTGCTGGTTTAAAAAGGCTGGCATTAAATATGTCGATTACAAAGACGCAGATTTCTTGCTTCGATTTGTAAACGAACAAGGCAAATTGTTGCCGAGACGAGTTACTGGAACATCCGTTAAGTATCAACGAAAAGTGTCTACCGCTGTCAAGCGAGCGCGACACTTAGCATTGATGCCATACGTAACCGATATGTACAAATAGTAAACCCACAAACAATGGAAATTATATTAAAAGAAGACATTGAAAAACTGGGTTACAAAGACGATCTAGTTAAAGTCAAAGAAGGTTACGGAAGAAACTTTCTTATCCCAGCTGGAAAGGCAGTTTTGGCCACGGCATCAGTGAAAAAGATGCACGCTGAAACAGTTAAGCAACGTTCTCAGCGAATTGAGAAGGAGCGTGAAAACGCTAGAAAAGCCGCGGCTAAAGTGAAAGCGATGACATTAACAGTTGGTGCTAAGGTTGGAGAGTCTGGAAAGATTTTCGGTTCTGTAAATAGCATTCAGCTTGCAGAAGAGATCAGCAAGCTTGGTTTTGACGTGGATAGAAAACATGTGAAAATCAAAGATGAGCCGATCAAATCAACGGGCACTTATGAAGCTGAAGTGACCTTTCACAGAGATGTGATCGAAACCATTTCATTCGAAGTAGTAGGTGAGTAAAATTGACTACAACAATAAATAATCGAAAAAGGGAGGCTTGTGCTTCCCTTTTTTGGTTTAAATACCTCGCTCTTTCGCTGCGTTCATGTAATATTGTCAACCTCGAAAAAAAGTAAAAATTATGATCTTTGATCTAGATATGATTAAGGCGGTCTACGCCAAATATCCCGAGCGCATTGCCGCTGCACGAAAGTTGTTGAACCACCCTCTGACCTTATCAGAGAAAATTCTGTACACTCATCTCTGGGATGGTGTCGCCAATGAAAAATTTGTTCGTGGAGGAAGCTATGTTGATTTCGCTCCAGATAGAGTAGCCATGCAGGATGCAACAGCACAAATGGCATTACTTCAATTCATGCAGGCTGGCAAAAGCCAGGCCGCAGTACCTTCTACTGTACATGCCGATCACCTTATTCAAGCAAGATTAGGCGCAGATAAAGATTTGCAAGATTCGCTCAATAAGAATAACGAAGTCTTCAATTTCCTTTCCTCGGTATCAAATAAGTACGGAATTGGTTTTTGGAAACCAGGAGCTGGTATTATCCATCAGGTCGTATTAGAAAACTATGCCTTCCCTGGCGGAATGATGATAGGAACAGATAGTCATACTGTGAATGCGGGTGGACTAGGAATGGTTGCTATAGGAGTTGGTGGCGCAGATGCAGTCGATGTTATGGCTGGTATGGCATGGGAACTTAAGTTTCCGAAACTCATTGGGATTAAGTTAACAGGAAAGCTGAGTGGATGGACGGCACCAAAAGATGTCATTTTGAAAGTTGCGGGAATCCTGACAGTCAAAGGTGGAACTGGATGTATAGTTGAATACTTTGGCGAAGGTGCTGAATCATTGTCGTGTACAGGAAAAGGAACCATTTGCAACATGGGCGCAGAAATAGGTGCGACAACATCCACATTTGGGTATGACGATAGTATGCGTAGATATTTGTCCGCAACTGGTCGTAAGGAAGTTGTTGATTTAGCAGACCAAGTAGCGGAGCACCTCACTGGCGACAAAGAAGTTTATGAAAATCCAGAAAAGTATTTTGACCAAGTCATCGAGATTAACCTTTCAGAGTTAGAGCCTTATATTAATGGTCCGTTTACGCCAGATTTGGCGACACCGGTTTCGAAGATGAAAGAAACTTTGAAAAACTCAGATTGGCCAGGAGATATTGACTGGGGGTTGATTGGTTCTTGCACCAATTCCTCTTATGAAGACATTTCCCGAGCAGCATCGATTGCAAAACAGGCGGTTGATAAAGGATTAAAGCCAAAAGCAGAATTCGGAATAAATCCAGGCTCTGAACAGGTTAGATATACCATCGCGCGAGACGGATTTATTGACATTTTCGAGCAATTAGGCGCTACGATATTTACGAATGCTTGTGGGCCTTGTATCGGCCAATGGGCGCGTTCTGGATCTGAAGAAAAGAAGAAGAACTCCATTGTTCACTCCTTCAATAGAAACTTTTCTAAACGCGCAGACGGGAACCCAAATACGCATGCATTTGTAACTTCACCAGAGATGGTGGCGGCCATTGCTATTAGTGGAAGATTAGATTTCAATCCCATCACCGATACCTTAATCAACGATAAAGGCGAAGCGGTAAAACTATCTGAACCAACCGGTCACGAATTACCCCCTAAAGGTTTTGATGTAAAAGATCCGGGATATCAAGCTCCAGCAAAGGATGGAAGTGGAATTAGTGTGGTTGTAAAACCTGATTCAGAGCGATTGCAGCTATTGGAACCTTTTGCTCCTTGGGATGGGAAAAATATTTCCGGAGCTAGGTTATTGATTAAAGCTCTTGGTAAATGCACAACGGATCATATTTCTATGGCTGGTCCATGGTTAAGGTATAGAGGTCATCTC
>Ga0115566_10000409_pt1 | contig 37099 bp, 29 predicted proteins | sample COGITO_mtgs_1204_3_FD_87173 | JGI IMG/M metagenome (GOLD analysis project Ga0115566, IMG submission 87173) | Pelagic marine microbial communities from North Sea - COGITO_mtgs_120405 | ecosystem: Environmental > Aquatic > Marine > Epipelagic | place: Germany:Helgoland, sampling site Kabeltonne...
TCACCCATACGGGCCTGTCTGCGAGATCAATCATTGGTTTCTATGGTTCCGACTTTGGTAGACAGCCCTGCCAAAAGGGGGGCGCTGTGTACACGACTCCTTCCGGGGGGACCAGGTGGACGATTCCAAGTTACCACGCCGTCAACCTCTCTCCTCAACCCAATCCGATACGAGGTGTGTAGAAGGATGAGGACGAGGACGACATTGAATCAACGGGCCTGCAGTTATGAACGCCAACGTAGGACGTAGAGCTGACTTTCTGGTGCGCCGCGAGGTGACGCGGGCGATCCGCCCGCGCTCCCGGCCTACGCGGGTGGCAGGGAAATCACGTCATCCTCGGGGGCAACTACATTTCCGGTTTCGAAATCTTCGGCGGTCGGGCCCACGGCGTAGTTGTAGAATCGTGATTTCTCGTTATCCATCACGTCACTCCACCGCACGATCTGTCCCGTGTACGCGGAGATACGGCCCATAATCGCCGCCATGGTGGCGTTGGCAACCGTCTCCGCCTCATTGAGTGGCTTCTCTGCGATGATGCTCTCGAGCATATGGTAGTGCTCGTTCACGTAGGGGTTTCCCTCACGGAAGGTGGGCACCTTGATGTCGAGCCCGGCGCCAGACTTGATCTTGCCGCTGTACGTGCCTTCCGTTCCGGCAAAGACTTCACCGACCCGTGAGTAGCAGCCAGCGATCTGGCGACACATGCTCTGGACATGACAGCCCTCGCCATAGTCAAAGTCAATGCTGAAGAAATCGTACTGATCGCCGGTGGTGCGCTTGCTGCGTCCACCAAAGCCATTGGCCATCACCGGGTTTCTCCCGATAAACCAGTTCGCCACATCCAGATTATGAACGTGCTGTTCGCAGATATGATCGCCGGACATCATGGACCAGTTCAGCCAGTTTTGAATCAAGTAGTCTGGGTCATTCTGGCCGGGCTTGCGCGGTCGGATCCACGGCACCCTGCCGAGCCAGTACACCTGTCCGTTCAGAATATCGCCGATGGCACCGTTGTGGATCTGATGGGCTGCAGCGCGATATCGTGCTTCATGACGACGCTGTGTCCCGGCCACGATCGCCAGGGCCTTCTGCTTGGCCTGCTCGCCAACAGCGATAATGCGCCTGGCTCCGGGCGGGTCTACGGCCACGGGTTTCTCGACAAAGCTATGCTTGCCTGCAGCCACAGCTGCCTCAAGATGCAGCGGTCGGAAGTTTGGCGTTGTGGCCTGCACCACGATCTCGGCATCGCTTTCCATCACCTTGCGATAGCCGTCGGCACCGCCGTAACAGCGGGCTTCTGGGATTTCGAATTTCTTGCCGCAGCGCTTGGCCTTTTCGTCGAACCAATCTGCTGCTGCCACCCACTGAATGCTTACACCAAGTTGCTTGGCAGCGGCGGTCAGGTTCTTTGCCGCGCCATTTCCGCGGCCACCGCAACCGACCAAGGCTGCCTTGAACACTCGTCCCGAAGCTTCACCACGGGAAGTTAACACCGAAAAACTACTCAGTGTGGCCCCAACAGCCGCCGCATTCCCAATGAAATTTTTGCGAGTTATGGGTTCCATCACTTCTTCCCTCCATATTTGTTCAAGTAAGATTCCAGAAGCACATCACTCGGCGTCGGGCTGGGGACCCCGCCCTCCGGCACATCCTCATGGGCAATCCAGAGGATCGCGTTCAGCACCAGCTTACGGAAGTTGTCTTCCTGCCAGCTCTTGTGAAAATGCCCACCGGTGACACCAAAGCCGCGGCCGCCGTCCTCGCGTGTCGTCACCCACGCCACATGCTGCGGTACTCCCGCCTTCACTTCCTCGCGAACAGTCGGGTTGTTGCTATGGGGACCGTCCTTGCGGGTGATTGTGCTTTCGGGTGGCACCGCGGATAGCAGCGGAGCCACGCCCTTCATTCCCTCGTTAAAGCGCATGTGAAAGTACCATTCATCATGCAGCTGAAACGGCGACAGGCCTTGGGTTACGGCGTGCGTGGGCAAGGTGGTGAAGTCGGCAGTCCAGTGTGGATTCACCGACCAGTGGGTCTCGAAATAGCCGCCGATCCAGCCGCACAAGGCATCGCCTGGTTCGCCTTTGGGCATCTCCACAGCGTAGTGAATGCAGCCGATTCCCACTCCCGCCGCGGCCATTGTGTCCAGCGCATCACGATGGTTCATGGTGACATGCCTGCGCCCGCCGTCACAATAGATCACGATGGCATCTGCGCCTTCGAAAAATGCCGGATCTTGAGGCCAGCCGCCTTTATGCAAGGCCACTTCAACGCCGGGAGCGTGAGCGGTCAGTTCGTCCCTGAGGAAGTGCAGGCCGGGGCCATGGGCATGCGCGTCGCGTCCATGACTGTCCTTGCCAGCGACCAGGCAGATCTTTCTTGGCTCCGGCTTCTCAGCTTCTGGCAAGCGATCGCAGGCCCAAAGTAGGCCTCGAGTCAGCAGGTCTCCGTAGACCGGCTGCTGCATGGTCTCGTTATGATGGCCCATCGAGGTCCCAAAGATCCGGGTTTTCTCGCACTGGTTCACCCAGATACAAACCTGCTCGCCCTGCTTCTTGTTGCCGTTGTCGCCAGTTGCCAGCGGTGTTACCGTCGGCAGAATTTCATGCGCGTTATACAACTCACCCTTGGGGGTGGTCCACCCTTTCGGCAGCCCCTGCATGATCGGGTGGGTCGGCTCCGTGACCGTCACGGTGATCGGGGCCTTCGGGCCATGGTTTCCGGACGCAATCCCCGTCACCTTCAGCCATTCCTCTTCCTCGTATTTGGTCCGATCCGTGCCCATCTTCCAGTGATAGGAGTGCAGCGCGCAATGCACCATGACCGCGGCAGTGGTCCCCTCGGTATGTACCTTGGCAATGTTGTGGATAAGCGCAGCGTCTGTCTGATTCGCATCGCAAAGGTTGTAGATGACAGCATCATAGCCCGCTGCCCAGTCGGGAGCCCGCAAGGCCTCCTGGACCGCAGCCAGATCCGGACCGATGACCTCGACCTCGAAGTTTCCGCGCGTCTTGAGTAGCGCAGGGATGATATCGCCCTGCTTTTTGTAATCATGGCAACAGCCTCCTGTCGCCAGCAATACCTTCAGCGGTTTTCCGTCATAGATCTTAGCCACGATCGGCTCTGCGCTCAGCACGCCCGCAAACAGCAGCGCTGCTGTCATTGCTCTTACAATCTTCATACATCCTCAGCCCATTTCCGTAATTTAGCTACATCGGTCCACTACACGCCACTTAGCGTGGTAAAACGTCAAGAGGCAAACTACTGACAGTTAGACCAATCAAGGAAAAATTGAGGGAACGAGTCAACCTCTTCGGGTTTTCTGCGTTCAATGAATGAAACCCGTCTCACAGTCCACCACAGGAGCCCGTCATGTCCACCGCCACTCACACCGCCATCGAGCTTTCCACCTGCACCAACATCAACCAGACCGCAGAGATCAAGTCTGAGGTCTCAGGAACGTCAACTCCTCAGGCCGAGACTTGGCTGGAACGCCTGGACGCCATGCTGGCTCGCCCGCTCTGGTAGCAAGCCAACCTAAGAATTCGGAACCGCGATTCGTCCCAAGATCGTTGGATTCTCGCTCGCTCGACCGGTACTGTGGTGCCGCTTAACACGTCACAATGCTGCGGGAACCCCACTTTTGTCTCTTCTACGCCTCCGGCCATACCTGTCGGCCCGCCTCCTTGCGGTCTTTCTGCTGAGCGCTAGTCTCTATGCTGGAGTACCGCCGACGTTTGTTTCCGCGCTGCCCAGCGAGCTGGTTCTGATCGAAGGTTCCAAAGTCTATGCGGTGCGTGCAGCTGATCCCGACAGCAACGACGTCTCGGTATCCGCCGTCAGTTCGCACCCCGGCCTCAGAGCCCGCATCTCCACCGTCAATCGCTTCGCCCAGATCCACATTATTGATTCAACCGGCAGCTCCTTGGGCAGCATCATCGTCGAGCTATTCGAAACCCGCGGCGGCGACGCAGCGGCTCGATTCATCGCCTTAGCAACGACCGGATTCGACGCGCAGGGCGAGGTAGATCCGGGCGCCGATCCGTTCTTCACAGATGTCCCCATCCACCGCATTGTCGATTTAACTGGGGCTGGCGGGCTGATCATTCAAACTGGGGATAAGCAGAACGGCAATGGAACCGGTGGCAGTCCACTCGGTGATTTTGATGACCAGTTCGATATCCAGGAGGGCCTGAACTTCTCCGAGAAAGGCGTCTTGGCGATGGCCAATTCTGGTGCCAACACCAATGACAGCCAGTTTTTCATCACCGACGGTGCGACGACACATCTGGACGGCAAGCATATGATCTTCGGCCAGGTTATTTCTGGTCAGAGCGTCATCGCTGCGCTCGTCGCGCTGGCGGGTGATACCAGCCACGTTCCACGGATCGCATCCGTCGACATTCTCGACTCGGCCAAAGGTGGTGCCTTGACCATTGAGTACGCGGCTGGTTTCCAGGGAAAGGCTGACGTAACCGTCACCCTTGAAGATGAAGAGGGGAACAGAACGTCTGAGACGATTGCCGTCCTGCGGCCAGTCCAGCCGCTCGGCAGTGCGGCTGCCAGTACGCCGTGGTCAGTCACTGTTCATCACGATCTTCTCTACATCGCTGACGGGAATTCAGGGCTGAGAATCGTGGATGTCAGCGATCCCACTACTCCCACTCCCTTGTCGATTTACGCCGACGGCTTCGATGCCCGGCACGTTGTTGTCGTCGATTACGACACCCCGGCCCGTACCGTTGCCTTCGTCGCGGCCAGGCTGTCTGGGACGCTAGTGTTGGATGTTACCGATCCCGACAACGTGACCGAACTGAATCGGATCCCGGTAGCCAGCTACGTTCCGGCACCCAATCCCTGTGATCAACAGTCCTATACTCCGAGTCCCAGCGCCTATCATGTCTTGGTCAGCAGTTCAAAGCAGATCTTCATTTCTGAGGGCGACAACGGTCTGCGCATTCTTGATGGGACCAATCCTGTGTCGATAGGCGATGTGACCGGCAACCTCACCGTAAACTTGGCTGCTGGCTGCGGCGGAATCACCTCTCGCTTCGTCGCATCGGTACTCCGTGACTCGATCGTTTACAGTAGCGATCGAAACTTCGGTCTCTTTACCATTGATGTATCGGATGCTTCGAACCCAACATTGATTGCGAATACAAACCTGAGCGGGCCGTGGGGACTGGCCCTTGGTAAGGATGACCGTCTGTACGTCGCAGAAGCATCATCCAGCGACGGCGGCATGTCTGCCTTTTCGCTGACGGCGCCGACCTCTCCGTCGGTACTTGGCCGCTTGTCGCTGAGCGAGTTCCCCTGGCAGCTAGCAGTCGACAACACGCTCGCGATCACCGCTTCGGGTGGCGCCTATGGTGGGTTTAGCAGCGGCGGATTTTCGTTCATACAAATTTCCGAGTCCTCCATGACCACGATTTTTAAGCTGACGGCGACCTACGCGCTGAAGCCGACCATTGGCGATGACAGAGCGTATCTCCCCACCCTCGCTGATGGGGTCCGCATCTTTGACATTCAATCTCTGACCGGTCCCGAAATCGCGATGGCGTACGACAATACCTACCTTCACAGCTCGATCGATCTTGGCGCAGTCGGCGAAGGTTCTGGATTCGTCAACAAGGTATTCACCGTGTACAACGACGGCCTCGAGCCATTGGTGCTAGGCGGCTTAACTCTTCCGGCCGGGTTCAGCATCGTTGTCGCCCCGCCCGCCACAATCGACGCACGTAGCTCTGCGACCTTTACAATTGGCGTCGAAAGCGCGTCGCTCGGCCCCCATAGCGGCCCCCTCCAACTCGTAAGCAATGACCGCGACGAGCCGCTCTTCACGCTGTCGCTCAGTGTCGAGGTAGTCGGGACCGCCAGCATTCAAGGGCTGGTCTGGGAGGATACCGATTGGGGGATGTCTCGGAACGGCGCCGAACCGGGAATTCCGGGCGTCCGCGTTTATGTCGATCTGAATGGAAGCGGTGAGTTTGACACCGGTGAGCCGTCGGCGCTGTCGAGCGGGGAGGCTGGATCGTATACGATCCAGGCTGTTCCATCCGGAACCTATGCGATTCGCCAGGAAGTTCCCGTGGGCTGGGCCCAGACCCTTCCGACAACAACTCACAGCCAGACTCTGACTGCCGGCCAAGAGGTTACTGGCATCGATTTTGGCAATCGGTCGCGACTGGGAAGTATCGCCGGCCTACTGTGGAATGACCAGAACGCCAATGGCATCTTCGCGGCCGAGAACGAAGCCGGGATTGCTTCAGTCACCATCACCCTTTATCTCGACGATGGCGATGAAACTTTCGAGCCCGGTGAGGATGGTCTACATACCAGCACAAGCACGGACAACGACGGCCGCTACGTATTTACGGACCTCCCCCCCGGAACGTACTGGATTCAGGTCGACGAAAGTTCCGCGCCGTTGGTCGGGAGGATTCGCGCCACGCGACCCAATCCCTTGCTGCAGACTGTCGACTGGGACCAGTCCATCCTCTTCGCCAATTTCAACTACTTCACCCCGCCGACCCTCTCGATCTCCAACATCGCAGCGGCGGAGGGCAACACCAAAACGCCCGGGACAGCCATCTTTCCGGTCACGCTGTCCTTCGCCCTTGGCGCACCGGTAACGGTCCACTACACAACCGTCGCCGGCAGTGCTCTGCCCCATACCGATTTCGCGCCTAGCTCCGCCACCCTGACGATTGCCGCGGGCGAAACGGTTGCCGCTATCTTGGTGCCGTTGGTTGGCGATGAGATCGCCGAATTGGCCGAGACCTTTTCCGTGACGCTCAGTAACCCTCTGCGAGCGGCGCTTGCCCAAACCACCGCTGAGGCCAGCATCAGCGATGCGGATTTGCCAATCATCACCGTCGTGGCAGCTGATGCCGAGGCGGCCGAAGGTGTGATCGAGTCTGGCGAGTTCCGTTTCTCACTGCTGGGTGAAACCGATGAGGTTGTGAGCGTGAACGTTGGCTTCAGCGGGGCGGCCGACAACACCGACGATGTGTTTTACACCAGCGGCCAGGACGGCACCCCGCATGGCACGATCGACACCCTCGAATTTGCCGCCGGCCAGACGGTGTGGTCGTTGTTCGTGGCCGGGCGCGATGATGACGATGTAGAGGGAAGCGAAGAGCTGAAGCTGCAGATTTCTCCTGGCCCCGGCTATGTGGTTGGCGTTCCCTCGTCAGCAGTCGTGATCCTGGACGATGATGACGCCACCGATCTGACCCTCGAACTCAAGCCGGTCCCCGAGCGGACATATACAGCGGGTGAGGCGATTGACCTGGAAATTCGGGTCATCAACAGCGGCGACAAGGACATTGCTGGACCTCGAACGTTCGGGCAGACCATTGGACTTTCTTCCGATCTTGTGTGGGGAAATGACGACGACATCATCCTCACCCCATTTCCTGACTCGTTGTCGATTGCGGGGTTGCCTGCAGCTGGGGCCGTAGACTTGGCTGTAGCCGCGTGGATCCCACCAGAAGCCACTGGCGGCACCTATTATGTTGCCGTCTACGCCGACAGCGGAACGACAGTTGATGAGACCAATGAAGACAACAATGTAGCCTGGAGCGCCTCAGATGCCGTGACTGTCATTGAATCTGCTGGTGGCTTTCGCTACTCATTAAATCTTGTAGGCACTGCAGCAACAGAGTTGCGTTTCGGGATGCTCGCGGGAGGCAGCAGCGGAAACACCGTTGCTCAAGATATTGAGGCCTCCGGCTCAACAGCCGCCAACGGCCAGGCCTACTTCGTTTCTGACGGGAATAATCTGAACCAGGATATGCGCGGTCTGGCAACTACCGATGATTGGTTCCTGACCGTCGTTGCCGGGGATGAAAATGTCACTTTTTCATGGGATACGGGAAGCCTTCCGACGGACCGAGGTATGCTGCTCAATGAGGTCACTGACGCAGATGCGCTACTTGCCGACACCACCATCTACTTCAGCGCCAGTGATTCATTGACGATCAATGCCGGAAACACCAAGAACTTTCGCATCACCGTGCTCGAACTGGCAGAAACTCATCTGGAGCTCAATGTCGGCTGGCACTTGCTCGCCTTTCCCTTCGCGCCACTGCAAGCAGATTCTAAGCGACTCTTTGAGGACACTGCGCAGGGAAGAGCATGGGCATGGACGAATACCGACGGCACCGGTCACTATGTGCCCATTCAGACAGCTGCTCCGCTACAGGGAGTCTGGCTTTTCCTGCGAGCCCCCATCGACCGCGTCGTGCATGGCACCCCCGCATTTTCCAGCCAGGTCCATTTATCCGCCGGTTGGAATCTCACCGGCACGCGCGCGCAGATCTCCGCCGCGAGGGTCAGTGGCGACGTCGGCAGCATCTGGTCATGGACCGGGAATCGTTTTCAGGTACCCAAGCTATTGGCCCCTGGCAAGGGCTACTGGTTTCATGCCGAAGCCGACACCGACGTTGAGCTTGGCGACTAGGCTGGCCCGCCCGCTCTTGGGCTGGCGTCGGAATCCGACTCTAGAGATCCCCCGGGAAATCTGGATCAGGCGCGCGTGCTGTGCGGGGCCATTCTCCCAGAACTCAGCGCGCTTGCTGAACTATTTAGAATTAGCCTCGCCGTTTATCGTTCCGCTTTCGTAGTCCCACAGGGTGCCATGCAGTGAGTCTGAGGCGTCCCGCCCCTCGAAGGTATCGAGTGCGTAGATGTACTCCGCGTGTCCGTCAGCCATCTGGAAGTTCAGCTTTGTTTGGCGGTGCCAGACAGGTTCCAAGTCCCGAACTGCCACGTGGACGCCTTGGCCACTGCGGAGAGGCAGGCCTGCCTGGTGAGCGCATCTGCTGTCACTGCCCGCCCGAGAACAATGGGCGCCAGGGCGCCGCTTGTGATCGTTACCTCTCTCGGGGGAGGGGCTTACCGTGATTACAAAGTGCGTAGACTGGTCGGTAGCCAGAGCCAGATCCTGGGTGGCCTGTGCCCAGATAAATGTGCCCCTGCCCCTCCACGCCAATAAAAGTCGCGCCTTCCGTCAACAGATGAACCCAGACATTACAGGGCAATGGCGTCTCGCTCTCCAAACCGGACCAGATGCCGGCTCGCGAGCTTCCAGCCAGCCTTCTCTTCGGCGTGAGTGAGGGCGAACGAAGTTTCCTGCGTGCCCGAAGTGCCGATGGTCTCGGTTGCCCCATGCAACCGGGCACCGATGCCTTACCCAAAGAGCCTATACCTCGCGGATGTAATCTTCCCGTCCTGCAGCGACCACTGGTAGAGCGGCATGGGCTGGTAGCCGGGACCGATGCCGAGTCGATTCGTCTCATCCGCCGAACTGTTGCCAGTAATCCGGAACCAGAGCGCGATTGCGAGCCGTTGCCCGATAGCGGTTAGGGGCTTCCCTACGGCCTTCAACGGCCTGCGTCCCACCGACTCCAGTTGAAATTCCAGCCGGTAGGATCTCGAAAATCATCCGAGTCAGTCCGCTGAAAATTCTCCAGCAACGGCGTGAAACTGGTGTGTCCGTCGACATAGAGAATATTGGAATTGTGGCCGTCATGCATATTCGATTTTTCATGGAAGCGGTGAGGCGTGGTGGCGCTTCCGTTGGTGCGGCCCATGTATTTCCCATCAATCCGAAGCTCCACCAAGACCGGCGTTGTGGTGGCGCGCACGATCTGCTCCACTTTACGGCTGTATCCATCGGCCACGGAATCTACACCTGAGATCCCCACTTTCAGCGAGCTACCAGGCTCGTAGGACGTGATGTAGTAGTGGCGCAAGTGTTCGTTATTCGGCGCCCAGTCACCTTCAAGGTTCAGCATAGTCGGGCACTCGTAGAGCTTCATCGGGACTCCCGACGTGCGATAAATATAGGGGTGCTCTCGCCAAAACTGCGTCATGGTTTCGCGACCGTCGTATCCCGACAGCAGGTCATCCCAAGTGACCTCACCTGCCCCATCATTCCAACCACCGGGGTACCTGCCGTCGAAATCGTCGAGGTACATTGCAAGCCCAAGACCAAGTTGGCGCAGATTGTTGGCGCAAGTTGTGACGCGCCCTTTTTCGCGCGCTTTGGACAAGGCCGGTAACAACAACGAGGCTAAAATGCCAATGATCGCAATCACGACTAACAACTCAATGAGAGTGAAAGGATCCCTACGCAATGCCATGTCCTCAATCCGGTTACAAAGGGATGGGAACGGTCGTCCCAACTACCCTTACCTTAGCCACAGAGGCACCAGCGTCAAGAGCTTAAGCACAATTCTGCTCACCTGAGCAGCACGCGTCAGCCCAAACTGCTCGCCGCCGTTCGGCGCAGGGATACCGCAGGCCTAGGAATTCTGCACGTGGCCGACGCCTAGGTGTGTTTGCTCCCCACACAGCGGCCGCCCCAAAATTCATCTGGAAGGAGGCCAAATCGTCTTGGTAAATCCGTCGGGATTAGCAGCCTGTGGATCACCCGCCATCGCGAGAGTGAGCCATTCTGCCACGCACCGCGAAGCTTTAGCCCCATCGCTAAGGCGCAGGAAGCCGGTTAGGCAGGCGTTCACTAAGGGCCGCTCGGGCCAGGGGCGAGTTTAGCTCCGGGCTGTTACCGCAGCAGATTAAACTTCACGATATAAAAGAAGGCTTTGACGCCATCGCGCCAGCCAATCTTCTTGCCCTCATCAAACCGACGCGCGTTGTAGCTGATCGGCACTTCGTAAATCCGACAATTCATCTTGGCTAGCTTGGCGGTCAACTCGGGCTCAAAGCCAAAGCAGTTACACTCGATGTCAATCTTTTTGAAGATGTCCGTCCGCATCATCTTGTAGCATGTCTCCATGTCGGTCAGATGCAGATTAGACAGCAAGTTCGAGAAGGTCGTCAGGATCTTGTTCCCCATGTAATGCCAGAAGGTATCAACCAGCAACTCGGAGCCAGAGTAGCGGCTCCCATAGACCACGTCGGCTCGATCCTCTTGGATGGGCTTGAACAGCCGCGGCAATTCCTCCGGGGAGTACTCGAGGTCCGCATCCTGAATGATCACCACATCACTTGTCAGGTGCTTCTGCGCGGTGCGTATTCCGGCTCCCTTACCCTGATTCTTCTGATGATGAAACACGCGAACGCGGGGATTGTCGACCTTGTCCAAGATCTCCTTTGTCCCGTCGCTTGACGCGTCATTGACGACCACAATCTCGGTGACCTCTGAGATCGCCAGCAGGCTGTCAATCACAGTTTGTACCGTGCTCACTTCGTTGTACACCGGGACGATGACCGACAGACTGAGCTTTTTCTTTTCGTCCGACATATGTCAGCCCTCGAGCGAAAGCAGCAGTGGATTCTCCAGCGCCTGGCAAATCCAGCGCAGAAAGCGCGCACCGTCGGCCCCGTCGATCACGCGATGATCGTAGGAAAGTGCGAGAGGCATCGCGGTGGTAGGCTGCGGCTGCCCGTCGACCCAGATCGTTTGCTGTTGTGAGCGGGCCACGCCCAGAATCGCCACTTCTGGCCAATTCACGATCGGCGTGAAACCTGTGCCACCGATACCGCCCAGGTTGGAAATGGTAAAGGTACCGCCCTGCATGTCGCTGAGCGGAGTCTTGCCCGTACGAGCCCGTGCGGAAATCTCGGTCAGGGCCACGGCAATGCCTAGGACGCCAAGCTGATCTGCATTCTTCACCACCGGAACGATCAAGCCACGGGGCGTATCGACAGCAATGCCGATATTGCAGTACTTCTTGTAAATCACGCTCTGCGTCGACATATCGACACTGCTATTGAACGCGGGAAACTTTCGCAGGGCAGTGGCAACGACTTTGACCAGAATCGCCGTCACAGTCAGCTTTGCCCCATGTGCTTCGGCGATCTTAGCCAGTGACTTGCGATAGCGCTCGAGATCCGACACGTCAGCCTGATCAAACTGCGTGACGTGCGGAACGGTGGTCCAGCAGCGCGCCAGATGCGTGGCAGCAGTACGACGCAGATTGGACATGGCTTCGACCTCGATCTCACCCCAATTCGCGAAGTCCGGCAGCGGCTGTGACGGTAAGCTGGGACCGCCTGTCGCCTGCGTCTGCCGGGATAATGCCTTGATGTCATCTCCCGTGATTCGCCCACCTGGGCCGGTGCCCTCTGCCTGCGTCACGTCTACACCGATCTCACGCGCAAAGCGCCGGACCGACGGTGCCGCGGGCACAGCGGCAGGATCGCATGCCGGTGCTGCGGCGGCAAGCGGCGTCGCCGGCTTCCCAGATGCGGGCTTGGCGGGTGCTCTCGGGGGCTTTGGTGCCTTTGCGGCCTCCGCTGGCGCGGGCGCTGCGGCTGCAGTGGGAGTGGGCTTTGCTGCCGCTCCCTCCTTTGCCTCTACCGACATCACGAGTGCGCCGACATCGATCTTGGCCCCGGATTCTACATGAATCGCGGTAACGGTCCCGGCCACAGTGCTCGGGACCTCCATGGATGCTTTGTCGGTTTCCAACTCAAGAATAGGCTGGTCAATCTCAATCGCCTCGCCTGCTTCGACGAGAATCGAGGTAATTTGCGCGGAGTTAACGCCCTCCCCTAACGCGGGGCAGAAAATCTCAATGGCCATATGTCTCTGTTCCTTCGCTTACGTTTATGGGGGTCAAGCAATCCGCGGATTGAGCTTGTCCGCATCAATCTTCAGTGCCTCGCGAGCAGCCAAGAGAGACTCCGTGTCTCCCACACCTTGCTGTTTGAGCAGGTAGAGCGCGCTGTAGCTGATAAACCGCTCGTCGACTTCGAAATGGTCGCGAAGCGCTTCGCGAGTATCGCTTCGGCCCCAGCCGTCCGTCCCTAAGGCAACGTACGGGAGCGTGAGCCACGGGCCAACGCCGTCAGGCAGCACCTTCATATAGTCTGAAGTCGCCACGATCACGCCCTCCTCGCCATCCAGTGCCTTGACAATGTACGGGACGCGCGCCTCCTCACCGGGATGCAGCCGATTCCAACGCTCACAATCCTGCGCATCGCGCCGAAGCTCCGTGTAGCTGGTTACGCTCCAGACATCCACTGCAACCTTGTGCTCGGCCTCCAGTAAATCTGCGGCGATCAGCACGTGGGTCATCAAGGCACCACTACCAAAAAGGTGCACCTTGTTCTTGCGCTTCTTAGTGGATTTCCGGTACTTGTAGATGCCGTTTAGGATGCCAGCATCGACGCCCTCCGGCTTCGCAGGCTGCACATCAGTCTGGTTGCCGACGGTCAGGTAGTACAGGCACGGCTCGCCGTCGTAGTACATGCGCCTAATGCCATCGCGAATCAACACGCCAAGCTCGTAGGCAAAGCTGGGGTCGTAGGCCACAACGTTGGGGATGGTGCTGGCCAGCACATGACTATGCCCATCTTCGTGCTGCAAACCTTCGCCGTTGAGCGTAGTCCTGCCAGCAGTACCGCCGATCATAAACCCGCGAATTCGCGCGTCACCGGCCAACCAGACCAAATCTCCAATCCGCTGGAAGCCGAACATCGAGTAGTAGATGAAGAAAGGAATCGTATTTATCCCGTATGTGGAATACGCACTTCCGGCGGCAATAAATGTAGACATTGACCCTGCTTCGGTGATGCCTTCTTCAAATAGCTGACCATCCGTCGCTTCCTTATAGAAGACCAGCTGGTCAGAATCCACTGGCTCGTACTGCTGCTCGATGTGCGAATAGATACCGCATTGACGGAACAGACCTTCCATCCCGAAGGTACGCGCTTCATCGGGCACAATCGGCACGATCAGCTTGCCCACTTCCTTGTCACGGAGCAACCGCGAGAGAATGCGCACGAAGGCCATGGTCGTGGAAATCGCCCGACCATTTGAGCCACCGTCAAACTCGTCAAACGACTTCACGGACGGCACAGGCAACTGTGGTGCGAGCACCGAGCGACTTGGTACGTACCCGCCCAGCGCTTGTCGGCGCTCGTGCAAATAGCGCATCTCGGGGCTGTCTTCCGGCGGACGGTAGAACGGTGCCTCGGCGACGTCCTTATCCGGGATCGGTATCTGAAAACGGCGACGAAACTCGTGCAGCTCTTCTTCGTTCAGTTTCTTTTGGTTGTGCGAGATATTCTTGCCCTCGCCTGCCTCACCAAGGCCATAGCCCTTGATGGTCTTGGCCAACACCACAGTCGGACGACCGTCTTCGACAATCGCAGCCTGATAGGCAGCGAAGACTTTCGCCGGATCATGCCCGCCACGGCGCAGCGTCTGCAACTCATGGTCGGATAGATGTTCCACCATCTTCAACAGTTCTGGATGCTTGCCAAAGAAATGCTGGCGAATGTACTCCCCAGACTCGACAGAATACTTCTGGTAGGCACCATCGACAACCTCGCCCAAGCGATTCACCAGCAAATTGTGGTCATCGCGAGCCAGTAGCGGATCCCAGTCCGACCCATGGATCACCTTCACCACATTCCAGCCAGCACCGCGGAACGCTGCCTCCAATTCCTGGATGATCTTGCCGTTGCCGCGGACCGGCCCGTCCAGACGCTGGAGATTGCAGTTGATTACAAAAACTAGATTGTCCAGCTTCTCCCGGGACGCCAGCGTAATCGCGCCAAGTGTCTCCGGCTCATCCGTCTCACCGTCTCCGAGGAACGCCCAGACCCTACCGCCATTGCGCGGCTTCAAGCCACGGTCTTCCAAATAGCGCATGTAGCGAGCGTGGTAGATCGCGGTGATCGGCCCCAAGCCCATGGAAACTGTGGGAAACTGCCAGAAATCGGGCATCAACCATGGATGCGGATAGGAGCTCAACCCACCGCCGGGCGCGAGTTCACGCCGAAAGTTCTCAAGACGCCGTTCATCCAGGCGCCCTTCTACGAAAGCACGCGCATAGATTCCCGGAGACGCATGCCCCTGGAAATAGATCTGATCCCCAGCGTAGTCGTCTGTCCGGGCACGAAAAAAATGATTAAAGCCCACTTCGTACAACGTGGCCGCTGACGCGAAAGTGGAAATATGTCCGCCAATACCAGGCGCCTTCGAGTTGGCTCGCACGACCATGGCCATGGCGTTCCAGCGCACGATGCTCTTGATCCGACGCTCGATATCGCGATCTCCGGGAAACTCCGGTTGCTCATGAACGGGGATTGTGTTGACGTACGGTGTGTTCGCTGAAAACGGCGTTTGAACGCCGTGCTTCTTGGCGTGGAACTGTAACTGCCGAAGCAGATGAATGGCACGTTCCGGCCCTTGGTTTGCGATAACCCAATCAAGCGAGTCAATCCACTCGCGATCTTCGTACTCCTGTTCAGACATGCGGTGATGTATCGACATCTTTTCTCCACGCGTTTTCGGCTCCTGCTACCACTCAAACGCAGGGTGCGGAAGGAGCGGGACGAACCGCGTACATTAGCGCAGTTACCCTCATGTTCAATCAGATCCGAGGTCCCCACTTTCCAAGAGTACGCGGGGCCTACCTGAATCTGCAGCGAAATCGCCCAGTTGGCACCATTGCTTGGCCCGCTTCCTTTTTACAGGTTCCACTCACGTCTTCCACCCGCCAATTCTGGCACTCGATGGTCTACTTCTCGTGACGCCCTCGATCAGGGATGCCTATCGATTGCCGAGGTCCTGCACCCATGCCTTCAGCTTCGGTGCGAGCTCCGCAGACTTCTCCTTGTCGGACGCAACCTCCACATACAACTTGTAGAGCGCAAAAAACGCCTGCCGGAAAATGTCCAATTGCATGACTCTCTCCATGAACCGGCTGTCGCTATCCAGCGCCTCACCCGTATCTGGGAGCTTCATCCCCTTGAACGCGAAGGTGTCCGCATCCAACGTGCAGGTCCAGACATCCTGATCCCGGGCAATGATCACTGATGCCAGCCGCAGGCGCTTGCCCACAGACATCGCGGCCTTTGCCTCAGCGCTGCGCGTTGGCGTTCCCTTGCGGGCGACCGATTCCAGTGCACCTGGGCCCTCCGCAGCGAAGGTAAGCGGACCGTCAATCATCACGCCAAATTCACCGAGATCGCCCACTTCAAAAGTGCCCTTCTGCGTATCTTGGTAATACCAGATCCAAGTGAGAAAGTCGCGGCCGAAATAGCCGTCAGGATCGAGCTGCACTTCCGGCGAAAACGTCATCGGCAGAAAGGTATCAGGATTTACGCCGAACTCGATTTCAGAGGCAAACTCTGGCGTCAACGGCACTGGCTCAATCTTCTGGGCTTCGTAGAAGTGCTCGAGAAAGGTGTCGACCTGCTTCACGCTTGTCGCCCCCAGATACATGAGCCCGCGGTTCTGATCGACCACAAACGGAATCCCGGAAACGGTCGGTGGCATATCAGGCAGCAGAAAGTCCGTTACCTCGTCCTTGATCTCCTGCCGGACCTTTCGCGGCACGAAGTCGGCATCTTTATCGGCCATATATGCCAACTCTCGAATTCGGCACTCGGCCTTGAATAGGGACGAAGGGATGCGGCGCACGGCGGATTGCAGGCAAAGGTGCAGATGCCCGCCGGCCTTGGCCGTGTGTTCTTCGATATTGGTGTCGAGCAAATGCCGTCCCGTAACCCAGCCGAATCTCGGCTCATCGGTCACCGTCTCCAGAGAACGTGCTGCGTGTGCGGCAAAGCCGTCTACCACCTCATCAGGCAAATCTCGCGCAAGCTTGCAGATCGTAAACGATATTGTTCCAGCATCGAACGGCATGGATAAAACTCCTCAGAATCCTGCGAAAAAACAACTACCATTCATCGAAGCCGCGCCACTTGCGATTCACAACGCGAAATTTGGCAAGCAGCGGTCGAGCAGCAGCCGAGCTCAAGCGCCATGGCGCTCCTTCAGGATAGACTCGCTCACCTCAATCAAGCGATCGATCTCCGCATCTGTGCCAATCGAGATTCGCACGAATGCGCCTGTGATAAAGCCCGGGAAGTGCCTGACTATGATCGCGGCATCGCGCAAGCCCGCACAGTACTCGAGGGCCTCAAACGGCGGTTTGACGAATAAGAAGTTCGCGTCTGACTTCAACACCGCGAAGCCAAGCTCCCGCAATGACTGCGTGAGCCGCTCCCGGGTTTCTCGCACACGTCCGACATTCTCCGCCAACGTTTTCTGGTCCCGCAACGCGGCCACTGCCAGCGCCTGGGTGATTGCATTGACATTGTAGGAGTCCTTCACCTTCGCGAGTTGGCGTATGACACTTGCCGCCGCATAGGCATACCCAAGTCGAATCCCAGCCAGCGAGTACGCTTTGGACAGCGTCCGCGTGACCACGCAGTTCAAATGCGTGCGGACCAAGCCGGTTGCGTTCACATCTGCGAAGTCCGCATACGCCTCATCTACAACGACCAGACCATCAAACTCTCGGCACCACTCTGCAATCCGCTCATGATCCAGCGACGCGCCGATGGGCGCATTCGGGCTGGTTAGCACCACTAACGAGGCCCGACCAACCAAGTCCGGCCGGAACTTTGGCAACGAGAAATCTTCCTCCACTGGAATCCGTTGCAGGCACGAACCCTGAATCTGCGCCAGCACCGGATACAACGAATAACTCGGTTCCAGACAGGCGACCACGTCGCCCTGATCCACACACGCCCGGATTAGAATCGTAAGAATATCGTCACTGCCATTTCCAACCAGGATCTCATCCGGCTCTCCGCCCACCACTTCGGCGGCCGCCTCGCGCACCAGGCGCGCAGAAGGATCTGGATAACGGTTGAGGAACCATTTGTTTTTTTGTAATATTGCTAGAACGTCTGGGCTCGGGGGATACGGATTTTCATTCGTATTCAGCTTGACGATGTTGGCCACCGCTGGCTGCTCCCCAGGTACGTAGCCAGCCATTTCTTCAACCGTACTGCGAAAATAACTCATTTGGACTCTCCTGAAGCAAAGAACACAGCGCCTCCCGCCGACCGGCGAAGGATCGCACATGGCCGAACGGTGGTACTGCAGATGTTGCACCTGACCGCCCTTGTTCTGCTCCTGGGCAGCTTTTTGGTGTATGCTGCGACCCGGAAACTCGAGCCAGTCATTAGCTGGATTGAAGATACTCCCATCGAAACCGTCTGTAAACGCGTAGGGAGCGTTATCGGCCAAATTGGCACGGGCTCCGCCACCGACCGGAACAAAAGCCTCATGACCCCGAAAGAAGTCGCAGAAGCAGACAAAATCCGCAAGCGTATGGCCGAGATTCAACCCACCCATTTGGTTCAACTCCATGATGGCACCGTAATCTTTGGTGCCGCGGCAAGGCAAGCCAACACCCTGATCATCCGCGAGTTCGACGGCACACGGCAACGAAAACTGGTGCTCCCACAAGACGCCGTCCGCCATCAGCAACGCATCGTGCTACCAGACGAGCGCATTACCGCAGCCGACTGGCGTTTTCTTATTCAGTTCGACTATCAAAACCCCTACTTCATGGCCCCGTACGTCTTTGCCTCCTCCGGCTCCTTCGCCGAAGCACATCTGATGCACACGATCCTCAGCCAGCTGGCAGCCGACTTTGAACGGCTATTTGCCCCTATTCTGCCAGAGAATGCCCCGCGCAATCACATCCATATCTGCCAGTTTCGGCACCCCAAAGCCTTCTACGAGCAAGCCTTCCGCCAGCAGGCAGAATCCGTCATGAACGCCGCCGCCTTCTACTCGCTCTCTCACAACACGCTCTTCATCCACCAGCAGGCTGCAAACGCGGCCGAACGCCGAGAGTTGATCCGGCAACTACGCCATGAAGGCACGCACCAGCTGATCGCTGACCGGCGCCTACTTTCGTCCAATCAGCCGCCGCTCTGGCTGATGGAAGGGCTCGCAGAGCACATGGCCGCGGTCGGTAATCCGGCAACGGCACACGCCTACGCCCAAAATTTCAGCAAGCTCGCCACTGTCGGCCTTCTCAAATGGGACCAGCTATGCGAGTCGGATAGTTACTTTGAGAATCCGCAATCGGTTCAGCAAGCGTACCTACATTCCTGGGTCTTGGTGCGCCACCTGCTCTATCCCACCCACAAAGCCAGATTCCTAGCCTTTCTCCAATCGTCATCCGCAGATCACCGCTCGCTTACCGCACTGGCCAACGCCCTCGAGCAACCTGCAAGCAAGCTGATCGCGGACGCCCTGGCAGCAACCCTCTCCCCAAAGGCCCCGTAAGCATGTCATTCCGGTCCATTCTGCTCGGCATCTCCGTGACCATCATTGTTGGTAGCTTTGTCATTCGTCACGCGCGGCCCAAGCCATCTCCGCCAAACCCTCAGCCCACGGCCAAACGGCTTTTGGCCCTATCACCTGGCATCGACCAGATTCTGCGCCAGCTTGACTGCCGCAATCACATCCAGGCGACAGCCCCCCTCACGCAAGAGCAGCTCGCTGCGCTTGACGTCGATTGCGTAATCGCGACCGACGATCTTCATCGTGCCATGGCTCTTCGCCTCGAGATCCGCCACCTCCGGGTTGAGCACGAAACTGTGGATGGCGTGCTGATCTCGCTCAGTCAGCTAGCACTCCTCTGCGATCAGCAATCAGACCTTCCTACTCACATCAAGCGCGAACTGGACGCGTGCCTATCCGCTACCGCGCTCCTCCCCACCCGCCGGGCGATGGTAGTGCTAGGGCACAGCAGCTCGCACATCACAGTGGCCCCCCCCTCCAGCTATCTTGGCGACCTGCTCGAGCGCTGCAACACAACCAACGCCTGCCCTCCCGAATATCCGACCGGCTTGATCCCGATCAAGCATTTCCCAGCTGAAAGCACTGAAGTTCTCATCTTCACCAGCCAGGCCAGCCCCGACATACAGTTCCCTGGCTCGAGCTGGCTGCTGGCCGACGCTGGCTGCCTGTACGTCCCCGGTGTCCAGATCGTGCAGCTCGCGCAAGCCTTACGAGCCGCTGTTTACCCAAAAAGTTTCACATCCCCGAACGTCTCACTCACTGACATTCAACCCACTGCTGCGGCGCAGAAGAATCCATAGATCGAGGGTTCTCAGATTGACAAATGGCATTTTTGGAGCAGTGTACGCGGCTCCCTATCAGTCACAAAAAGCTCCATTTTGGCACTATGCCCTCTGCTCGCCGCACATATACCATACGCAACTCACTTGGACTGCATGCCAGACCTGCCTCAAAGCTGGTCCGAATTGCTATGCAGTTTGAGAGTGATATTTTGTGCATCAGCTCAGGGCAGACTGGGAATGCAAAAAGTGTAATGGCCTTAATGATGCTTGCGGTAGAATGTGGCGCTAGCATCACGATCGAAGCCGATGGGGCCGATGCCCAAGATGCAGTCGCCGCAATGGGTACTCTCATCGAGAACGCTTTCGACGAATCAGTCTGACCTCACCCCTTGCGGGCCCCGCCTGACAAGCGCGACTGATGTGGCGGCCTTACACACCCAATCGATAGAAAACAAAAAAGCTCGCCTGACGCGGCCAAAAGCCAGACCATGCGAGCTTTTACCTACTCGGCGAACCGAAACACGCTCTGAGAACTGCTTACATCAGCCCTTGGCGTGCGCCTGCTGCACTTTCTTCGGATGGTGCAACAACTGGCGTGCTTCCTTCCCTGTAAGCAGCGCAACTTGGTCAGCAGGCATGCCTAGGGCAACGAGACGTGCACGATGAATCCGCTCGCGATGCTGACGCAAAGACTGCTTTTTACGGGGACGGGTAAGATTCTTATTACGATAGAAACTCGTAGACATCTGCGTGACTCCTTGATCGGCAAAAAGATGGAAATTTACGCGTAGCCGTATGTCTTGCAACTGCTCCGGCAGTCAGAGCCCCAGCTGTTCTGACACCAATTCCGAGATCCAGGCATTCAAACGCTCCGGATACGTATCATGGGCCGCACTTGGCCGCGAGTCCATCCGTGCCAGCAAAGCCGCAGAATAACCATCAATGACCAGCGCGTTGGCTGCGTATCCTAACTCTTTCTGCATGAGCGCAAGCGCCCGCGCAAACTCTGGATCTTGCCCTTCCCAGCCTGGCAGAGTCGCCAACACCGGCGTGACATGATATGCCTGACAGACGGCGATAAAGAACCGCAACTCAGCCGCCAAGGTACGCAAATCGTAGCCGCAAAGATACTCCTTACGCCCAACGGCCCAGACCAACGCATCAAACACCTCATCGCCGTTTAGTAGCTCACTCAAATGGACAAACTTCTCCGTTGCCGCTGCGCCCCGAACCGCACCACCGCGAATCAGTCGCTGCTCCCCCGGCCCTTTCCAGGCCAGAAAGTCACTCACAACCGCAAGGTTGCGGTGCCTCGCAGGCCGCATCCCTCGCTGGATGTCGGCCAGATATGGCGCAAGCACGGCATAGCCACGTTTTGTTCCCAGACGCGTCCCACGCTGCACCAACTCCAGGGAGTCGCGCGTTGCTGGCACCAAATCAATCACGACTGACTCTCCCACCACTGCCCCAGCTATCTCCGGCGTAAGTCGAATTGTACGAGAAGTTGCAGGAGGCCAGAGCGTGAGCGCACGTGCAAAAGGAGACTCGGGAATGTTCTCCCGAGTCGCAAGCACGTCATCAAAATGCACTGCGATCTCACACGCGCTCGACAGCACCTCTGAAACCCTCTCCGCCACTTCCAGACGATACCGCACCTCTAGACCCTCATCTGCCAGCAAAATGTGCGGGATATCCTCCACGACGAGGCTCAAGCGAGTGCGCTCGCAAGCAGGAAGCGGCAATGGTAAGCGCCAGCTTAGTCCGCCGCTGACGCATTCACTCCGGTAGCCAAGATCCAGCTGTGGCGATACACGCATAATCACCGGCACCTGAGGCGTGACCTCCTGCCCACCCACGGTCCATTGATCGTCTCCGCATTTTCCGACTGGATGCACCTCTGCAACCTGCAATGATGCTCCCACAGATGCGAACAGGCTACCGGGCTCAAGCCCTATGCGTACCCCCACAGCGCCCTTCCCTCGTTCCTGCACAGTCAGACGCAGCGGGACCTCTCCTGCGTAAAGCACTCGATTCAACGAAGCCGAAGGGCGCCCTCCCCGGGACACACCTACGACAGGAATTGATTCACTCTGATGCCCGAGAACGGCAAGCGTCACGCGGTGCAAGCCTGGGGCCAATGTCACTCGGGCTGACTCCGCACCAAGCCATGAGCCAACTGGAGTATGGCCAATAAACAAGTACCACCCACTTGGCTTGGTTCCGTCAGAAACCCGAAACTCGATCAGCTCCCGACCTTCTACCGCCAGGATTCCTTCCATGCGATAGTGCACATAGGTCTTCACACGTCTGGCCGCGATATACCGCCGGAAATCGTTCTCGCGTCCGTGATGCAAATCCGGCCACGCGTCGTAGATCCTAGGGGCGGCTTCGTTTGCCGTGTATTCCAGATACGCTGCCCCATCGAGCGGCCGACCAAACGCGGTAATCACGCTATGCGAAAACGTCAGTGGAAGCGCCACCTTGGGTGGCTTTGACTCGAGTTCACTCCCTAAATACACAAAAGCTAAAGACCGCGCTTTCGGTACGTCAGCGAACTTCCAAAGACTCTTCTGGCTGCCCTTGCCATGCTCCACAACCTCGCGCGCTTCCTTCCAAAACGAACCGCGGAACGGCTCGGCTGGATACACCTCCACAGCTAGCAGGCGTTCGCCCGCTCGAACAGGTCGAACTGCGAGTTCCTCGCCCTTACTAAAGGCCTGAGCGGTCGCGTGTTCCTGCCACTCCTCGGGAATTGGCACAGTGACCGGCCGTGGCCCCAGAGTGATCCCAATGCGGACCTCTGTATTGCCCACCTGCCACTCTCCTCCAACCTCCTCAGCCAAAGTCCAGAGGCAGAACAGAAAAAGGAAACTACTCGTGCAGCACCTTACGGGTCCCAAACACCTTCCCAGGCTCTGCCTCTCGAACAACAGGTTCTCGGATCTCACGGCTAAATTTTTCACGAATAGATTCATCCTTCCGGTTCTGCGGAATAATGGACACAACAAACGGGCGATGATCTGACGCTTTATGACCGTCCGAAGGTGACAAGATCCGGCATTGGGACAGATCCACCTCCGGGAGCAGGTCAAATGAAGCAAGGGCGTAGTCAATCCTACTGTAAGTATCGGATGCACTATGATGGTACGTCCAACTCTCGCCGTTCGCGGCAGTTGGACGTAAATCATACAGTCGCTTTGTGTACTTGTAACGCCGATAGAGAACTGTCTTTACCGGCGAGCTGTCCATCGTATCGTTCAGATCGCCCAGCACCAACACGTTCGCCAGCGGGTCCTCGTCGATCAGTTCGTCGATCACATATCGCAATTGCCGGGCTTCATACCGACGCATATCCGTCTGTCCCAGCTTATGGAACACCTTGGACTTAAGGTGCGCTCCCAAGACATGAAGCACATAGTCGTCAATCTCAAACCGAAGGTAGCCAAAGCCACGCCGTACCTTCACCTCCTGCCCGTTCAGCGAGTACTTTCGATCCGTCCTGTGTTCCTCCGCTGCTGGCTTAATCTTGCAGAGAAATGCCACGTGGCGGGTGTAGTCTGCCCCGTAGACCAGACTGAGATACGGATAATCTACGCCCAGCTCCCGCAGTCTCTTCTGCAGCAGCCGAAAGTCGTCCCAAGACCCCATCTCCTGCAACACGACGATGTCCGCATCCAACTCGGCGAGGGCTCGAATCGTTGCCGCAAAGCCTTCCGCATCTCGCGGCGGCTTTTCGTGGGTCGGCCGAAAGTTGTAAACATTGAAGCTGGCAATCCGGATCGGCTTCGGCTCCTCAGAAAACGCGCAGACCCCCACCAGAACGAGAAAAAGCGTGAGTCGGGTGCCGACGATTCGGCACCCGTCGCCACACCCGGCCAGAATCACGCGAGGTCGGGCTCGCTCTGCCCACTGTAGATCATCTCATCATTCTCAAGCAGCACTTCCATATCATAGAACTCGCGCGCGGTCGGGTGGAAAATGTGAATCAGCACATCGCCATAGTCCATGACAATCCAACTTCCCTCCGCTTTACCTTCGATATTGCGCGGAAGGCGACGTTCCTCTTTCATCCCCTGATCCACGCTGTTGCGTAAGGCGCGAAGCTGAGGCGCTGAGTTTCCGCTGCATACCACCACGTAGTCGGTGAGCATAGAGTTCTCCTCTACGCTGTAAACCCTCAGGTCAATGGCCTTGCGATCTTCAAGCAACGTCGCAAACTTGCGCACGGCATCAGGCAGGCAATCAATATCAGTCATTCCCATCATCCATCATCTCGATATAATCTGTGTTCTTCAATATAGTCGGCTATGCAGTCCGGGACCAGACCTGCCAGCGATCTTCCCTCTACAACCGCCCTGCGGACCGCCGTCGAACTAATCTCGAACTGCGGGCCCTCTACCACCTGATCCAGCAGCAAGTGCCCAGTCGGGCCCAGCTCTCTGTCCAGTTCCCCTGCTGTCGGCGCTGCCACTCCAGGTCGCTTGTACACCAAAAACTGCGTGCTTTCCATTAATTCACGTGCTCTTCGCCAGGAAGCTAGTTCGGCCAGAGAGTCACCGCCAATCAGAAGTCTCACTCCGGCTCCCAGCTGTTCACGGAAATGCGCCACCATATCAATGGTGAACGACAGGCCTTCCTTTCGCAGCTCATAGTCCGAAACAGTCATACGGTGATCGTGCGCGATTGCAAGCTCAATCATCTGCAGACGATGGCGCGCGTCCGTAACACGCGCCGCCAACTTGTGAGGCGGAATCCCGGCAGGCACAAACATGATCTCGGTCACGTGGCCTCCATCCAGCAAATGTCGCGCCAAGCCCAAATGCCCGAGATGAAGCGGATCAAACGTCCCGCCAAATATCAAAGGTGCCTCAGTTCTCAACACTACGACAGCTCAGCTCAAGAGTATCACACACGCCAAGAAGATCATCCGGCAACGGCGCCCGCAGGCGCAGAGGCGTACCGCTCAACGGATGCGGGATGATCAGCCGCAAGGCATGCAACATCTGACGCGGTGCCGCCGGCTCGGGCCTGCCATACAACGTATCCCCCACAACTGGGTGTCCAATGTGCTTACAATGCACCCGGATCTGATGCGTGCGCCCCGTCTCGATCCTCACCCGTACCAAACTGGCTGGGCGCGTCACCTCCAGCACCTCCAGATGTGACACCGCCGGCCGGCCTCCTCGTTCCACTACCGCCATCTTTTTCCGATTTACCCGATGACGCCCAATTAATGTGGACACTGTCTGGTCTACCGCCTTGCCACCAAGGATGGCAAGATAAGCCTTCTCAGCACATCGCTCGCTGAATGACCGAATCAGATTCAGCCGAGCCTGCTCCGTCTTTGCAACCACCATGATACCACTGGTGTCCAAATCCAGCCGATGTACGATCCCTGGACGCATTGGGTCCCCACACTGGGCGATAGCCGGGCAGTAAGCCACCAAGCGATGCACCAATGTCCCGTCATCACGTCCAGCCCCGGGATGCACCACCAACCCAGGCGGTTTGTTCAAAGCAAGCACTGCGTCATCCTCAAAGACCACATCCAACGGCAGATGTTCAGGCACAATTCGCCCCTCGACAGTCTCCGGCCAAGTCAGCTGGACCACGTCCCCGGCAGCAACCGCCGAGCGCTTGGAAACAGTCGCTTCGTTTAAGAGAACCTGCCCTGCGCCGACTAGCTTCTGAAGAGAAGCACGGGAACGGTCCGGAAAGCGCTCTGCCAGAACCCTATCCAATCTCTGGTCGGCTTCATCAAGCGTAATTGTCAGTGTTGTTATAGATTCCATAGCCACACTATACGCGAGATCGCGCTCGCAACCCCACAGCGTCTGCTATAGAGATAAGACTGTACTGCATCCGCCTCCAGCTTCCTGCCAGTGCAAAGGCTCTCCCGCCGAGAATCTCTGCATCTGAGCGGCCTGCTGCTCCGCAGCACGCAAAAGATAATCCGGTGTAACCGCTGCCACATGCGGAGTCAGCACCACATCCGCCTCGCACCGCAAAGGAGAATCCGCTGCAACTGGCTCTACACCCACCACATCAAGCCCCGCACGCAACTGCCCGGCGCGTACACGACGCAACAGTGCCTCCTCATCCACAGTACTTCCGCGGCCTACGTTCACGAGAACTGCCGGGCTTGGCAGTAACGAAAGCCGCCGCTCTGCCAACAGCTGATGCGTTCCCTCTCCACCTGGCAGCGAGTTGAACACGAACCGAGACCGATGCAGCTCAGCGTCAAGATCGGTCAACTCCACGACCCTCACGCCATCCTCCCGAATGCGCGCCTCCCGCCCAAGAGCCGAGCATGAGCAGCCAAACGCAAGGGCACGAGTTGCGATCGCACTACCCACGCCGCCAATTCCCAGCAACAAGCAATGCGAGCCCGCAACATCCAGGACCCGCTCCAGAAACTCTGGCCTCTCAGATGCTGCAGCTCTGTCACTCGCGCCGTGATGAAACCCTCGGGCCAACATCAGCGCCATTGCCCAGGCGTGTTCGGCAATCGCCGGGCCATGGTGGCCGTGGCTGGTCGTCACAATCCAGCCTGATCTCAAAAGCGTCTCGACATCCAGATAGTCTGCGCCAGCCGCTGGCGTGCTGATCCAGCGAAGCCCTGCGCACAAGGCCAACTCCTCCGCACCTGCGCTCCACGTCCAAATCGCATCTGCGCCCTCGCGCAGCATTGCGCTTCGTTCAGCGCCGTACTCCGGCAGCGCTGTCACCACCCAGCCTGGGAGAGTGCGGAGCCGAGCCAAGACTGGCTCGTTCGCGGCCCAACAGGCCATTTGCTGGTGGTATAGGTCAACTAGAAGACGAAAGCCCATAACCCCTCCAGAAACAGAAAAGGCCGCGCTTAGCTAAGCGCGGCCCTCCCGACGAAAGATTGTCGTGTAGCTGTTAAGCGACGCGATTAGCCTGCGCTGCGTTCGCGTCGCGGTGTTCGGCACAGAATGCGACCACGTATGCCAACAGCGCTGTTGCAACGGGAATGCCGAACAGGTCGGCGGCAGCAACGCTGGAACCAACTGCCAGCATCACAGCGTAGCCAACGGCAACAATCAGAACAGCGGCCGGAAGTGCGCGGCTAAGGGCCTCACGGGCAACGATGATTTCGCTAGCTGATGGCAGGCGACGGAGGCCGAAGACCAATAGAGTCAGGGAAAGCAGGATGATGCCCCACTCGCCCAGCGCTGGCACGGCCAGTATCAGATTTGCTAGAGTGGGCGCGTTGAAGTCGTTGTAGTTAAGGACCCAACCCGTCCCAATGATCTGCGTACCTGTGTCTACCGCGCTCGAGCCCTCAAGGTCGACGTTGAGTACGTCGGTGCCAGCGTCACCGTTGAACTCGATGAAGATGTTACCAAGTGCCGCGAGAGCTGTTTGCGTGACGGACACGTCATCGTTGCCGCTGCCCGCATTGATGATCAGGCTTCCAGTGGGATTGGTGAAGTCGATCCGTTCGAAGGTCGCCCCCGTGGCTTCTACACGAGTCTGGGTGCCAGCACTCACGCTGCTGACCACGATACTCTGCGCAGCGCCAGTGTTGTCGTTGATGATTACGTTGGTAACGGTCCCGTTGACCTCCGTGGGCTCGAGGCCGGTGAAAGTCAGCGTATTGCCGTCGAGAGCAACTGAACCGTCAGTCACATTGACCACTGAGTACGTCAGCGTATTGCCGTCAACATCGGTGAAATTCATGCTGTCGACACCGCCACCGCCACCGCCCGCCACGGTAAACTGCGGCATCACGCCACCAGCCAAGTCGAAATTGAACACGTCAGTGTCGGTACTGCCCTGAATGGTGACCGACTCGGCCGCGTCGACAAACGTGGCAACTTGGCCCCCGACAGAGATTCTGAAGTTCGGACCGACGCGAACGATTTCGAATACATCGTCGTTGCCATCCCCCGATAAATTGGGATTGACAGCGCTTACGTCGACAACCCGGGATGTACTGACCACCAGCTCGTCCAAATAAGTCGGGGCTGCAGCCGATGTGGCAATCTCAATCTCGGCGATCACGTTGTTGGTTTGCACCATGTTGAGCCATGGACCTGGCTGTGTTGCGCCCTTCGCAGTGGAGTAGCCATTTGCATCGCTGATCTCCGAACCATTTACCGACACCTTGTAGCGGTTGCCGTCGTAATTTGCAGTGACCACCAGGTGAACCCATTCGAGATCTGCAATCACGGGGCTTGACGTCAGCTCGTACCAGGCACTGCCACCGTTGTCATACCAGACATTTACCTTCCCAGAGAGATCATCGACATAGACAGCGAGCTGGTCGCCAGGGGCACCTGTTGGTTGCACACCACTGCGAACGACTTGCACGAGCATCTCGGCAACCACTTCGTGGTCGGCCGTACCAGCCACGGTCAGCACTGCATCCTCTTCCACGGACAAAACTTGGGCATGCCCACCACTGAGAGGCGCAGTACCACCGCCGCCAAGATAGGAGGCCAATGAAGCAGGTGCCGCAACCACAGTCGCTGTGCCACCAGTCGTGCTGGTCCAATCACCTTCGTTGGCAATGTCGTAGTTGATCGCTTGCGATTCGAAATCCTCGTCAGCGGGGGGAGTGGCTGCAAGTGCGGTCGCTACGCTAAAGCAGGCAACGACGGAGAGTAGGAAATGTCTCATAAGTCTGACCTGTATCCGGAGTGTGGGGTTTTGAGCTGAATGGAAACTGTCACGGCCCGTACTTTACCCCAGTTGTGGGCCGCGACAATCGAGTTTCGCAAATTTCCAGATATTTGATCGATTGCGCATGAAAATTGGCGCAGAACGCAGCCAGGCGCGATAATTACACGATCGAAGTCTAATTCCAAGATTGCTTCAAGCGAATGACAGCACGTACTTCAGTCGCGAACTTACGTCACAAACAGACGCGAAACCGCCATTCGGCCGTAGTTCCCAAGCGCGCGGTCGCCAGTCGGGCCATAAGCGGAACCGGCGAGTCGACAAGGTGGAAGATGAGGCCGGTAAGAATGAGCGTCCGGGCTTTTGATCAAAAAACACGGTCTCATTGACCGTCGGCATTCCCGCGATCGGCATCCCCGCCCCCAATAGCCGAATTTTATCCAAGCGTCTCATCCCGAAGTTCGGGGCGTTTGCGTCCCAATCCAGCCGCCCAAAAACCTTTCGTTTCGGGAAAATGGCTGCGATCCCCGCAAAAAGAGACGATGGAGGGTGTTGGGCGTAACAACGACCACCACCACCATTCTAAGCGACATAAAACCGCCGCGCAATGCCAGGGACAGCGGGCCGGAACTGCCCCTCCCAAAAAAACGCCATCCTAACGGCGGACAATGGTGGTCCAACACTCAGGTGACGCAAAGGCTACCTTAACACGGTAGTCTCTCACCCAGAGGTTCTCTCAGGTCTCTGTCATCAAAGCCAGCCCTGCCGCAGCGGTTACTCGTCGCTAAAGGCGGCGTCGAACGCCAGACCAGAGGGCGTAAAGTCGACCTGCTTGACAAAAGCACAGGCCTCGGTAGCGCCCTGCTCGCGATCCATGCCGCTGTCTTCCCATTCCACGGAGAGTGGTCCCCCGTAGCCAACGCGGTTGAGCGCGCGGATGATCTCTTCAAAATTCACTTTTCCCCGTCCAATCGAACGAAAGTCCCAGAAACGACGATTGTCGCCGAAAGACAAGTGGCCACCAAAGACACCAGCCTCGGTCGGAGTGTCACTCCACTGCACGTCCTTCATGTGCGCGTGGAAGATACGCTCGCCGAAGGTGTCAATGAACTTCACGTAGTCCACACCCTGATAGCCGAGATGGCTTGGGTCGTAATTGAAGCCGAAGGCAGGGTGCCCGTCCAGCGCATCAAGCGCCGTCTGCGCGCTGGCGATGTCGAAGGCGATCTCAGTCGGATGAACCTCCAGCCCGAAGCGGATGCCCAGGCTCTGAAACTGGTCCAGTACCGGCTTCCATAATTCTGCGAACTTCGCAAAACCGTCCTCGATCATCTGCGGCGTCGTGGGCGGAAATGCGTAAAGCATGTGCCAGATTGGGCTGCCGGTAAATCCGTTCACGACATTCACCCCAAGGCGCTTGGCGGCTTCTGCCGTCGCCACCATTTCATCCGCAGCACGCTTACGCACACCATCAGGATCACCATCGCCCCAGACATACTGGGGCAAAATCGCCTTGTGCCGCTCATCAATGTTGTCTGCGACTGCCTGCCCCACAAGATGGGCAGAAATCGCGTGCAACTGCAGCCCGTGTCCCGCAAGCAATTCGCGACGTGCATCGCAATATGCCTGGTCTGCCTGGTCCACTTCGAAATGGTCTCCCCAGCAGGCGAGTTCCAATCCGTCATAGCCGAAGGACGCTGCCTTCTGGCACATGTCCGAAATTCTAAGGTCGGCCCATTGGCCGGTAAATAGTGTAACTGGGCGAGCCATGGTTACCTCCAGATGTTTCAGTCTTCGATTTTTGTCCAGGCAGCGCCCGCGGCTGCGGACTCCACGCATGCTTGAATAAAGGCCATGCCGCGCACGCCATCAGCCACGGTCGGGAAGTCCAGATCCAGCTCCGAAGCCGGCTTGCCGTCCAACTTGCTGCGCAGTGCTCGCGCGAAGTTCTTATATACGTTCGCGAACGCTTCGAGGTAGCCTTCTGGATGGCCTGCAGGTGTTCGGCATGCGCCCAGTGCTGCTGGCGAAAGCCGGTCTCCGTAATTGCCGCCAGCACGCAGGATCTGACGTGGCTGGTCGATGAACGTGCGGATAAGGGTATTTGGTTCTTCCTGTTTCCAGATTAGCCCGCCCGCCTCGCCGTACACACGGATGTTCAGCCCGTTCTCCTCATCAATCGAGATCTGACTGGCGGAAAGCGTCCCGCGGGCCCCACCTTTGAAGCGCAGCAAGCAGTTCGCGTCGTCTTCCAGCTCTCGACTCCCGACGAAGGTGGTGAACTCAGCGCACACTTCATCAATCTCCAAGCCGGTGATGTACTCGGCAAGGTTCTCTGCATGAGTACCAATGTCACCCACGCAGCAGGACGCGCCGGCACGCTTGGGATCCGTCCGCCACGCCGCCTGCTTCTGATCCTCCGCCTCCAACTGGGTCGCCAGCCAGCCTTGTGGATACTCTGCCACGACCTTCCGAATCTTTCCCAGTTGCCCGCTCTGCACCAGGTCGCGCGCCTGCTTGACCATGGGATAGCCAGTGTAATTGTGGGTCAGCGCAAACAGCAGACCTTTTTCCTGCACCAAGCCGCGAATCTCTCGCGCCTCGGCCAGGTCAAAGTTCATCGGCTTGTCCGAGACCACGTGAAATCCTGCCTCAAGCGCGGCCTTTTGCACCGGATAGTGCATGTAGTTTGGCGTGACGATGGATACGAAATCCATTCGCTCGCCCAGTGGAAGCTCAGCTTCCTTCGCGAACATCTCGGCGTAAGAACCGTAAACCCGCTCTTCAGGCAGGTACCAGTCGGCACCGGATTGCTTGGATCTTTCTGGATCGGAGCTGAAGGCTCCACAGACCAGTTCGATTTCATTGTCAATTGCTGCTGCCATCCGGTGAACGGTGCCAATAAAAGCCCCTCGCCCCCCTCCGACCATGCCCATGCGCATCTTGCGAGCCATAGCTATGCTCCTTAAAGTTTTCTGTTCGCCTGCTGCGAAATCGGCGGTACTCTAGCACTATTTGGCGCATGCGCACCCGCCCCAGCCTCACGAGCTCTCTGAGGAGCCCAAATCTCTTGCCATATGATCCAACTATTGCCGGTGTCGTCTTCGATTTCGACGGCACCTTGACCCAACCGGGTGCCTTGGACTTCCCGGCCATGCGCAAAGAAATCGGCTGCCCGCACGATGGCGACATCCTCGTCCATCTGCGCAACCTTCCGGCCAGCCAGCAAGCGAGAGCGGAGACCATCATCCAAGCCATGGAGATGACTGCAGCCGAGCGCTCGGTCCCCAATGAAGGAGCTGAGACCGTGATTCGTGAACTCCGCAAACGCGGCGTAAAACTGGCGATCCTGACGAGAAACTCTCGAGCTGCCTTTGACTGCGCACTGAAGCGATTTTCGAGGATTTCTGCTGCGGACTTCGCAATTATCCTGACTCGGGATGAGGCCCGGCGCGACAAACCGCACCCTGACGGGGTTGTGCAGGCTGCTGTCGAGATGGGCGTGCCATGTGATAAAATTGTGGTTGTCGGTGACTTTTCCTATGACATTGAGGCGGGGCACGCTGCTGGAGCCGCTACCGCCTTTCTTCCTCCCCTACCGTCGGCCACCACTCGCATCGCCCCAACCGTGCGTCTCACCCGCCTGAATCAGCTACTGGATGTATTTTTCTAAATACTTTCGCTCGGGAGTTGCACCGGCGGCCGTCATTTCATACAAGGTATGCCATAAACCAAGGAGAGTGATATGGACCTAACTCACGTAGATGCCTCGAATCAGCCGCGTATGGTTGATGTCGGAGAAAAGACGGTCACCAGGCGTATGGCCCGCGCCCGCGCCGTCGTCCATCTCGGAGCAGAAATCATGGCAGGGCTACAGGGCGGTGATCTTCACGCTAAGAAAGGGCCAGTTTTTCAAACCGCGATTATCGCCGGAACCATGGCAGCCAAGCGCACCTCCGAGGCCATCCCATTCTGCCATCTCCTGCCCCTAGAGCGCTGTAAAATCCAGATTCAACCGCTGGACGCGGAGTCAGTGGAGATTCTGTGCGAGACCGCTATCAGCCACAAGACGGGGGTTGAAATGGAGGCGCTACACGGAGCATCTGTGGCAGCACTGACCATCTACGACATGTGCAAGGCACTTTCACTTACCATCGAGATTCGAGAGCTCTGTTTAGTGGCCAAAAATGGAGGCAGGCGCGATTATGAGCGGGCACAAAAAACATCGTCCGCGGTTCCTATTTAACCCACTAGAAAGGCACATCAGCGGCCGTATTGAGCTGCTAACAGAGCTGATCGCCCAACTTTCCGCGCAGTGGCGGATCGGCGTTGCTGGTCCCGTACCTGTTCCAGGCGCTGAGTTCCTCAACATCGAGTCCCATCTCTGCTGGACGCAGACTCATCTGCGAGATTGCGACTTCGCGCTGATCTACAGCACGACGGAGCAGAGCAACCTGCATATAGGGGAGTTGGGCGATGTGCCCCCGATAGCGGATCGCCTCGAGCGCTGGATTCAGCGGACTGTCAATGCCCGCCCACTTCACGGTTTAGTACTGGTCGGCGGGAAAAGCAGCCGCATGGGCGCAGACAAGGCCTCTCTGTGCTACCAAAACCACTCACAGGCAGCGGTGTGCACCAAGCTGCTGCAAACCTGCTGCGAGGAAGTGGCGCTCTCGGCCAGGCCCGGCCAGGCCGTGCCTGATGATGTCGTCCACCTGCCACGAGTAGATGACTGCTTCTTGGAGATGGGGCCATTAGGCGGAATCCTCAGCGCCCTCCATAGCGAGCCGAATGCAGCCTGGCTTGTCCTCGGCTGTGATCTTCCCCTAGTCTGCGGGGAAACATTGGACGCGCTGCTGGATGGCCGGAGACCAACCGCCGCTGCCACCGCTTTCAAGGCGGTCGACAGTGGCTTTCCCGAGCCACTCTGCGCCATCTATGAGCCCAAAATCATCTTCGACTTGTTACACGTAGTCGCGACCGGTAACTGCTGCCCACGCAAGGTGCTAGTCAATTGCCACCGTCAACTACTGGAGCAGGAGAGTCCGCTATGGCTGGCGAACGCCAATACCCCGGATGAAGCCAAGCGCCTGCAGGTGCATGTAGAGGCACAGCGCAAGCGGTCGTTAAAAGAAGGCTATTGCCGGGCAAGCTCACGCGCTCCACGGCACGAGACAGTCCCCTGAATCGCACAGCTCGCGACCAATTCAGCGAACGCGATGCCGCTCTGGCTTGGCCTTCGCCGAGGGGCTGCTGTTTGCTAGCTGCATCTGGGCGAGAATCTGGACGAAACGATCCCGTGTCCGGCGCGTGGCTACGCGAAGCAGCTTTTCTTCAGAAATGGTCGGCACGGCTTCCAACTCGCCCTCTTCCTTCATGTCCTGCGGTGAGGCATGACGAATCACAAACTCGCCAGCCTGTGCGAAGAGCGCAGTATCCGGCTGGCTCCCGAATCCCCCGCTAATCCCGACAGTCTCCGCCACAAAAGCCAGAAACTCCCCGAACAGGTCGAAATTTGGAATGGACAAGTGGTCCGGGCCCACGGGCCTGAGCAGATTTGCTTTCAGCAGCCGCGCAATCGCCAGCTCAATCTGCTCGCGCGAGATGCACAACGAACTCGAGATCTCAAGAATGGTCTCCTGGGTCGGGATCGCGATAATATGGCACTCCGTGTACGCATCGAAACTTGGCGCCCCGTGCAGCAGGTAGATGTAGCGCAGTTGCTGTAAGATGTGGTACGAGCAATCCCCGCTCATCAGCGGGTGAATATTCGCGTTTGCCACACGCAGCCGCTCCGCAAGACAGTCGATAATCGTGCCAATCCAAGGTGGCAACTGGTCGAGCCCCTGCTTCAAAACCTCTTCGGTGATGACGAACACCTCGGTCTTTTGCAACGCCCGAATCGACGCAGATCGCGGGAAATCAGAAATCAGCGCCATCTCACCTATCACGTCTCCCTCGCCCAGCGTGATCAGGCGCACTTCCTTCCCGCGCATCATCTGGAAGACTTCGACTTCGCCGGAGATCATCACGTACGCCTCGCGGCCAATGTCTCCCTCGTGAATGACCATATCGCCAGGTTCGAAGAAGCGGCGGATGGATGTCGTATTCCCCGCCAACAACGCGTCAACATCCTCGCTCAACTCCTGCACCGTCTGGTAGCGTTCATCCTGATCGTAGGCCATGGCCTGCAGAATAATACGGCAGAGCTCAAGCGGCAACTCGCGTTCCGGCGCCTTCAGAGCCGGAGAGATGAAGTTGCCACTCTCCGCGTTCGCCAGAATTTCGTAGATATCGTCCCCGGTGAATGGCGTCGAGCAAGTCGCGAGCGCATACAAAGTCGCTCCCAGAAGAAAAATATCACTGCGCTCATCCAACTGCTCCGAAAGCCCCTTGGCCTGCTCGGGAGACATGAATGCCGGCGTGCCCTTCACCACCCCATAGCGCGTTTTTGCCACATCCTCCGGATCGGTCTCCTCGCCCGCCTCAAAGCCTTCCTCTGCCTCGGTCTCTTTGGCCAGCCCCCAGTCCATCAACAGCACTTCGCCAAAGGCGCCGACCATGATGTTGTCCGGCTTGATATCACGGTGCAAAACCCGGTGCGAATGCGCAAACGCTACGGCATCACAGACCTTGCGAAAAATCGTCAGCAGGCGGAATCGCGTGTATTGATCGTAGGCAGGATCCTCATCCCTGACTCCCTTGACGATCTCTCCCAGCGAAACCCCGGACACATATTTCATGGAGAAGTAGAGCTTATCGTTGGCCATCACGCCCATGTCGTGGACGGGTACGATATTCGGATGCTCAAGCTTTCCGGTAATCTGTGCCTCGGCCACGAAACGCTCGAACAAAACGCTGTCCTCGGCTACGTGCGGCAGGATTACCTTCGTCACCAGTTCGCGCTTCAAGCAGCGGTCGTAGACGCGGTAGATCTCTCCCATTCCACCTTCCGCCAGCTTTTCCTGAACGTCGTATTTCTTGTCGTCTTGGTTTCTGGCGCGCAGTTTTGCAAAATATTTATGCCGAGCCCCCAGCCCAAGGCGAATGCCGCCTGTATGCAGGTCTTCTGTATCCTGCTGTTCGGAACAGGAGGATACGCGGGGGTCGTCTGTCATGGAATCCTCACGCTAGATGGGTCATTCGATTATAGTAACGGGCGTACCAATGGTCACGAAGTCAAACAATTCCTCAACATCTTCATTGCGCATCCGCACGCATCCCAGGCTGGCGGCATTGCCAATACTCTCCGGTTCCCACGTGCCATGAATGCCAAATCCCTTCAACGTCGGATCCGTATCGCCCGTGGGCCTCATTCCCATCCACCGCGTACCAAGGACGTTTTCCTTTTCGCCGAATGGAATGATCCGGCCTCCACCCGGATACCAGACAGGTTCTATCTGCTTGTCCTTGATCATAAAGGTGCCCACCGGGGTGCGGTCCTGACGTCCCGTCGCGATATCGTACACTTTCACGATACGCTCCCCGTCGAATAGGACGAGGACAAACGCGCTCTTGCTGACCTCAATCCGCCAGTGCCCCTCGTAAATCTTGAACACCTGATCCGGGTAGATGGTCGGTCGGGTCCGCTCCAGGCCGTTAGAGATCTGCAGCATTGCTACGGTCACGTTGTACTGCTGCGCGATTCCGCTCAGGCTCTGACCCGAGCCAACTACGTGTCGCACTTTCTCCGGAAATGGGACATCTGTCATCACGATGGTACTCATGATCGTATCTGCGAGGTCGGCAGCCTTGCGCCATGGCCCGGTGTATCGCACCATCGTATCATCCAACAATACATTCTCAGACAAACGCAGTGCCGAGACCAAGTCACCTTCGTCTAAATGTTGTCGCGCCAGCGCAAGCTTCATTGTCATCTCACCAGAAATCTCGACAGGTGGCGGCAAGGCCGCAGCAACGCCCTCAATCACTGTGGTCGGAGCTGCCTCGACGCCCAACTCTTCCACAGGTTCAACCACTACACTGCTGATGCTAGTGACCGCGTCGCGGATGGTATCTCGGAACATGAAAACACCGCCCCCGATGACTCCAATCAGAAGGATTCCAACCACAGCTTTGGCAAAGGGTGTCATGCGAACTCCTGGCAACGGGTGTGCAGCTTTAACTCGGGGCTGTCGCGCCCATCTACAGCAAGGCCACACCGTAACGTGATTGGCCCTCGAATGCAACTGCGGAAACCATTCACGAGGCTCATAAAAAGTCCCACACCGGCCAGTCGTTCGCCAGCGCAGCATCCCGCAGGGCCGGAGAAGGGTTCACCGCCACCGGATGCCCGATCTGCTCGAGGATCGCGATATCCGCCGTACTGTCCCCGTAATACCAAGCATGTTCCCGCGTCGTACGGCGCTCCTCGCAGTAGGCATCCACATACTCCAGCTTGCCCTGCCCTACGCAATACGTCCCGTCTACACCGCCGGTAAATCGCCCCGCTTCGTCACGTGCCAGCTCAGTCGCCAACAAATCAATCTCGAGGTATTCCGCGACCGGCGTGGCGATCACGCGATTCGTCGCCGTCAACAAGCACACAGTCAGGCCATCAGCCCGCTGCGCA